>ERZ791810.397-NODE-397-length-46683-cov-4.353757_pt1 | contig 46683 bp, 44 predicted proteins | sample MGYA00510304_ERZ791810 | MGnify/ENA primary metagenome ERZ791810 (study PRJEB30046, sample SAMN00791967) | human gut metagenome | study: EMG produced TPA metagenomics assembly of the A metagenome-wide association study of gut microbiota in type 2... | reverse complement strand
TTTCTTGGACCATTAACGAAGGTTCCGCCTGCGAAAGCAGGCAGTAGAGCGCGTCAGCGCGGGGAACCTGAGTCTAAGAATAATGAGCGCAGGGAAAAACAAGCGGCTGCGCAGCAGACATTTGTTTTTCACAAGCCATTAACGAACGAATCGCCTGCGTAAGCAGGCAGTGGAGCGCGTCAGCGCGGGATTCGTGAGTTTATAATGAGTCCAAAAGAAAAACAAGCGACTATAGCAGAAAGGAGCGTTTGTTTTGAATGTAGAAGATCAAAAAGAAGAGTCTGCGGTCATCCGCGTAAAAGACCTTTATAAGATATATCGTGTAGGCGAAACAAAAGTCCGGGCTTTAAACGGTGTCAGCTTTGAAATCCCAAAAGGTGAATTTGTAGCTATAGTAGGAACCTCAGGTTCCGGCAAATCCACTCTTTTAAATATGCTGGCGGGACTGGAAAAGCCTACCAAAGGTGAGATCCTCATTGGAAATGTACATATAGAAAAATTAACAGAAAAACAGTTAGTGGCTTTCCGCCGCGAAAAAGTAGGTTTTATCTTTCAGTCATATAACCTTTTAAATACCATGAACGCCATAGAAAATGTGGCTCTTCCCCTGGCATTTAGAGGGGTTTCAAAGAAGGAACGCCTAAAAGAAGCCAGAGAATACATGGAACTGGTAGGAGTAGGCAAACAGGAAAAGCATATGCCTAACCAAATGTCAGGAGGACAGCAGCAGAGGGTAGGTATTGCCAGGGCTTTAGTAGTAAAACCCCAGATCATCTTTGCAGACGAGCCTACAGGGAATCTGGATTCCAAAACCACCATGGAGGTATTGCAGCTGATGCAGAGAATTGTAAAAGAACAGGACCAGACCCTTGTCATGGTCACACATGACAATAACCTGGCTTCCTATGCGGACCGCCGGATACGGATCGTAGACGGTAAGATCGTAAATATAGAAGTGGGTCAGAGGAGAGAATGAGAATGAAAAACAATGTATGGAAAAAAATGGCGCTTTTAGCCGTTATATGGATATTTGCTGCCGTCAGCAGCTTAAGTGCTTATGCCGGTGACTTCAAACTGGGCTATAACACCAATGCCAGCAGCAATGACTATATATTTACCACCAAGGCACCAAAGGGGAATATTGGTAAATCCATGAGCATTCCTTTCCGCATCCGCGCCACAGATGAAGATATGAACAATCTGCGTGTCAGTCTTCTTGAGACCAGTGATTTTCAACAGATTGAGAGCAGCGGGGACAGTGATTATACCATTGACTATTATCCGTTTGAGATCATGGAGACTACATTTACTGCCAAACATGTAGGAAATATTAAGGCAGGAAATGTAAAAAGCGTTTCTTTATCTGCCAGAGTGCGCCGTGATGCAGGCCAGGGATATTACAGTATCCCGATCCAGTTAGAATGGGATGGCGGTTCTGATGTAGATTATATTAATATCTGGATCTCTACCAGCACCTCTTCCTCAGCAGACGATGAAGAAGATAAAAAAGAAGGAAATTATTTTGTAATAGGCGAAAATCAGTCCACTCCCAGAGGCATTTATCCCAATGTCCTTGATTTTGATGTAAATTTCCGTAATAAGAGGGAGACCACTGCCCAGGATGTCACTATATCCATGGGATTATCTGAGGACGATGCTAAATTCCCGTTTGAGATCAATGACGGTAACTATGACCGCACTTACGACCGGATCCAGCCGGGAGAAAGCGTTTCTGCTCATTACAGCATGGCGATCCGGAAAGATTCCTATACCGGGTATTATCCTATTAAATTTACCATTACCTTCCGTTTAAGCTCTGAAGGTGATCTTCATACGGAAGAAAATACATTCTTTGTTCACGTAATATCCAAGGACAAAGAAGATGATCTTCGCGATTTTGATGCCAATGACCGTACCAAGGCCCGGGTGGTCGTAGACAGCTATCGCACAGAACCTTCTGACGTGTACGCAGGAGAAGAGTTTGACCTGATTTTAAACATGAAAAATGCTTCTTCGGCTGTACCGGCCAGCAATATTTTGTTTAACCTGGAGTCAGAAAAGGTTTCTGACAGTGCTGTTTTCACCACAGAAAGCGGAACTGCCTCTAAAGTAGTTAATTCTCTGGCACCGGGAGAAAGTACTGAAGTCCGGGCGCATTTTACAGCCAAAGCAGGTGTTGACCAGCGTTCCTATGGCATTACGGTAAAAGAAAAATATGACAGCCCTGAATTCAAGAATGCAGAAGAGAGCATTATCGTGGATATCCCGGTAAAGCAGTATGCAAGACTGAGTACCAGCAATATGGATGTAATGCCTGATTCTATGACCGTAGGTTCTGAATCCAATGTTATGTTCGGCATCAACAATACAGGAAAAGTAGTTCTTTATAATGTAACGGTCAATTTTGAAGCAGATTCCATTAAGCCAACGGACTATTATGTAGGAAATATCAAGCCAGGTGAAACAGGAAATGTAGATACCATGCTTTCAGGTGTAGCAGCCACTGCAGACGATGGTACGGTGCGCGTGGTCATTAACTATGAAGATGAAAATGGCCAGCCGGCGGAGCCGGTGGAAAAGGAACTGACGCTTCTGGTGGAGGAAGATGTGCAGGAAGACTGGAATATGGATATGCCTGAAGATGTGGATGCTTCTGGACAGGCAGCTTCAGAAGCCAATAATAAGCTTCTTTTAGCAGGCGGAGGTGCCGTTTTGGTGGCTGTTATTGCAGCAGCTGTATTTACGGTGAAGTTCATTAAAAAGCGCAAAGAAGCAAAACAGCAAAAGGATGATGAAAATGAGATTTCCTGATCTTCTGATGATGAGTGTCAATAACCTGCGCAGGAGAAAATTAAGGACTTTTCTTACTGTTTTAGGTGTTATCATAGGTACGGCTTCCATTGTAGTCATGGTTTCGTTGGGAATCGGTTTAAATGAGATGACCATGGAGCAGATCGCTTCCTGGGGAAGTCTGACTACTATAGAAGTATATGCAAATGATAATGGAAGCTCTGTAAGGATCGTTGGAGGTTCAAGCCTTTCTTCTTCCTCATCTAAAAGCGGGGACACATCTTATATTACCGATGAGGTGATCGCAGACTTCCAGAAGATCCCTTATGTAACAGGGGTTTCACCGGTACTGGAAATGAATGTGCTGATGCGTCAGGGAGCTTACGAAGCCCAGTATATCAGTTTAACTGGTGTCAGCCAGTCTTATTTAGAACAATTGAACTTAGGAGAAGGACGCATCCCGGCTTCTGGCGAAATGGGAATGGTTTTTGGAAATGGTGTACTCCAGCGTTTTACCAATGCGAAAACAGGTAAAGGTTACTGGGATACAGGAGAACTGCCTGATGTGGATCTTATGGGAAAACCGGTCTTTGTAGTTTTTGACATGGATGCTTATTACCAGAGTCAGGGAGGCGGCACCGGAGATGATGGAAACAGCGTAAAACCACCGAAAAAGTATATGATCCCGGTCACAGGCCTGATCGCCGGTGGAATTGATGAATGGAGTAATTATTCCTGGTCTGTATATACAGATATTGATGGATTAAAGGAGCAGTTGAAAAAAGCCTTTAAAAAAGGAACGGTTATTCCCGGACAACCCACTAATAAAAAGGGCAAACCATTAAATTATATTGTATACAACAGCGCAGAGGTTTTTGTAGATGATATGGAACATGTGGCCCAGGTGCAGAAAATCCTGGCAGATAAAGGCTATCAGGTCAACAGCCAGATGGACTGGCTGGAAAGTTCCAGACAGCAGTCCAATATGGTACAGGCAGTTCTTGGTGGAATCGGTGCAGTATCTTTGTTTGTAGCAGCCATCGGTATTGCCAATACCATGATGATGTCCATTTATGAGAGGACCAAAGAGATCGGTGTTATGAAGGTCTTAGGCTGTGATATGGGAAATATCCGCAGTATGTTCCTTATTGAATCCGGCTTTATCGGTTTTATGGGTGGCGTGCTGGGAGCACTGTTAAGCTATGGAGTGTCTGTGATAGTCAACCGTTTTGTAAGTATGTCTGATATGATGGGAATGAGCGGAAATCTGTCAAGGATCCCTTTATGGCTGGCTTTTGCAGCTATTGGTTTTGCTGTTTTTGTGGGTATGGCAGCTGGTTTTATGCCTGCTATGCGTGCTATGAAATTAAGTCCGCTGGCAGCGATCCGAAACGAATAAAAGAACAAACAGTATCTGATCCAGACAAGGAAGTAAGATGGAATCATAAGAAAAACTAATAAGTAAAACTTCTAAAAAGCACTTGCATTATTAGCAAAAAACATATATATTAAAAGCAGTTAGAGAGCACAGCGTGTGACTGGCGGAAAGTGGATCAACCACAGGGAGCACGCAGAAAGTGAGAGCCGTCCGCCTGGGCACGAAATGATGTTATTCGTGTACAGGTGGGCGGTTTTTATTAAATTCAGGAGGACTTTACTATGTATATGAAAAAACTGGAACAGGAATTAAAAGAAAATGCATATCCGGGACGCGGCATTGTTATCGGTGAAAGCAAAGATGGAAAAACAGCTGTCACTGCTTATTTTATCATGGGCCGCAGTTCAAACAGCCGCAACCGTGTTTTTGTAGAAGAAGGAGACGGCATCCGTACCCAGGCATTTGATCCTGCAAAATTAGAAGATCCAAGCCTGATCATTTATGCACCGGTCCGCGTACTGGGAAATAAGACTATTGTTACAAATGGTGATCAGACTGATACCATTTATGCGGGAATGGATCATCAGCTTACTTTTGAACAGTCTCTTCGCAGCCGTGAGTTTGAGCCGGATGCTCCAAACTACACACCTCGTATTTCTGGTGTACTCCATGTTGAAAATAAAAAATACAGCTATGCAATGTCCATTTTAAAGAGTAACCAGGGAAATCCGGATTCCTGTCTGCGTTTTACATTTGCATATGAGAATCCGGTTCCTGGAATGGGTCATTTTATCCATACATATATGCATGACGGTAATCCGCTTCCAAGTTTTGAGGGAGAACCAAAGCCTGTAGAAATCGATGGTACGATTGATGAATTTACCGACAAGGTATGGAACAGTTTAAATGAAGACAACAAGGTGTCCCTGTTCGTGCGTTTTATTGATATTGAAACAGGTAAATGGGAGACTCGTATTGTAAATAAAAATCAGTAAGGATTAGTATAATCCACAATAATTATCCGCCCCTTTCACTTGTCTAAATTTCCATCTGCCGCGTCAGCTTCAATCGACGATGCTACCGGCATCGCTTCATTCAGCTTCCTTGCACATGAAAATTTATCCTGCGTGTAATGGAACGGCAATTATCGTGGATTATACTAGTACATCGATGTACTGGAAGCTGTGTAAAACTTTGAAAGCACATTTTGAAAAAAAGGAGAACTTCACATGAAAGAACTGGAATTAAAATATGGATGCAACCCAAATCAAAAACCTGCTAAAATCTTTATGAATGACAATAAAGAGCTGCCGGTCACTGTTTTAAACGGCCGCCCTGGTTATATCAATTTCTTAGATGCATTAAATGGCTGGCAGCTGGTAAAAGAATTAAAAGAAGCCACCGCACTTCCAGCAGCCACTTCTTTTAAGCATGTATCTCCGGCTGGAGCAGCAGTAGGCCTTCCACTTGATGATGTTTTACGCAAGATCTACTGGGTAGACGATCAGGGAGAGCTTTCTGCCCTTGCAAGTGCTTATGCAAGAGCCAGAGGTGCAGACCGTATGTCTTCTTTTGGGGATTTCATTTCTCTTTCTGATGTATGTGACGTTGCGACTGCAAAGCTGATCAAACGAGAGGTTTCTGATGGTGTGATCGCACCAGGCTATGAGCCGGAAGCATTAGAAATCTTAAAAGCCAAGAAAAACGGCAATTACAATGTGATCCAGATTGATCCGGACTATGTACCGGAGGAATTGGAACGTAAGCAGGTGTTCGGTGTTGTATTTGAGCAGGGACATAACAATTTAAAGATCAATAAAGAACTGCTGAAAAACATTGTTACAGAAAATAAGAATATGACGGAAGAAGCAGCCATGGATCTGGTTATTTCCCTGATCACTTTAAAATATACCCAGTCCAATTCAGTATGCTTTGTAAAGGGCGGTCAGGCTATTGGTATTGGAGCAGGACAGCAGTCCAGAGTACACTGTACCAGACTGGCAGGAAGCAAGGCAGATAACTGGTATCTGCGCCAGAATCCAAAGGTGTTAAATCTGCCGTTTATTAATGGTATCCGCAGGGCAGACCGTGACAACGCCATTGACTTATATATTGGTGAAGATTATATGGATGTTCTTGCTGATGGAAGATGGGAAAAGATTTTTAAGGAGAAACCAGAGGTATTTACAAGAGAAGAAAAGAGAGCATGGTTAGACGGTCTTACAGACGTAGCTTTAGGCTCTGATGCCTTCTTCCCATTTGGAGATAACATTGACAGAGCATATAAGAGCGGTGTAAAATATGTAGCACAGCCTGGCGGCTCTGTAAGAGATGATCAGGTCATTGAAACCTGCGATCAGTACGGCATGGTAATGACATTTACCGGTATCCGTCTGTTCCACCATTAATTTAAGATTTCAAGGAAACGTTAAGATTAAATTAAGGCAGCAGAGTTTGTGCGCCGGCTGAATTTCGGGGGGAAGTACTTATGATGAAGGACCTTACCAGAGAGCACCCGGATAAGATTTTATGGCGCTTTCTGCTGCCTATGTTAGTCAGCGTTATGTTTCAACAGATATACAATATTGCAGACAGCTGTATTGCCGGTCGTTTTGCAGGAGAGGATGCCCTGGCGGCGGTAGGTGCATCTTATCCTATTACTGTTATATTTATGGCGTTTGCCGTAGGAACCAACCTGGGAGCCTCTGTTGTGGTTTCCAGGCTTTTTGGCGCTAAGGATATGGTCAGGATGAAGTCGGCAGTAAGTACGGCATTTATTGCCTGTGCTTTTATGAGCTTTTTCCTCACATTTATCGGCTATTTTTTCTGCGGCAGTATGATGCGGCTCGTCCACACACCTGAAAATATTTTTGCAGATGGACGGTTATACTTAAAGATCTACGTTTACGGCATCACATTTTTACTTTTATATAATGTGTGTACCGGCATTTTTACGGCTTTAGGTGATTCTAAAACACCGCTGTATTTCCTGATCGGTTCTTCTGTGGGAAATATTATCCTGGATTATTATTTTGTAGCCAGTGTAGGACTGGGAGTGGCAGGCGTTGCCTGGGCAACTTTTATTGCTCAGGGTATTTCCGCTATCCTGGCTCTTACATTTCTGGCAGTACGTTTAAAAAGGATAAACTGCGAAGGAACTTTTAAGTGGCTGGATCTTGTTCTTTTAGCCCAGATTGCTGCTATTGCCATTCCAAGTATTATGCAGCAGAGCGTTTTATCTATTGGAAATATGTTTGTCCAGGAGATTGTAAACCGCTACGGCTCTGCAGTGATCGCAGGTTATTCCGGTGCTATCAAGTTAAATACCTTTGCGATCAATTCCTTTATGGCTCTTGGAAGCTGTCTTTCCAGCTATACAGCCCAGAATCTTGGCGCAAAAAAGAAAGAACGGCTGCCTATGGGGTTTCGTACAGGTATCCGTTTGTCACTGATCGCCGCTATTCCTTTTGTAGCCCTTTATTTCTTTGCCAGCAGGCAGATGATGGGACTGTTTTTGAATAAGTCCAGCACAGATGCTATTAATGCAGGACGGGAGTTTTTGCATATTGTAAGTCCTATGTATTTTATGATCTCTATTAAACTAATGACTGACGGGATCATCCGTGGTGCAGGTGCCATGCATTATTTTGTAATGGCAACGGTTCCGGATCTTATCTTACGTATCCTGGTAGCATTGCTGCTTACAAAGTATTTTGGAAGTACAGGTATTTGGATGGCCTGGCCATTTGGCTGGATCGCAGCAACGGTTCTGACTATTATTTTCTATCGCCGCATTATTTTCGGAAAATATGTGATCCGCCTGTAAAAAATAAGACATATCTCTGCATATTGATGATTGAAAGTGGTTACAAAATATGATAAAATTCCTGTTGATATTCTAAAAAGTATATGAAAAAGATATCCCAGATACGTGGCGATACGGGAAGAGAAGGATTACAGCAGGTGGCAGAAGAAATCAGAAATACAGAGGAAACAGAGGAAAGCGGAACTAAAAAAGAAAAGATCACAGAAAAGGCAGTTGTAAAAAACAGCAATATTTTTATAACTATATGTAAATACATAATAAAAGGCACAGGTTATCTGTGTCTTTTTCTTGTTCCCATACTGTCGTATTATTTATTTGAATATGTGACAGGGAATCTGGCAAATATTTCCGCTTTTATGACAGCATTAAATATATGCTGGGTTTATGTACTGTATCTTATCCTTACAGGTATTACAGGAACTACCCGCATATCAGTACCAGTTGGATCAGCTGTATTGCTTATAATATCATTTGCTGAAACCTTTGTAGTAGGCTTCCGGGACCGGCCTATTATGATCTGGGATGTGCTGGCAGTGCGCACAGCCATGACTGTATCCGGCAATTATGCATTTGTTATTTCAGATAAAATGGTACAGGCTGCCAAAGCAGTAGTCGCTGCCAATATTATTTTATGGTTTTTCCCGGTTCATGTAAAAGGATTAAAAAACAGGATGCTTTTGGGTGTTTCCTGCGTGGGAACTGCTTTTGCTTTTGGCTATGGCTTTTTCCACAGTATTGTTCCTGCACATCAGATGGGGATTAATATGTGGGCAGTTAATGATACTTATGAATCCTGCGGGTATATTTTATCCACAGCCATGTCTTTTCAGTATGTGGTAAAGAAACCGCCGGCAGAATACAGTCAGGGACGTCTGGAAAGTATTTATAAGGAAATTTCTGAAGAAGAGCAGGAGAAAGGAATAAACGAAACAGAAAACGAAGATGATGAGATTTTGTCTCACAAAGTAACTATCCAGCCAGTCAATCTGATCTGCATTATGAACGAAAGTCTTTCTGACTTGCGGGTAGCCGGAGATTTTTCCACAAATCAGGAATACTTCCCCTTTATCCACAGCCTGACAGAAAATACTATAAAGGGAAATCTGTGTATGCCTGTATTTGGCTCTATGACCAGCAATTCTGAATTTGAGTTTCTTACAGGAGATTCAGTTGCCATGCTCCCATCTAATTCTATTGCCTATCAGTTTAATGTAAAGCCAGATGCCAGGACTATGGTAAGTACCATGAAAGACCAGGGATACCGCACTGTAGCTATGCACCCATATCCAGGAGAAAACTGGAACAGGAATGCCTGTTATGCCAATATGGGATTTGATGAGTTCTTAGATGGGGAATATTTTAAGGGCAGTGAGCAGCTGCGTTATTATACCAGTGATCAGGGAGATTTTGAAAAACTGATCCAGGTAGTAGAAGAAAAAGAAGATCCCCAGGAAAAACTGTTTTTATTTAATGTTACCATGCAGAACCATGGTGGCTATGAGGGGACTTTTGATGAGTTTGATCAGACTGTGTGGCTGACTGGTGATATGGAAGGAAAATATCCAAAGGCTGACCAGTATCTTTCTCTGGTAAAGCGCTCTGATGAAGCTTTTGCTTATTTACTGGATTATTTTAGTCACAGTGATGAGCCGACTATGATCGTTATGTTCGGAGATCACCAACCAAGTGTAGAAGATGAGTTTTTTGATGAAATATACGGCATGCCAAGTTATGAAGTGCCTACGAAAGACCGTTTAATGTGGTATGAGACCCCATTTATCATCTGGACTAATTATGAGCAGCCCTCAAAGGATATTGGAAAGCTGGGAGCAGTGTATCTGTCCTCTTATGTATTAAAACTGGCAGGTCTTGATATGACTCCTTATAACCGTTTTCTGTTAGACCTGTCACAGATCTATCCGGTCCTTCATTTTCTGGGATTTTATGATAAAGATGGAAATTACCAGTCCTGGTCAGAGGCAGAATCAGGGGAGAATCCAAACAGAAAACAGATTTTAGACTATGAGGCTATGGCCTATAATCACAGTATTGACAGGCGTAAATATAAACCTCTGTTTACGCTGGAAGAAGAAAAATAAATTTTGCAGATAGAGTGCATTGCAAGGAAATGGCAGAATGGAAGTTACAATGAAAAATCAAAGAGACCTGTTATCCAGGGTCAGCGAAGAATGGGAAAAAATCCCGGATTACAGCCCTTTTCTGTCCTATAATGTTTTTCGGGTTTTAGGAATACAGGAAAAAGAAGTAGTCATGTGCCGGTTTCTGGCAGATCTGTTGGATCCCCAGGGGGATCATGGCTGCGGTGTCCTGTTTCTTAAAACTTTTGTCCAGGATGTGCTGGAAATAAAATCCATGAGTGACCTGCTTCTTATGCATACAGTTGTCACAAAAGAATATGTCACTGATCATGATCGCCGGATCGATATTGTAATACGCAATGCAGATTATTTTATTCCGGTGGAAGTAAAGATTTATGCCGGAGAACAGCAGGGGCAGTGTTTTGATTATTTTAAATATGCGAAAAATGCTCCCATAGTTTATTTGACACCTTTTGGAACACCACCTTCGGAATACAGCAGGAAAGAAAAAAATGGAAAGGGGATACTGTCATTAAACAGGATCCTTTGTATTTCCTGGTCAGAAAATATCTGCGCATGGCTTACGGGATTGCTTCCTTGCCTGAAGGAAACATTAAGATCCATGGTTATGCAATATGTAGATGCTATCCGTATGACGGCAGATGAAAGGGAAATAAAAATGGTGGAAAAAACGGTTGATCTGTTGTATGAGTCTTCGCAGTATTTCAAGGCGGGGATCCAGATAGAAAGATCCATGAAACAGGCAAAACTTAAGCTGATCCGGCTTGTGTTTGGGGATTTTGAAAAAGAAATGGAGTCACTGGCTGCAAAATATGGTCTGGAACCTGAAAAAGATACAGGGTATTATTCCTATAAGGATCCTCATCATGAAAGATTTTATGATTGTTACAGTACATATCCAGGACTAAACTATGTGGTAAAAAAGGCAAAGTTTAAGAAACAAAGTTTACAGCTGTGGTTTCGCATTGAAATAGAACATGACCTGTTTGCAGGATTTTGTCTTTTTGATAAAGAAGCAAAGGCACAGGATGGGGCTCCCATAGGCTGTCAGGTGGATCATATAACAGATGAACTTACAAAGGAAGCTGCCGGATATATCAAGAAAGAGGTAATACTGCCGGAGGACTGGTGGTTTGCCTGGTGTTATCCAAATGGAAGCCACGATTATGCTTATAAAGATACAGCAGATTTTAAAAACATGAATCCTGGAGCAGTCCGTCTTGCAGATAAAGAAGAACGGGAAAAATATGTAAAAGAAACAGTAAAAGCTTTTGAAGGATATCTCTTAAAATATTTATTATGAGCAGTAAGAAGCTCCAAAATCCAGCAGGTGTTTTTTGAGTCTATCTATATGGAAATAGCACCGGGCAAGCCGCCTTCGCATAGTATGTAAGTAAGAATATGCGGGGTGGCTTTTTTTGAAGACTTTTCCGAAACCACTATCTCACGGAGAAGAAAAGCTGTACCTGAAACGCTGCAAAGAAGGCGACCAGACCGCCAGAAATATGCTGATCGAACATAACATGCGCCTGGTGGCTCATGTAGTAAAAAAATATCAATGTCAGGAATACGATACAGAAGACCTGCTTTCTGTGGGGACCATTGGACTGATCAAGGCAGTGAACACCTTTGATACAGATAAAGGATCCAGACTGGCTACCTATGCAGCCAGGTGCGTGGAAAATGAGATACTCATGCTTCTTAGGGCAGGTAAAAAACGGGCCAGGGAAGTGTCTTTATTTGAACCTATTGGTACGGATAAAGACGGAGAAGCAGTGAATCTTGTGGATGTGATCGAAATGGAAAATCCAAGGACCATTGACCAGCTTATATTAGATCAGGATATCAGAGAACTGTATGAAGCATTTGACACATGCCTGACAGAAAGCGAGAAGCAGGTGATCACCATGCGCTATGGCCTGTTTAGGGAAAAGGAGCATACCCAGCGGGAAGTTGCCGGAGTTTTAGGCATTTCACGTTCTTATGTAAGCAGGATCGAGAAAAAGGCTATTGGGAAAATGCGGGATGTATTTGAAAAACATCAGGTTCTGTAAAAGTAAGGGATAAAAATAAGAAAGCAGAAAAAATACGGCAGAAAGAAGATCCTGGAAAGAAAATCATAGAAAGACAGAAAAAATATGCATTGTTATTAATGGGATTTAACGCTATACTAATAATGATAGAAGTCGAAAGGACTTTCTGGGAAGAAAGATGTGAGAAACAAGGAGGATAACGCAGTGGCTATTTTAGTGACCGGAGGAGCCGGATATATCGGAAGTCATACATGTGTGGAACTGTTAAATGCAGGTTATGACGTGGTAGTAGCAGATAACCTTTATAACTCCAGCAAAAAAGCATTAGACAGAGTAGAGCAGATCACAGGAAAGAAACTGAAATTTTATGAGGTGGACCTGCTTGACCAGCCAAAGGTAAAAGAAATCTTTGATAATGAGGATATTGAAGCTGTGATCCATTTTGCAGGCTTAAAGGCAGTAGGAGAGTCTGTTCACAAACCCCTTGAATATTATAACAATAACATTACCGGAACGTTGATCCTTTGTGATGAGATGAGAAATCATGGTGTAAAGAATATTGTATTCAGTTCTTCTGCAACTGTTTATGGTGATCCGGCCCAGATTCCGATCACAGAAAAGTGCCCGAAAGGTGAGATCACCAATCCTTACGGACGCACCAAAGGAATGTTAGAGCAGATCCTTACAGACCTGCATACTGCAGATCCGGAGTGGAATGTAATGCTCCTTCGCTATTTTAATCCAATAGGTGCTCATGAAAGTGGCTTGATCGGCGAAGATCCTAAGGGTATCCCTAACAATCTTGTACCGTATATTGCACAGGTTGCCATCGGCAAGCTGGATCATTTAAATGTATTTGGTGATGATTATGATACCCCGGATGGAACCGGCGTCAGAGATTATATCCATGTAGTAGATTTGGCAAAAGGCCATGTAAAGGCTATGAAGAAACTGGAAGCAAAAGAAGGCGTCAGCATCTATAATCTGGGAACCGGAGTTGGATACAGTGTATTAGATGTTCTTCATGCGTACGAAAAGGCCTGCAAAAAAACATTAAAGTATGAGATCCAGCCACGCAGGGATGGAGATATTGCAACCTGCTATTCTGACTGCACAAAGGCAAAAGAAGAGCTTGGTTGGGTGGCTGAAAAGGGAATTGAAGAGATGTGGGCTGATTCCTGGAAATGGCAGAGCATGAATCCGAACGGTTACAGAGATTAATTAATATAAGTATTAGTATAGTAACAGGGTATCACCTGTTACTCCATAAGTAAGTGACCTGATAACACGGCAGTATGGCGTAAAATGTACATACTGCCGTGTTTTTTGTCGTATATATTGGGAATGCAATTAAGTACATCGTATGGCACATTAGGTTCAAAGAGTGTTTATCTGCATACAACATTATCCATATAAAGCAATCACTGATCATCAGATAAAAGAACAAATGTTCGATTTCTGTTGCATTTGCGGAGATACTGTGATAAAATACAATCAAACAAATGTTCTGGTGGTGATGAGATGCTGATACAGGAGAATCTTACTATAGATGAAAAACTGAAAATACTTACGGACGCAGCCAAATATGACGTTGCCTGTACTTCCAGCGGAGTAGAGCGCAGAGGAAAGAAAGGACACCTGGGAAATTCTTCAGAGGCAGGTATCTGCCACAGCTTTGCGGCAGACGGAAGATGTATTTCATTACTAAAGATCCTTTTTACCAATCAGTGCATCTATGATTGTAAGTATTGTGTAAACCGGTGCAGCAATAATACGCTGCGGACTGCATTTACTCCGGATGAAGTTTGTAAACTTACCATGGAATTTTACAGGAGAAATTATATTGAAGGTCTGTTTTTAAGTTCTGGTATTCTGTCTACAGCGGATCATACTATGGAACTGATCTATGAAACTCTTCATAAGCTGAGGAATGTGTATAATTTCAATGGTTACATTCATGTAAAATCCATTCCCGGTGCTTCCAGGGAACTGGTAGAGAGAATGGGCTTTCTTGCGGACCGTATGAGCATCAATCTAGAACTTCCTACAGCTGAAGGCCTTCGAAATCTGGCTCCTGGAAAGACAAGAGAGAAGATACTGGCTCCTATGCGGCAGGTACAGCAGGGAATTGCGTTGTCTGGGCGTCTGCTGGGGTATGACAGAGGATATAAGAAATTATATCCTTCTGACAGAGCCGGTTTTGCAGGCGGTGCTTCCCTTATACATCCGGATCTGACAGAAAAAGATTCTATGATACTTTCCGGCGGGATAGAAAGCCATGGTCTTGCCCTTACAGAGCGGTATTATGGAACAAAAGCCTTTGTTCCTGCCGGTCAGAGTACCCAGATGATCGTAGGTGCTACATCGGAAAATGACTTTCAGATGCTTTCTGTGACGCAGGCTCTTTATCATAATTTTGGTTTAAAACGTGTCTTTTACTCTGCATATGTTCCGGTCAATGAGGACAGCCATCTGCCATCCCTTCCGGGAGGACCGCCTCTTTTAAGAGAACACCGGCTTTATCAGGCAGACTGGCTGCTGCGCTTTTACGGATTTAAGGCAGAGGAACTTCTTTCTGAAAAAAAGCCTAATTTTAATTTATTTCTGGATCCCAAGTGCGACTGGGCACTGCAGAATCTGAAAGATTTTCCTGTAGAGATAAATAAAGCTTCTTACGAACAGCTTCTCCGTATACCCGGAGTAGGGGTGAAATCTGCCAGACGTATCATCTCTGCCAGAAAGCAGGGAAAATTGGATTTTGATGGTTTAAAACGGATAGGAGTTGTTTTGAAGCGGGCCCGTTATTTTATCACCTGTTCCGGGAAAATGGAAGTTTCCTTCAGACTGGATGAAGATTCCATCACCAGCGCCCTTATAGGGGATGAGAGGCGGAAAGTATGGGATATAGAAAACAGGGACAGTTACAGGCAATTATCCCTGTTTGATGATATGCACCTGGAAGAAGAAAAAAACGTGATTTTAAAGGATCAGCTGGTAAAAGAAGCAGCAAACAGTGCTGTATTTGGCCAGCTGTAGTATGAACAGGAGAGACGGATATGACGGTTTTTGTATGTGAGCCTGGTTACGAAGGTATATTAAGCTGTATTTATGATGCGGGAATGAGTAAGATCCCTCAGGATGAACTGCGCCTGGAGATCAAAAACAGCGGACAGAATGTAGAACTTTTTTCATCCTATGTAGAGTGCGTTCCATCATCGGAAAAAGTAAAAAAGGTGATGGAAACTGTACGCAGGCATTTAAATTCCCGGATCCAGGAGCAGCTGTATGTGGTCTGTCTTAGCGAAGATATATTGCGCGCAGATAAGATATACCGGTATCTGAAGGTATTGTTTTTGCGGGGTGCATCTGCTGCTGATCAGCTTCAGATCCCTGCTGTTTATGAAGTTTTTAAACTGTGTCGAAGCGTATATAACGAAAAGCATCAGTTTATTGAATTTTTGCGTTTTTCCCAGATGTCGGAAGGCTTTTTAGCAGGAAAGATACAGCCGAAAAATGATGTGGCAGAGCTGATAGCACCTTACTTTGCAGACCGTCTGCCGGAGGAAAACTGGCTGATCTGTGATATAGGCAGAGGAAAGGCAGCGGTCCATGTAAAGGGTGAAAAGTGGTTCCTGGCAGAGATTTCCAGTGATGAACTGGAAAAAATATGTATACAAAGTGATGAAAAGGACTGGGAAAAACTCTGGAAGACTTTCTTTACTGCCATTGCCATTGAACAGAGAAAGAATCCAGATTGTCAGAGAAGTCATCTGCCTTTACGTTTTCGTCCCCTTATGACGGAATTTCAATCATTTTGAGCAAGCCTTTTTATTGTGGATGGTGGATTCACCATGCTTCTTATTTTCATGAATATGGAAACAAGAAGGTGCATGGCTGAACTGTAACTATATTTCATATCCATGTTAAAATGTGCTTGCAATTTATTCTTTTCTTGGATAAACTGAAACTATCTGTAATTCATTTTTTTTCTAAATGCATTATTTTGATACCTACATCTCTTTATTAATTCTATTTTTAATTCCACAGGAAAAAACAATCTCAGGAAAACAGAAAGGAGCGTTGCGCATGTTTACGCAGATAAACAGTGCCGGGATTCATGGAATGGAAGGCTTTCTGGTATCTGTTGAATCAGATGTATCGAATGGACTGCCGGGATTTTCCATTTCAGGGCAGCTGGCACTGGAGGTAAGAGAGGCTCAGGAGCGGGTCAGGACAGCACTGAAAAACTCAGATCTTCAGCTTCCGGCAAAAAAAATCACAGTAAATCTGTCACCAGCAGGAATGAAAAAGGAAGGAACGGCTTTTGATCTGCCAATTGCAGCTGCAGTTTTAGGAGCTTTTGAGTTATTGGCAGCAGAAAAACTGAAGGATTCTCTTCTAATCGGAGAACTGGGGTTAGACGGCAGCGTAAAACCAGTAAGGGGCGTACTGGTCCTGGTATCGGCTGCCAAGAAAATGGGATTTCGCCGATGCTTTTTACCAGTACCCAATATGGCAGAAGGAGCTTTAGTAGAAGGGATACAGATCATAGGTATAAAGTCGCTTCTTCATTTGCAGGAAGTGGTATCTCAAGAGGATTTTGAAAGCATGGATCAGAAAATGCCGGTCACAATAAATAATCGTACATTTAAATCAGAATATCCCTTTGATTTCAGGGAAATATGCGGTCAGAACGTTCTGCGCCGGGCAGCAGAAGTGGCGGCAGCCGGAAGACATGGTCTTTTGATGTGCGGAAGTGCAGGAACAGGAAAATCTATGGTAGCAAAGCGGATACCAACCATTCTCCCTGATCTTTCCTGGGAAGAAAATATAGAGATATCCAAGATATACAGTCTTTGCGGTCTGCTGCCAGAAGGACAGCCTCTGCTTTCACAAAGACCTTTTCGCAGTCCTCATCACACGATTTCTCCCCAGGGTCTTACCGGTGGTGGAAAAGTGCCAAAACCCGGGGAGTTATCCCTTGCTTCCGGAGGCGTTTTATTTTTAGATGAGCTGCCTCATTTCAGTAAAGGCGCTATAGAAGCACTAAGGGAACCTTTAGAAGAACACCGTATCACAATAAGCCGTGTGGCAGGAAGCTATGAATTTCCGGCAGATTTTCTGATCCTTGGAGCCATGAATCCATGTCCCTGCGGCTTTTTCCCGGACAGAAGCAGATGCAATTGTACGCCTGTGCAGATACAAAATTATTTAAACCGGCTTTCAAGACCTATTTTGGAACGTTTTGATATATGTGTGGAAGCTGCACCTGTGACATTTGCAGAGTTAGAAGACCAGACAACGGAAAATGAGGATTCAGCTGTTATACGAAGCCGGGTGGAAAAAGCAGTAAAGATACAGGCTACACGTTTTCAGGGAACGGATATCAGAAACAACAGCCGTATGGGACAGAAAGAGATACAGCGTTTCTGTAAGTTAAAAGAGCCGGAGAAATGTTTTGCAAGACGGGTATATGAAGCGAGAGGAATAAGTGCCAGAGGTTATCACAGAGTACTAAAGACAGCAAGGACAATTGCAGATCTGGCTGGTGAAGAATGGATCCAGAAAGAACATTTATCAGAAGCCTTTGGCTACAGGGCGTTGGAGGAACGGATATGGGGACAGAGGCATTAGAGAAAATATTTTTATACTGGTTATGTCATCTGCCGGATGCAGGGGCTTTACAGATACGCCGCATAGGAGAAGCGGCAGGAGGTTTTCAGCAGGCATATTATATAGAAGGAACACAATTATGGAAAAAGGGGATCTTTAAAAAAGAAGAAAATGCCCTCCGCTTTGATGCCTGGAAAGGGGAATTTTCCAGATTGGAAGAGGAATATTATAAATTAAGTGAAAAAGGCATTTATTTTATTACGCCTCTGGATGAAGAATATCCAAGACGGCTGTATTCTGTATATGATTATCCATTAGGACTTTATGTAAAGGGAAGCCTTCCTAAGGAGGATAAAGCGACTGCAGCAGTGATCGGTGCAAGAAATTGTACAGCTTATGGAAGGGAAGCAGCCGGTTATATGGCAAAAGAATTGGCTGCTGCCGGTATTCAGATCATCAGCGGCATGGCATTGGGGATTGATGGTGCAGGTCACGAGGGAGCAATGGCGGCTGGCGGAATGACATATGCAGTTCTTGGTTGCGGAGTAGATCAGTGCTATCCACGGAGTAATTTTGACTTGTACGAAAATATCCCATTTTATGGGGGACTGATTTCTGAGTATCCTTTAAAAACACCTCCTGTACCCAGAAATTTTCCTATACGCAATCGTATCATCAGTGGTCTTTCTGATGTTATCCTGGTTATAGAGGCAAAAGAAAAAAGCGGGTCGCTTATTACTGCCCAGTCAGGCTTAGAACAGGGAAAAGAAATTTATGCCCTTCCAGGCCGGATCACAGATGCTTTAAGTACAGGATGCAACCAGCTGATCGCAGAAGGCGCCCAGGTTCTTTTTTCACCGGAAACAGTTCTTGAAAACCTGGGGATTTTTGTAAAAGAGAAAGAACAGTTTTCTGAAAAAAAACAGAAGGGACTTGCAAAGAAAGAAAAAATGGTGTATAGTTGCTTGGATTCCGAACCGCGCCATATAGAGGAAATCGCATCAAAAACAGGGCTGTCTGTCAGCCAGTCTATGGATGCTCTTCTGGAATTAGAACTTGGCGGATATGCTGTGAGGACAGCAGGACTTTATTATACGAAAAAACTGTTTTAAAGGTCTGTTGCAGTTTACAGATGTATCTTGCCATAATATAAGACTCCAAGAGAACATTAAGGGGTTATTGGGATAAGGCGCATAAATATAGGAACAGGAATAAGGAGTTTACAATGGCGAATCATCTGGTAATCGTAGAGTCACCTGCAAAAGTGAAGACCATAAAAAAGTTTTTGGGAAGTAATTATGAAGTAGACGCCTCCGGCGGTCATGTAAGAGACCTGCCAAAAAGCCAGTTAGGCTTTGATCCGGAACACGACTATGAGCCAAAATATATTACTATCAGGGGAAAGGGGGATGTACTTGCAAAACTGCGCAAGGAAGTAAAAAAGGCAGATAAGATTTATCTGGCAACGGACCCGGACCGTGAGGGAGAGGCAATCTCCTGGCATCTGATGAAGGCTTTGAAGCTGGATGAACTTAAAAATAAACAGGTATACCGCATCAGCTTTAACGAGATTACAAAAAATGCAGTAAAAGCATCCTTGAAGGCTCCGAGAGAGCTGGATATGAATCTGGTTAACGCACAGCAGACCAGACGTATGTTAGACCGTATGGTAGGCTATCGTATCAGTCCGCTTTTATGGGCAAAGGTTAAAAGAGGCTTAAGTGCAGGCCGTGTACAGTCGGTAGCCCTTCGTATGATATGTGATAGAGAAGATGAGATCAATGCATTTATCCCGGAAGAATACTGGAATCTGGATGCGATGTTAAATATAGCCGGAAGCAAAAAGCCATTGGATGCAAAGTATTATGGTCTGGCAAATGAAGAAGGCGTAAAGGGCAGCAGATCAGTGATACACAGCAAAGAGGAGCTAGATGTTGTTTTAAAGGATCTGGAAGGTGTCAGCTATGTGGCTGATGAGGTAAAAAAGGGCGAGCGTATTAAAAAAGCACCGATTCCATTTACCACCAGTACCTTACAGCAGGAAGCTTCCAAGGCATTAAACTTTTCTACTCAGAAAACCATGCGTATTGCACAGCAGCTGTATGAAGGTGTTGAAGTAAAAGGTCATGGAACTATTGGCTTGATCACTTATTTGCGTACGGATTCCACCCGTGTAGCAGATGAAGCAGATGCAGCAGCACGTTCTTTTGTAAAAGAACACTATGGTGAAAATTACGCAGCGGCAGGAGAAGCTTCTGCTAAGAATACAGGTAAGATCCAGGATGCTCATGAGGCTATCCGCCCTACAGATATCACATTGACACCTGTTATGGTAAAGGAATCTCTTCCAAGAGACCTTTTCCGTTTGTATCAGCTGATCTGGAAGCGTTTTACAGCCAGCCGTATGTCTCCGGCTGTTTATGAGACGACTTCTGTAAAGATCCGTGCAGGGAAACATATGTTTACAACTTCTGCATCCCGCCTTTCTTTTGATGGTTTCATGTCTGTTTATGTAGCTTCAGATGATGAAGAAGAAAAGAAACAGGTGATAGGAGCTATTGAAAGCGGAATGGAGTTAAAACTGGCAGAACTTCAGCCAAGCCAGCATTTTACACAGCCGCCGGCTCATTATACAGAAGCTTCTCTGGTAAAAGCAATGGAAGAACAGGGCATTGGCCGTCCAAGTACCTATGCGCCTACAATTACAACGATCATTGCCAGACGTTATGTTGCAAAGGAAAATAAAAATCTTTACGTAACAGAGCTAGGTGAAGTGGTAAACCGCATTATGAAGAAGTCATTCCCAAGTATTGTGGATTTAAGCTTTACTGCAAATATGGAGACCTTACTGGACCGTGTGGCAGATGGAACTGTAGCATGGAAGACTATTATCCGGAACTTCTATCCGGATCTGGATGAAGCAGTAAACATTGCCCAGAAAGAATTAGAATCTGTTAAGATTGAAGATGAAGTAACAGATGAGATCTGTGAACAGTGCGGACGTCATATGGTAGTAAAATATGGTCCTCATGGAAAATTCCTTGCATGCCCTGGTTTCCCGGAATGTAAGAATACAAAACCATATTTGGAAAAAATAGGTGTGCCTTGCCCGAAATGCGGAAAAGAGGTAGTACGCAAGAAGACAAAGAAGGGCCGTTTATACTATGGCTGTGAGGCAAACCCTGACTGTGACTTCATGTCCTGGCAGAAGCCGTCTATATTAAAGTGTCCTAAATGTGGTTCTTATATGGTGGAAAAGGGAAATAAACTTCTCTGTGCAAATGAAACCTGCGGATATCGTATGGATAAACCGGCAGAAGAGCAGAAATAGCAAAAAAGCTATGAATATATGATTTTTTAAAGAGATATAGTGCCTGTACAGGAACATTCCCATGTGCAGGCACTTTTTTTGCCATTACATGTTCTTTTTTATTTTCGGAAAAACATGAAATCTTCAAAAAACTATTGTTATTGGACAAAAATTGTGTTAAAATTCAATTATTAGTAAAGTATATTTGTAGAGTGTACAATTGAGATAAGGAGGGTTTCAGTCATGAGCGTTCAGTTGTTGGACAAAACAAGAAAAATCAACAAGCTATTGCATAACAATAATTCGCATAAAGTTGTTTTTAATGACATATGCAAAGTGTTAAGTGAAATTTTGTTATCCAATATTCTTGTTATCAGCAAAAAGGGCAAGGTGCTTGGTGTAAGTATCTGGCCTGGGGTGGATGAAATAGAAGAGCTGATCGAAGATCAGGTGGGCGGTTATGTAGATAAGATGTTGAATGAACGTCTGCTCAGTGTATTGTCTACAAAGGAAAATGTAAATCTGGCAACTCTTGGATTTGAAGAGGAGAATGTAAAGAAATATCAGGCTATCATTACTCCGATCGATATTGCCGGAGAGAGACTGGGAACATTATTTATTTATCGTTCAGACAGTCAGTATGATATTGATGATATTATTTTAAGTGAATATGGTACTACAGTTGTAGGACTGGAAATGATGCGTTCCGTAAATGAAGAGAATGCAGAAGAAACACGTAAGGTGCAGATCGTTAAATCTGCGATCAGTACACTTTCATTCTCTGAACTGGAAGCCATTATCCATATTTTTGAAGAACTGGATGGAAATGAAGGTATCCTGGTTGCAAGCAAGATTGCTGACCGTGTAGGTATTACACGTTCCGTTATCGTCAATGCCCTGCGTAAATTTGAAAGCGCCGGTGTTATTGAGTCACGTTCTTCCGGTATGAAAGGTACCTATATCAAGGTTCTGAATGATGTGGTATTTGACGAATTAAAAGCCATAAAAGCCTCTAATTCCAACTTGAAATAACTGATTTCCTGCTTATATTGCAAAACTATGTTACAGTTCAGCCATGACATCTTCTTGTTTCCATATTCATGAAAACAAGAAGCTTGGTGGTTCCACCATATGCTGATTTGGATGAGAAAGTGCTTATGCAAGCAAGCTTGCAACACACTCCCTCATTCAAGCCAGCGCATGGCTGAACCGTAACAAAACTATTAGACAGTCTGTAAAAAACACTTGCAGACTGTCATTTTTTATGTTATAGTCATAAAGTTGATAAAAAACACGTCTGTGGATTCCGCGGAAAGGTGCCGGAAACGGTCTTCCGGGAAGCACGAGAAGCAGGCGGATGCGACTGGTTTAAGCTCAATAAACCGGTTAAAAACCAAACGGAGGTAAAGAATATGAGCGTTATTTCAATGAAGCAGTTACTGGAAGCTGGTGTACATTTCGGTCACCAGACAAGAAGATGGAACCCTAAGATGGCTCCATACATCTACACAGAGAGAAATGGCATCTATATCATTGACTTACAGAAGTCTGTAGGCAAAGTAGATGAGGCTTATAAGGCTGTATCTGACATCGCAGCTGAGGGCGGAAACATTCTGTTTGTAGGTACCAAGAAGCAGGCTCAGGAAGCTATTAAGACTGAAGCAGAGCGTTGCGGTATGTACTATGTAAATGAGAGATGGTTAGGCGGTATGCTGACCAACTTCAAGACCATCCAGGGCCGTATTGCAAGACTGAAAGAGATCGAGGTTATGTCTCAGGACGGTACTTTCGATGTTCTTCCTAAGAAGGAAGTTATCGAGTTAAAGAAAGAATGGGATAAGTTAGAGAAGAATCTGGGTGGTATCAAGGATATGAAGAAACTTCCAGATGCAATTTTCATCGTAGATCCTAAGAAAGAGCACATCTGCGTACAGGAAGCTCATACTCTGGGTATTCCGCTGATCGGTATCGTTGATACTAACTGTGATCCAGAAGAACTTGATTATGTGATCCCAGGTAACGATGATGCTATCAGAGCTGTTAAGCTGATCGTTTCCAAGATGGCTGACGCTGTTATTGAAGCAAAGCAGGGTGAAGTTTTAGAAGGCGCAATGGAGATCGAAGTTCCAGCTGATTTCGTAGCAGAGAACGCAGAAGCGTAATCAAAAAACTTTAAATTTAATATTTGGAGGATGACAAAATGGCAGTAACCGCAGCAATGGTAAAAGAGTTAAGAGAAACAACCGGTGCCGGAATGATGGACTGCAAGAAAGCTCTTGCAGCTACTGACGGCGATATGGAAAAGGCTGTAGAGTTCTTAAGAGAAAAAGGACTTGCAGGTGCAGCTAAGAAGGCTGGACGTATTGCAGCTGAAGGTATCGTTGATACTGCAATGTCTGCTGATGAAAAAACTGCTGTAGTAGTAGAAGTAAATGCTGAAACAGATTTCGTTGCTAAGAACGCTAAGTTCCAGGCATATGTAGCAGATGTAGCTGCTCAGGCACTGGCTTCTTCAGCAGCTGATATGGACAGCTTTATGGCTGAAAAGTGGGCAAAAGATGAGACTCTGACTGTAAAAGAGGCTCTGTCTTCCCAGATCTCTATCATCGGTGAGAATATGAACATCCGTCGTTTTGAGAAAGTAACAGAAGAGAACGGTTTTGTTGCTTCCTATATCCATGCAGGCGGAAAGATCGGCGTTTTAGTAGATGTTGAAACTGACGTTATCAATGATGCTGTTAAGGAGATGGCTAGAAATGTAGCAATGCAGGCAGCTGCATTAAAGCCAACCTTCACAAATCGTGATGAAGTTAGCCCAGAATTCATCGAGCATGAGAAGGCAATCCTGATCGCTCAGATTCAGAACGATCCTAAGGAAGCTTCCAAGCCAGAGAAAGTTATCCAGGGCATGATCCAGGGACGTATCAACAAAGAATTAAAAGAATTCTGTCTGATGGATCAGGTTTATGTTAAGGCAGAAGATGGCAAGCAGAGTGTATCCCAGTATGTTGCTTCCGTAGCTAAGGCTAATAACGCAAACATCACAATCAAGAAGTTCGTTCGTTTCGAGACTGGCGAAGGTATGGAGAAAAAAGAAGAGAACTTTGCAGAAGAAGTTGCTAAGCAGATGGGACAGTAAGCGAACTTTTCATTAGGAGAAGCAAGTTTTGGCATTCTGTATCTTGTAACTTCTTACCACTTCATAAAAGTACCGGAAATCCTTGTTTTATGCGGGTTTCCGGTACTTTTTTTGTGCGAGAATCTGAATCATTATTTGATACCAGCTTCGTATAAATTTATGCAAATTCATATAGGTTTATAGATGGTTTTGTGTCAGCGTTGTGTCAGGTTTTGTGTCAAAACACATCTGACACAAAATTGAAAAAAATGTGCGTTTTTTGACGATGATTTTCCACGTTTGACAGCATAACATTTTTCGGATTCTTCGATAGGAATGTTGACAAATCTGTGAATGGTCTTTACAATAATCTCGATGGAACTCTTGCCGTGTGCTTCGCAAGAACATTCAGAACGTTCTGGGAGCTCCACATTCGTCAGCAAACGGATGAAAACATGCCAGTTGCCAGTCGTATGTGTTTGACCTCTTGCAGGCTACCATTCTGAAATCGCCATGCGGGCTCATTTGTTAGAATCGCTGATATCTGTACCTCGATAGCAGTAATCTGAGTTGTGATCTGTTAAGAATTGCAAATCCGGACATAAGAAAAATGAAAAGTTTGCGGAAGGATTCGCGAATGCCCTTACCTTTTGGAAAAGTGAATTGTGTGGTTTCATAACCGATTGTGGTTATGGAACTTTTTGTTTTGTGAGATTGATTCTAAAAAATTCTGATATTCTTGGCTGCATCTTATAAAATCCGTATAATCTAAAAAATAGTCGCTGACTTTGGAATTTAAGGAAAAGAAGTATAGTGTTTTCGAGCTTCTATATATGTGCGTTCAATTGCGGATTCCAGCGGCAACCGCTGAGGAATTGAATCGGTGTATCGAGATGCTGGAACAGGATAAGAGCATTCTATTTGCGAACCGGGAATATGTGATGCGGCTGGACGGCACTTCACAGGTTATAGAGCAATAGATTTGAGAATGTTAATGGTAAAGACTTATGAATATAAAAAATAGATTTGTGAAATATCACGAATAAACGGGCTTTGCGGCTTTTTTAGGCTGTAAGGCCCGTTTTTAATGTACAAATATACAAATAACAGGGACTAAAACGGTGCTTTCGATTGGCTATTTTGTATAGCAAAATAAAAAACGCAAAAAAAGTCTTATCCGCAGAAAAAATGAGCCCTACTTTTTTCGACATATTGTAGTTGAAAGGGATCAGTAAGAAAGAAAAACCATCCTTTTCGGATGAATCCGTACACATACTATAAATAAGAACGAAATGCTTTCTTGTTTGTTTCGCGGGCACTGTCCCGTGGAATCGGTGAGAGATGGAAGAAAACCAACGGCTCAGTTTTCCGGAGCCGCGGCCTCTTTCAAAATTTTGTTCCATCAGGGAATGTAAAGGTAATCGAGCATTTACAGCCAAGAGCATCAGCAATGGCGTTCAGTTCCGACTGAGAGAATTTCTGAGACTTCATACGAAGATAGAAAGCCTGTTTGCTCATTCCGATCGCCGTTGCCAGGTGCGATTCCTTCATTCCGGCTTTTACCAGAGCATATTTGATTTTTTGATTTAGCTCCGCATCGTTGGAAAACTCCATAACGAATCCCTCCTTTACTGAATGAAGTATAGCATGGGAAGATGAAAAAATCAATGAATCTTGTTACCCTGGTAAAACAAAAAAATAAAAAGTAAAGATAAACTTAACTTAGTAAATATAAAGTATTACACTAAGGCCATCAAATAAAGAATACGTCGTCAGAGAGGTCAGCGAATCTCCTTTCCCCTTTGTACAGGCGCTGCAGGTTCGACTCCTGCGGACGACTTCGGGCTGTGAGAGCAGCCCCATATTTTCAACAAAAAACTATGGGTACATAGTTTTGAGAATGCCGTCAATGGAATGTGTGTGACCAGTTTCAGAATCACAACCTCCTTTCTCTTTTGATATATAGTGCATTACAACACACAGCGGGTTCGACTCCTGCGGACGGCTTCGGACGATATGTCCAAATTTCATGGAAACAAAGACTTATCATAAATTACAGAACGAAAATAAGGAGGCACCTATCATGGCAAAAGTAATTGCAATCGCAAACCAGAAGGGTGGGGTTGGAAAAACGACCACCGCTACCAATTTAGGAATCGGACTTGCCCGCAAGGGGAAAAAAGTTCTGATTATCGATTCAGACTCCCAGGGTTCCCTGACTGCAAGCCTTGGCGTTGCACAGCCAGATGAACTGGAAGATACCTTATCCAATGTGTTTACCAAAATCATCAAAGATGAAACGGTCACTCCGGAATACGCAATCATGCATCACGAGGAAGGCGTTGACTTCATGGGCTGGCTGTTTTACCGGTCAAAAGTGTTGATCCGGAAGCACATATTACTTCATGTAGAGCGCATAGCCCGAAAATTGCATAAAAAGGAAGAAAACGGCCAGCGGTTTCCGCTGGGGCTTTGCCGTGGTTTTGTATCGTTGCTGGGGTGGATCACACATTCAGAAACGTATGACTGGTATTTGATACATATTAAGGAATTGGTAAACGTCCGTAAAATCAAACGGATTATTTCAAAGATGACAAGGGAGGCAAATCGTCATGCAGGAATGGAAAAAGGAACTCTGTAGAGAGCAGCCTGAAACCCTTCAGGAGCTTGGAAAAGGCACTTACATTCAGAGGCGCAATATCACTCCGTATGAAAGAAAAGACGGGAACGGAGAAGTTGATAAGGGTTATTCATGTGAGTACAGGATTCTTACAAAAGAAGAATATTTTTCAGCCCTGGAGCAGGAAAATAGCAATAAAAATATGCTGACTTCCATGGCCGCTCAGGCAGATATCTATGAAAAACTTATTGAAACAGAAAAAAATCAGTTAGTCATCATGCAGGCCATTGCAGATCTGTATGAAAAAGAGAATGGAGGCGTGTAATATGTTAGAACTTTATGTGACTTTAGTTAAAGCTGGAATCAGAACCATTGACAGCGTACCGGCGGCCTTCCGTGAAAAGGTGAAAGCGGCTATTGAAGCGGAAAACAGGAATGATAGGAAGGGAGAAGAAACATGACTCTGCTTCATATTATAGACACGCTTTGTGATGTGACAACCAAGCAGGCAGATCTTCTCCGGGAGCTGGTAACAGATCTGGAACATATGAACCAGGTTTCCGAAGAAGTAAAGAATTATTATCGGGAGAAGCTGGATTCTATTGATCAAGAAATGAACGTAGCTGAATACGGCTGCAGAGAACTTCCTTATATGGACGAAGCTCACAGAGAAATAATAAGGTAAAAGCAGGTGCATCGGATGTTTCCGATGTGCCTTTTTAATTGGAGGAAGATCATGCAAAGAGAGAAGTGGAAAACCATGGATGTGATCCTCGTAATCCTGGCGATATTTTTACTTGTTTTTGTGATCGTGATGATTGCTATTTACATAAGAACAGGTGGAATTCCGGATACCTTATGTACCTGCGTGTTTAGCGTATGTGGTGGAGAATGTGGAGTAATGGGATGGATCAAAACAACGAAAGACAGACACCTTTCCAGGCAGTATGAACTGGAGGATAGGGAGACAGACAAAAAAGAAAGAATGGAGGAAACAGAGAATGAGTGATATTTGCTTTGAGGGTTTAAAGATTTTGGTGATGGTGGCGGTGCTGGTATTAACCAGATATGTGCTTCCCTGGGTAAAAAGCAAGGCTGACTCCGAGAAGCTGAACCTGGTGACTCAGTGGGCGTATAAAGCGGTTTTAATGGTTCAGCAGACCATGAAAACCACTGACGGAAAAGAGAAAAAAGTCATCGTTACACAGTTTTTAAAAGAGATTCTTCAGGAGAAGAACATCACACTTTCAGACGCACAGATTGAGATCCTGATTGAAGCTGCAGTAAAACAGATAAAGCTTCAGGAAAATGCGGGAATTGTGATTGAAGCAACGGATGATGTGGAGGTGTAGTTGACATGGGAGTAAGAGTTGGAAGCGCAAGAAGCAATGAAAATGGCGGAGTAAACGGAGACAAGGCAGGCGATCAGACTGGCAGAGAGGTGTCAACGCAGCTCTGGTATTTGCATTCAAAGGGCTGGATCGTTATTAGAGCAAAGTCACCTGCAGTCCGGGAGGCGATCGCTAAAAACATGGAAGCTGCCTGCCAGAATGATAATATCGGTTATTGCCAGGGCCATAGAGGAACGGCAACGGCTGCAGCGAAGCCATATGATTACGATCTTTCCAAGGTAAATGCAGCCGTGGAAACAGATTGCTCTGAATTGGTACGTTGCTGCGTGCTTTATGCAGGCATTCATGTGAATAGTTTTAGCACAGCGAATGAGGCGGCAGCACTGAAACAGACTGGTCAGTTTGATATTCTGGAAGAAGATGAGTATTGCAAAGCTTCAGACCATTTGTTACGAGGGGATATCCTGGTCACAAAGACGAAAGGCCACACTGTGGTTGTTCTGGACAATGGCTCTAAGAGCAGCCAGAATAAAAAGGTTGAAGCAGCTCAGAAAAAGGATGTATCTATCAGTGGAACCTATAAAACCACGGCAGATCTGAATTTGAGAGCGGGAGCCGGTACAACAAAAGATATTCTGGTTACAATTCCGAAGGGGACAGCAGTCTCCTGTTATGGATGAACGTTTAAAAGCCGTTTTAAGCAGTATCAAAGGCCGTTTTATCTTATCTTATAATGATGATGCTTACGTCAGAGAACTGTATAAGGGTTACAATATCGAAGAAATAAGCCGGAATAACAGCCTGGCGGGTAAGACGAAAACTTCGCAATTCAAGGAATTGATAATCAGGAATTACGAAAAATAACGTATTTCGTTATAATATAACAAAATGACTTTTAAAGAGTGCCCTCGTGCTAGAATAACCAGCAAAGGGGCATGGATATCGTGATTAAAATTCATTTATCACGGCTTCTTGGAGAAAAAAGGTGGACGCAGAAAGATCTTGCAGAAGCCACTGGAATCCGGCCAAGTACAATCAACGAATGGTATCACGAATTCGTAACCCGTATAAACCTGGATCACGTTGACAAGATTTGTGAAGTATTAGAGTGCGATATTTCAGATCTAATTGAATATGTACCGAATCAGCATAAAATCACGGGAAAAGATCTGATTGTCGAAAAGCATGGAAACCGAAAGCCGAAGAAAAAGCAGTAGGAAAAGGACGTTTTAGAGGGTATTTTACAGCCCTTTAAAACGTCCTTTTCCTTTTTTTAAAATAGGTTTTTGCAAATGACGCGAAAATATTTTGCATTTTGCGCGAAAAGCTACACCGGGCCATCATCTGGCCGGAGCCGTTTAACTTCGAAGTGACACCGGAGGAAAAGAAGCATCACCGGGATTTTCCGTTCACCACAGACGGAATCTGGGAGGCGGTGGACTGGCTGAACGCGGAGCATGAGGCGGGAAATTTCTGACCGGAAGAGGCATGTAGCATGTAAACATTGACAAAAGCATAACAAAAGTGTTATCATAGAACTGGTCGGTCGTACGACCTCAATAGAATGCACATGGTATGCGTTCTGTGTGAGCGACATGGACGGCGGGACACGTATTGTTGCAGGCGAGATGTGTCCCGTTATCCATATCAAATATTAAGGAGGAAAATGCATGAAAAAGAAGATTGGGGTGTTCGTGTCTCTGGCTCTGATTGTTGTTTTCTATCTGCTGGCAATGACGATGCCGGCAACAGAAGTACTCAGTCCGGCATCCTATGTATATGCGGGCGTATTTCTGTCGGTGATTGTACTGCTGCTGACGCAGGTACTACCGGATTGGGTGGTAGTCATCGGTGCTTCCTCACTGATGATTCTGACCGATGCTGTTTTCAGAAAAATGGGACTGCAAAGTGAAACAGTCTTTACTATGAATGTTCTGTTTGGCGCGTTCAGCGGTTCGACAGTCTGGCTCATTATCATGGTTTTTGCACTTTCTGCAGGTATTGGCAAGAGCGGTCTGCTGAATCGAATTGCGATTGGTATTCTTTCTCTGTTTCCGCCAACGTATACAGGTGCGGTCGCTGCGATGATGTGCACCGGCACAGTGCTTAGTCCGCTGATTCCATCGGTCAATGCAAAGGTCAACTTGCTGATTCCATTTGCGACTTCGACGACGGAAGAAATGAAGATCAAGCCGCGCAGCAAGCAGGCACTGGGCCTGTTTACCGCGTGCTATTTGCCGGCGTATCTGGGAGGTAACGCTTTTATTACTGGATCTGTGTATGTGTCTGTCATGTGCGGATTCATCACATCCTATGCCATATCGCTGGGGGCACAGGGCGCAACGTTTAACTTTGTCAGCTGGCTGATGGCCGCCATTGTCTGGTTTGCCGTGCTGCTGGCGGGCACGTTTGTCTACTGCGGAATCATCTGCAAGCCGAAGGAAAAGCTTGAATTTTCAAAGTCCTTCTACAAGGATCATCTGAAAGAAATGGGACCAATGACCCGTAATGAAAAGATTGCTGCCGTGATTCTGGTTACGGCGCTTGTACTCTGGTCTACTTCCGGCTTGCATGGCATGGATACCGGCATGGTCGGCTGGGCGGCAGTCTGCGTGATGTGTGCAACCGGGCTGATTGCGCCGAACGACTTCAATGCCAAGATTCCGTGGAGTCTTGTCGTGTTCATTGGCAGCCTGCTAGGAATGGCGAATTATATGTCTTCCCTGGGATGGAGTGCTACGATTGCTGGAGTGCTAAGCCCGATTCTTGCGCCGGTTGTTTCCAACCCATGGATTTTTGTGCCGTTCCTCTGCCTGTTCACCTATGCGCTGCGTTTTATCATCATCGAGCAGAATACAGCACTGGTCATTGTGATGGCGATTTTCGGCGGCCTGATGAATGCGGCAGGCATCAACCTGTATGTGATTATCTTCGTTGAATTTATGTCCTCGATGTGCTGGACGGTATCGTATATGAACCCGTTCGCAATGGCGACCCTTGGCGTGGCAGGCGGCAAATATGTCACCTTCCCGGAAATGCGCAAGGCGTCTGTCCTGTATATGCTTATCAACCTGATTGGCTGTATGGCGAGCATTCCGCTCTGGTACGCGCTGGGCTTTTTGACATAAAACACCGGATTTCATTCCGCAAGAGGTGCTTGATTTTGACGACAAGATATGTTATGATTCAATCATTCGTTCATTTGACTCAGCATGGCTATGCTTTCAAAAATAGAGATTCTTGTTGGAGATTACGGAGATATGGATATTGTAGACCTGAATTTTACCGGAAAAGAGACAACACAGGAACGCCTGATTAAGGCAACGCAGGCCTTGATTGCGATTTATGGTTATGACGCGACGACCACGCGTATGATTGCTAACACAGCGGGCGTGACGCTCTCGTCCATCAATTTTCACTTTGGCAACAAAGAAGAACTGACTAAGGCGGCTGTGGAAAAAGCGGCGGAAGAACTCTGCGAAGTCTATTCGCAAAGAGCCTGCGAAGCGCGCCATTTCCTCAAGAAAAAGCCAGTGGATAAGGAAGAAGCATGGGGCTACCTGGACAGATACCTGACCGACCGCATTCACCACGCTTTGGATTACAATCAGAGCTGGATTAATATCGGCATCGCCGAGCATGAAAACGGATTGCCGGAAAGCTCGCGCGGCATCATGGCAGATGTGATAGTCAAGACCAGTGAAGCTGTCCTGGCTGAGCTGATTGAGGCGGTCAGTGTTCGTCCGAATCCGTATATGGCGATGCTGATGGCGCGTTCCATTAGTGCAAATATCATGACAATGATGGAAAAGCCGGTTCTGCTTAATAAGCTGGCGGAATACATGGATATTGACATCGGCGATAAAACGCAGCTGGAAATGGCCATGCATGACTGCTTTATGCGCTCGATTGAGGCAAATGTGAGCCGTCATCCTTGGCAGAAGTAAGGAAAAACTATTCCAGACAAATCGGTCGAGCGACCAAAATACTTCAAAGTTGAAAAAAAGACGCATTGTTCCTACCAAACAATGCGTCTTTTTTTATGCGCTTAATGGTGCACGTCTCTGAAAAAAATGTAAAAAAAATGAATAACTTGCGATAATTCCATTGACAACGGAGAAATGAAGGAGTAAACTACAGACAGTAGGTCAAACGACCGACCTAATCAGGAAGCCAGCGACGTGAGTGACGTCAGAAAACGCCGCTGATGCCGAAGCATCAGGAGCCTGCAAGCCTTATGCTCGGCGAACAAATCAAATGGAGGAGTATGCTATGGAGAAACAATCCATCCAGATGACCATCAACGGTCAGAAGTATGAGTTTCTGGTCGGCGAAAAATTCGGCATGATTCCGCCGTCCGAAACGCTGGTTCAGACGCTTCGCAAACGACTGGAACTCACCGGCACTAAGGAAAGCTGCGATGAGGGTGCCTGCGGATGCTGCACGGTCATCATCGACGGTAAGGCTGTCGCCAGCTGCATGGTGCTGACGGTTGAATGCGATGGAAGCAATATTTTGACCATCGAAGGCCTGGAAGATCCGGTTACCCACGAACTGGATCCGATCCAGCAAAAATTTATCAGTTGCTATTCATTTCAGTGCGGCTACTGCACACCGGGTATTATCATGAGTGCCAAAGCACTGTTCATGAAGAATCCGCATCCGACGGGAGAGCAGATCCGCGAAGCGCTTGCCGGTAACTACTGCAGATGTATCAGTCACTATACGGTGCTGGAAGCACTTGACAAGCTGGCGGGCGTTGAGTCCGATCAATATCCGATTGTAAAGGAGGCTGAAGAAGAAGATGAGTGAGAAAGAAGTCAGCCGGGGCAAATTTAATTTTGATGCCCCAATCGTCAATGGTCGTCCCGCTCCGTATCGCCATATCGGCAAATACCGCGTACGTGCGGATGCCCGCGATATCGTTACAGGACGCTGTACATTTTTGGATGATTATTCCGTGCCCCGCATGATTTATGCGCAGGTTCTCCGCAGCCCATATCCGCACGCGCTTATTACGAAGATCGATGTTGAAAAGGCGCGCTCCTTCCCTGGTGTTCACGCGGTTATCACCTATAAGGATATGCCCAAGGGCTGGAGCATGGGATGGCCGGTACATAAAGACCTGATGGCGCAGGAAGTTTACTATGTTGGCGATCCGGTTGCGGTTATCGCGGCGGACACGGTTGATATTGCGCGCGATGCCATGCAGCTCATTGAGGTTGAATACAAGCAGCTTCCTGCCGTATTTGACGCCATCGAGAGCCTGAAGCCCGATGCACCGGTACTTTATCCGGGCAAATTTAAGAGTGGAACGAACGAGGTTGATCCTGGTGTGCCACACTTCCAGCCAGAAGGTCCGTGGTGGCATGTCGAAGGCGGCAACGTGGAGCAGGGCTTCAAGGAATCCGCATATGTTGCAGACTCGATGGTTGAATTTAACAAGATGTGTTCTCCGAATGCGCCGGAGGCACCGAGCTGTATCGTTCGCTGGGAAGGCGGAAACGACTATACTATCTGGGCGTCCAGCCAGAGCCCGTTCATCTATAAGCTCTACAATGGTCCACGCATCCCGAAGAGCCAGCTCCGCGTTAAGACCTTCAATGTCGGCGGCAGTTATGGCAACAAGCAGACTATGAGCGTTACCACGCTTTGCTGTGCCATTGCTGCGATCAAAACGGGGCGTCCGGTAAAGCTGGTACTGAATAAACATGAACAGTTCGCCGCTTATGAGCAGCGTCTTGGCTCCAAGATTCGCGCGAAGATCGGCATGACGGAAGATGGCATCTTCAACGCTGTTCAGGGCTGCTGGTATGTGGATACCGGCTGCTTGGGCGATGCGGTTCAGGGCCAGGTTGGCGTTGGTTTGGGTGAAGCACAGCTCGTTATGGCGAAGTGCAAAAACTGGGATCTGGATTCCAAGGTTGTCGTCACCAACAAAGCTGCTGCCGGTATTGTCAGAGGGTATGGCGGACAGGAACTGAACAGCTGCCTGGCGCGCAATATGGCGCATTGCATGATGCAGGCAGACAAAGACCCGGTGGAGTGCTTCAAGAAAAACTACGTCGCTCCAGGCGATAAATACTATTGGCGTGATGGACTGATCTGGCAGAGCCGTGGCAGTAGCCATTATCCGGAAACCATGCAGAAAGCTGCCGACAAGTTCGGTTGGAAGGACTGCTGGAAGGGTTGGCTCAAGCCGACACGCATTGAGGGACGCAAGGCGTACGGCGTGGGCTGCGGCGTCATTGGCAATGCGGACGTTGCGGAGGATAATACCCAGTGTATCGTCCGTATTCAGCACGATGTAAAAGGGCGTTATGCGACGCTCATCGTGCAGACGGACGTCACTGAGTCCGGCATGGGCCAGCGTGCGGCTGCGGCAAAGTTTGCGGCAGAAGTTATGAATGTGCCGATCGAGCGCGTGTATGTTACCGATCCGGATTCGCTGGCAAACGTTGTCAACTTCGGTCTGTGCGGTTCCCGCGGTACCATCACTGTCGGCAAAGCGGTTTCCAAGGCGGCAGCGGATGTGCGCCGCAAGGTGCTTGAAATGGGCGCGGCCTATTTCCACTGTTCTCCGGAACAGCTTGAGACCAAGGATTTCCAAGTATTCTTGCGCGATCGCCCTGAAAAGAGCATCCCGATCAAGAAGCTGGGCAATAAGGACCTGAACGTTGTCGGCTACGGCGAGCATATTGAGCAGTTTGACGTGCCGAGCTGCTGCATCTTCTTCGTCGAGGTTGAGGTTGATTTGGATACTGGCGCGGTGAAGATTCCACGTTTCATGCAGGGCACAGATATCGGTCAGATTATCGACAACCGTATGGTGCGTATGCAGCTTCAGGGTGGTGTTGGCTCTGCGTCCATGGATACAGCAACGATGGAAGAATGCATCTACGATGTCAACGGTACGGGACGTATGCTGAACTGCAGCCAGCTTGAATATAAGTGCCGCACTTTCAATGACATGCCGAAGCATGACTGCGTTATTGAGGAGAGCCATCCAGACACCTTTATGTTTAAGGCAATCGGTATTGGCGAAATCTCCGGCGCGGCCGGTGCTTCTGCCGTCCTGATGGCGATTTCCAATGCAATCGGTGTGGAAGTCAACGAATATCCTGCAACGCCTGATGTTATTCTCAAGGCGATTAAGAGCAAGGAGGTCCATTAAAGTTATGAAACATTTTAAATATCAAACGCCGGGAACCTTTGACGAGGCGGAAGAGCTTCTGAAATCAAAGCATCCAGGTGAAGCGGCTGTCATGGCAGGCGGTACGGATCTTCTGGGTGTGCTCAAAGATGAACTGCTGCTTGAGTATCCGGAGACGATTGTTGCGCTGCGCGATATTCCTGATACCGCATACATCGAAGAAGAAAACAGCGCAGTCAGAATCGGTGCGATGACCACGCTGGATACAATCGAGGAAAATGCCATCCTTCAGGCGGACAACCTCAAAGCGATCTCTAAAGCGGCTTACAGCGTTGCCAGCCCGATCATCCGCAGTCGCGCAACCCTCGGAGGTAATCTCTGTCAGGATGTGCGCTGCTGGTTCTACCGCTATCCGGGCCAGGTTGGCGGCACACTGCCGTGTATGCGCAAGGGCGGAAACGAATGTTTCGCCATCCGCGGCGACAACCGCTATCATTCTGTATTCGGCGGCATGAAGGCGTGTGCAACACCTTGCTCTTCGGAGTGCCCGGCTGGAACGGATATCCCGAATTACATGGCGCACTACCGCGCCGGTGATTTGGAGGGCGCTGCTCGCATTCTGATGCAGGCGAACCCACTTCCGATGATGACCAGTCGCGTTTGCGCACATACTTGCCAGACGAAGTGCAACCGCTGCTCAACGGATGAAGCCGTTGCGATTCACAGCGTGGAGCGTGTGATAGGTGACTATATCATGGCGCATTCGGATACCTTCTACAAGGCACCGGAAAAGGAAAACGGCAAGAAGATTGCGCTGATTGGCGCAGGTCCTGCGGGTTTGTCTGCAGCCTATTATCTGCGCAATGCCGGCTATACCGTGACTGTGTATGATGCAATGGAAGAAGCGGGCGGCTGCTTGATGTATGCCATTCCGAATTTCCGTCTGCCGAAGGAATACGTCCGCGCTATCATTAAGGCGATGGAAAACATGGGTATCCGGTTTGTTCAAAAAACGAAGTTGGGTGAGAACCTGCAAATCAGCGAACTGACAAAGGAAAACGACAAGATCTTCATCGCGACCGGTGCATGGAAGCGCCCGGTACTCGGCTTTGACGGCGAGGAGTTTACGGAGTTTGGTCTTCAGTTCCTGGTCGATGTCAACCGCTGGGTAAACAAGAAGGAGCGCAATCATGTGCTCGTTGTCGGCGGCGGCAATGTGTCGATGGATGTTGCAATTACCGCGAAGCGTCTTGGTGCGAAATCCGTTACCCTGTGTTGCCTGGAGCAGCGCGATGAGATGCCCGCCTCTGCCGAGGAAGTTGCTCGTGCCGAGGAAGAAGGCGTTGTTATTCACAACGGCTGGGGGCCTGTCCGCGTTCACTATGAGGGCGAGAAGATTAAGGGTATGACGCTCAAGGCATGTACTAGACTGCGAGATGAAACTGGACGATTCAATCCGGTTTATGATGAGGATGTGACGCTGGATATTGATGCTGACAGCATCCTGCTGGCGACCGGTCAGCGTGTGGATCTCTCCTTCCTGGATAATGAGCTGACGCTGGCCATGAACCGCGGCCTGATTACGGTAGAGCCGAAGACGCAGAAATCCTCTGATCCCAAGGTTTATGCTGGCGGCGATGCCGTTACTGGTCCGACTACGGTCATCAAAGGCATTGCTTCTGGTCGCCGTGCCGCCGAAGCCATCAATGACGAGTTTGGCATAGGCAATCCTGAGAAAATCAAGCAGGAAGGATTCCTCCATTTTGACCGTGTAACAGCGAGCCTCAAGACCGCTAACAATGGCCATAATGTGGATGCTGCAGCGCGCAGCATTGACAAGGAAGATTCCTCAACGCTTACCTATGAAGAAGGTTTGGAAGAAGCAAAGCGCTGCATGAACTGCGGCTGCTACTCGGTCAACGCGTCTGATTTATCCTCGGTAATGGTGATGATGGATGCTGTGGTTAAGACATCCAGGAGCAGAGCGATTCCGGCTGAAGCGTTCTTCTGTACGGATCTCAAGAGCTATGCCAATCTGGAGCAGGGCGAGCTGATTACCGAACTGGTTATTCCAGAGAAGGAAGACTTTGTGACCGGTTACGAGAAATTCCGCATGCGTTCTTCCATTGATTTCTCGATGGCTTCTCTGGCGTGGGGCTACAAGATGGACGGCGATGTGATCGCGGATATACGCCTTGTGCTGGGTGCAGTTGCGCCGGTTCCGGTTCGCCTGAATAAGGTGGAGGATTTCCTGCGTGGTAAGAAGCCGACATCGGAACTTGCGGTTCAGGCGGGTGAGATGGCGATCGAGGGTGCGGAGTCCATGGGACATAATGACTATAAGATCGACGAAATCCGCACGTTTGTGCGCCGTTTGGTTGAATCTATGGTGAAATAATTCATTTTCCGGGTGCGCTGGAGAGTGCATCCGGAAAATTTTCTTTTCGATTGTCCAAAAAATATCAATATCGAATGTTCAAGGAGGAATTGCCATGTTTACTAAGCTCTGTACGGCGCAAGAAGCGGCGGCATTGGTCAAGGATAATGATTTTCTGGTCTGCGGAGGCAATATGAACAGCTGCCTTGCGGAAGAAATCTGCATTGCGCTGGAAGAGAGATTCAAGGCGGAAGGCCATCCGCAGAATATGACGATCATGTCCGGATCCGGCGTAGGCGATATGGGCCCGGTGGGCGGCGTTGAGCGCGGTTTTGAGCATTTTGCGCATGAAGGCATGATTAAGCGCGTAATCGTCGGTCATAACGGCTCTAACCATACCATCATGCAGATGCAGCAGGATCTGAAGGTGGAGAGCTACAACTTCCCGCAGGGCGTCATCGAGCATATGTTCCGTAGCCGTGCCAAGGGACTGGATGTTGAGCTGAGTCGAGTCGGTATCGGTACCTTCGTCGATCCGCGCGTGGAAGGCGGTAAGTGCAACGCCATCACCAAAGAGGAATTGGTCGAGGTTGTGGAGATTGGTGGAACGGAATATCTGGCGTATAAGACCCCGAAGATTGATGTTGCACTCATTCGCGGTACAACCGCTGATGAGGATGGAAACCTGACCTGTGAGGATGAGGCGGTACTGACCAACATTCAGGCGATTGCGATGGCAACAAAGGCGAGCGGCGGAATTGTGCTCTGCCAGGTGAAGAATATCGTCCGCAAGGGCGCACTTCCGGCAAAAGAAGTTGTGATTCCGGGTGTTTTCATCGATAAGCTGATTGTAGCGAAAAATCCGGAAAAGACCCACCGCATGACGATGGGCGAATTTTACAACCCGGCGTATACCGGCAAGTACAAGTATCCGATTTCTGCGTCCGCTGCTCTGCCGTTGGGCATAAAGAAGACGATTGCCCGCCGCGCGGCAATGGAACTCAAGCTGCATGTGCCGGTGAATACCGGTCTGGGATATCCGGAAGGCATTGCCAGCGTGGCGAATGAAGAAGGCATTGCGGATGACCTGATGCTGACCGTGGAGACTGGGGCTTTCGGTGGTGTGCCGGCTGCACGCACGTCTTTTGGCGCGACGTCCAATGCTCAGGCAATCGTGGACAGTCCGACCATCTTTGATTTATATGACGGTGGTTTTCTGTATGCAACGTTCGTCGGTCTGGCAGAGTGCGATTCGACTGGTTCGGTGAATGTCAGCCGATTCATGGATAAGAGCGGGCGTGAGCGCCGTCCGGGTGCGGGCGGCTTCATTAACCTGACGCAGGGAGCGAAGAATGTCATCTTCTGCGGTACGATGACTGCCGGCGGTTACAAAGCGGAAATCAAAGATGGCAAGGTTGTCATCCTTCAGGAAGGCGCTGAAAAGAAGTTCCTGAAGAACATCAATCAGGTGACATTCTCTGGTCCGCACGCGGTGGATATCGACCAGAATGTGCTCTATATCACCGATCGCTGTGTATTTAAGCTGACGAAGGACGGACTGATGCTGACTGAAATTGCGCCCGGCATTGACCTGAAGACGCAGATTCTGGATGTGATGGAGTTTGAGCCGATGATTGCCAAGGAACTGAAGGTTATGGATCCGATGCTATTTGCGGAAGAACCCATCGGTCTGCGGGCGCTGCTCGAAGACCGCGAGTAAATCTATGGCATTTCCCGCACCTGGGGTGCGGGAGAATGCTATTCGGAAAGAGGTGTCAACATGCAGGATCTATGGTCAAATACGCTGCTGAAGCAGCCGCAGTTGTTTGCGAATCAGACAGCCGTTGGGTTGTTTCGTATGGCGGTAAGCCATAACCCGGACAAAACAGCAGTTTCGGCGGTTGATGGGAGCTTGACCTACGCGCAGCTGGAAGAAAAGAGCAATCGGTTGGCGCGTGCGTTTGCCGCGCAGAATGCTCAGGTCGGTGATGTGATTGCCATTAAAACCGGACGAAGCGCGAAGACTCTTGTTGCCATTTTGGCGGCATGGAAAGCTGGATGCGCCTATGTATTTTTAGAAAGTGCGTGCCCAAGCAGCCAAAATGCATACTGTATGGGGCAGTGTCATGTTCGGATTCAGGTGACGGTGGAGATGATTGAGCGGGCGGAAGCCGAGCAGAGCGGAGAAATCTTTCTGGAGCGCGGTGCCCCCAATCGTCTTGCCGTGGTGGTCTATACCTCAGGATCAACGGGCAACCCCAAGGGTGTACTGCTGAGTCAGGCGAATCTGGCAGCGATGGCGGCAAACTTTGGTGATATCGGTTTCAGAAGCGATGATGAGTACTGTTGCTTTGCCAGCTTGATGTTCATCGCTTCGGTATGCGATATTGTGGTTGGGCTGGCGCTTGGGATGACGCTGCATCTCATTCCAAATGAGATTCGCAAGGATATTCATGCAATTGCGGGCTATTACCGTGAAAACAGCATTACAGTGACCTTTCTTCCGCCGCATATGGCGTGCAAATATATGGATTGCGATGAGGAAAGTCCGCTGCGTATGCTGCTGGTAGGTAGCGAACCGGTGCATAATCTTAGGAAGAAACCTTACAGGATAGAGGGTATCTATGCTTCCAGTGAGGGCTGCGGAATCATCAGTCACTGGAATATTGAGGATGAACAGCCCACCTATCCCATCGGCCGTGTGGTGCATGGACTCAAGCATTATATCGTGGATGAAAACGGGCAGCGCGTTGCGCCTGGTCAACGCGGAGAATTGTGGATATCCGGTCCGCAGGTCTGTTATGGTTATCTTGATCTGCCGGAAAAGAATAAAAAGTGCTTTGCTCCCAATCCATTCAGTAGCCAGCATGGGTATGAACGGGTTTTCAAAACCGGTGATTTGGTGCTGGAGGAGCAGGAGGGAACACTGCTGTACTGTGGACGGGAGGATAATTTGGTCAAAATACGCGGATACCGCGTGGAATTGGGCGGCGTTGAGCAGAAGCTGCTGGGGTATCCGGGCATCACGGAGGCATGCTGTGCCGCCTTTGTGGATAAAGGTGGCACACGGCTTCTGATGGGATATTATACCGCAGACAGGCCGATTGATCATGGTGTACTGCGCAGCTATCTGGGGCAGTGTCTTCCTTATTACATGATTCCCACTGGGTTGATTCGCATGGACAGTTTACCGCATACCGCAACGGGCAAGCTCATGCGCAGCCAATTAACAGCGCCTGCGGAGATTGATGACCGGAAAGAACTGGCGAAAAAATATTATTAAGGGAGGCGCGGTATGCCGAATTTTAACTTTGGAACAGCGTATAACATGAGCGGACAGACGATGCTGAGCCCAGAGGATCAGCTGTTAGAGATGAGTCTTTGTGCCCTGGCCTATGGCGGCTATCAGGCGTTGACTGTTGCCAATATGCGCCATGCCGGGGCGGATGAAGCCCTGCTTGCGCCTTTGCGTACGCGGGAGAAGCTCTGCAAATGGGCGCTTGACGAGACGGCTGAACGCATCCGTCTGGCTTATGAGCTCGTGACGGAGCAGGCTCGCGTCTATCTTGCCGGATCGGAAAAGTCACAGGATGAGAGCATCAAGCAGCTTGAACGGTTGCTTTATCGCCACATCCATTTGTGCCTGCACCCGAAGAATCGCATCTATGTGCTTGCGGCAGCCAATGAAGCACAGCTTCCGCAGTCTCTCAACGATATTCTGCCAAAAGCATTGCAGGTATCGTTCTGCGATGTGCTGGAGGAAATGATTCTTTCGGTTGCACAGGTGAAAAAGCAAAAGGAAGCCGCGATGCTGGCGGCTTCCGTCTGTGCCTGTGTTCAGTTTTATGCCGTTCAGCCTGAGCTGACGAAGTGTATGTTCATGGCGAAAACGCGCCATGAGCCAAATTATGCAGAGGTGGAGGATATGCTCAACAATATGCTTCTGCGCTCAATCGTTGCTAACACAGCGATCAACAAAGCTTTTTGAAAGGAACGATGATTATGGAATACACGGACGAAATCGTGAAGAAAATGCGCCGGGAAGCCTACGAAGAAGGTTATGAGGCAGCAATGGAGAAGCTTCGTCTGGCCATTCGTCTGGCAAAGATGGGCGAGGCGGATTGTAAAATCGTCGATAAGACCGGACTCCCGCCGTATATTATTCACGCTATGCTTGATAGGGGCTAATATCCGCTGATTGCGCCGACCTGACATGCGCGCACACAGCATTCGCATCCCACGCACAGCCGGGGCAGACGCAGAAACGCTGGATGTACACCGTGCACATTGAGCAGTTCGAGTTCAAATGCGATGCAGCCATGTGGACAGGCGCGGATGCATGCTCCGCATCCCATGCAAGTATGAGCATCAAAAAAGACAAACTGCTTCATGGCTGTACCTGCTTAAAGGCAGCATAATCGGCGGCGCGGGTATCTGCATAGCTGGAAAGCGCGTTTTTCAAGCAGAGCACGGCGAGAACAGCCTGATAAAACAGCGCGTCATCCATTTCGACATGGAGCATATCGGCAATGTCGGCAGGCGCAAGCAGATCTAGTGCCATAACCGGTTTCCCTTTGGCCAAGGCACAAAGCGCAGCGGTACAGGCGCAAAGTGCGTCGTCAGCCTGCTCCCCCCGGCGGTAGCCGATAGCGGAAACGATGTCGCGGCAGGTTTCAAAAGCGAGGGTCAGCAATGGGCTTTTGTCATTTCCGGTCAGTTCACCGAGCGCACGCGGACTTGTTGGAAAATTCTGCCACTGGGCATCGTGAGCCCAAGAAAAAAGACTTTCAAAAGAAGTGTGCATGTTGTGTTTACCTCATTTCAAACAAATTAGGTCATTTGACCTACCACCATTATACAAAGTATGTTGAGAAAGTCAAGACCATGTGGAGGACAAGACAATGGATTATCTTAAGATTGAGCAGATTGAAGTCAAAGCGCACAAGATTGCCAAGTGCATACCGTGGAGCGAAAACTGTTTTGGGTGCAACGAAGCACTTCCAGGCGGACTGGGCGTCCGTGCCTATGTGACGGAGGATGATTATGTAGTCGGGCTGTGCACAACCCGCCCGGAACACACGGGTTTTCCGGGCGTGACGCATGGAGGTATTCTTTCCACCTATTTTGACGAGGTGCTTTGGCATGCGACGCGCGTACAGAATCCGGGTACGGTTGCCATGACGGTCGAGATGACGGTGCATTACATGAAGCCGGTTCATCCGGGGGAAAACCTTCGCATTGTTGGTATGCCCGCAAAAATTCAGGGACGTCATGTTTATGTAGATGGATATATGCTCCTGCCGGATGACAGTGTTGCTTGTACAGCGCGATGCCATTATGTGGTCGTCCGCGAGGAAAACAGCCTGAATGAAGAAGAAAACAGCCGCATTAGGCATGAACAGGGTAAAAAAGTGAAGAGCCTGATATTTTAAGGAGGAGCAGTATGGAAGAAAATAAGCCGGTCATGGAGTGCATTACGCTGGTGGATAGCAACGACAAGGAATATGAGTTTGTCGTGCTCAATCGGCTTTCTGTTGGGGGCAAAAGTTATCTAGCGCTTGCCGCTGCCAATGAAAAGAGTGAAAGGAAGCTCGATGAGGATTTTGTACCGGATGACGATATTACGGTTGTTTGTGAATGGATACAGAATGGCGAAATCAGCTACGGGGCGGTGACAGATGCGGATGAGCTGTATGCCGTTGCCAAAGAGTTGGAACGATTGTACGGACACTTGCAGCCGGAAACACAGGAATAAGGAGCGATGGTGGCATGGAGTGCATGAAAAGCATCTATCACATTTTAATTGAAAAGCTGAGAAAGCAGAAGCGGCTGATGATGGTGACTGTCTGCGAGGCAGATGGAACTGTGAGAAAGACGCTGGAGGCGCCAACGGACGATGCTGTGCAGCTTGAGTGGAATGCGGATGGAAGCCTGTGCCTTCGTGAGCCGTTTGAGAGGCAGGAAAGGCTGATTCTTCTGGGCGATGGCGAAATGACGCGCGTTTTGACAAAAGAAGCAGCAGGGCGGGGCTTTGCTGTTGTCGTTGCGGATGAAAGGTCGGATATCGCCGATCATCTGCCCGGAGCGTGGAAAACGGTATGCGATGCGCTTCCAGCGGCTGTGCGCTGCATGCATATGACGGATGAGGACTGCGTTGTCCTTGCACCCAAACGCTATGAAGAAGCGGCTGGGTGCATCGAACGGCTTTGGGAGGAAGTGCAGACTGCGTTTCTGGGAATGGTACTGCCGGAAGGGCAGGAAGATTGGTTGGATCGCTTCCGGGCCGATGAACTTGCTGATGACGCATGGCTTGCCCGCATGATGATTACCGGAATGAGAAGCGGCGCAGAGAATGCTGCGAAAACCATGCTGCAAGGTGTGGAACGCGTACGGTATGAATCGGCACGGCCAAATTGGAACAGGGAGGTTGTCGAGCTACTGGCGCTCATGCCTGCTGATAAGCTGGAGCAGAAGCATGCAGTTTTGACCGTTGCACAGGCGGAAAACAAAAATCAGCTTGGACGGAAAATGGTTGTTTTTGAAGATGGAACCACCGTTGGAATGCTGGGAGGCGGGTTGGAAGACCGGATGATCGTGCAGGTTCAAAAGTGCATGGGTACGCCGGGCTGGACGTGGATTACGCCGGATGAGCAGAATGGAATTCTGGTTGAAACGGATTGACGGGGAGTAAATGAAAGAAAGCGTGTATAAAGTCCATGTTTCAAGAAAGGAGAATTTCAGTGAGAGCAGGTGCAGTGATTGTTGCAGCAGGAATGTCTACGAGAATGAAACAGTTTAAACAGATGATGAAAATTGGAAACTTTACTCTGGCGGAGCGGGTCGCGATTAATTTTAAAAGAGCCGGAATCCAGGATATCGTGATGGTTACCGGATACCATGGTAGGCAGTTGGAAGCGTATTTGAATTATCTGGATATTGAATTTGTGAAAAACGAACAATATGAACATACCGATATGCTGGAATCTGCCAAGATCGGATTGTACCAGTTACAGAACCGATGTGATAAAATACTGTTTTGTCCGGCAGATATTCCGTTTTTTACCGATGAAACCGTAAAAGCGGTATTAGGCCAGAATGCAGAGATCGTGGTTCCGAGATGTGGGGGAAAAAGCGGGCATCCGATTTCCATTCAAAATGAAATGATTCCCAGAATCCTTTCCTATTGTGGTGATGAAGGACTGAGAGGAGCATTAAAAGCAACCGGAATTCCCATCCGGTATGTAGAAGTGGATGATCTGGGTTCCCTGATGGACGCAGATACCAGGGAAGATTTTGAAAAGCTGGTAACATTGCATAACAAGCAGAGAAGCGGGTGGAGCTTCCCGTTGAAGGTGGAAAAACAGCGTGAAAAGGAGCTATTTTGAGAACGATATATCTGGTCAGACATGGAAAAGTAAAACAGGAAGATGGGCTGCGCCGGTGCATCGGCCAGACCGATCTGCCGCTCGATGATGCGTTTCTTCCTTCCATCGTAGAACTGGGAGCGTGGTTTCAAAGAAAGCAGCAGGGGCGCAAAGCATCCATGATGCTGGCGTCCGGAACCCTGCAGCGCGCCAGCCATACGGCAGCGTGTATTCGGGAGGGCGCAGGAGATATTATTTCCGGGAATATCGTTTTCGATACGAATCTGAATGAGGTGGATACCGGATTGTGGGAAAACCGTCCGTTTGAAGAGATCCGGGCCAATGAGGGCAGACTGTTTGAAGAACGGGGAAAGTCCCTTGGCTATTTTCGTTTCCCACAGGGAGAATCCATCTATGAAGCTGGGAAACGTTTCGAAAAAGGACTTAATCACTTTCGGAAGGAAACCGGGAAAGATCTGATCCTTGTATCGCACGCCGGCGCAATCCGCGCTTTTTTGTGTGAACTGCTCGGATTGTCAGCCGATGACTACAGGAAGCTGGGAGCGGCCAACATCAGCACCACGATTTTGCTGGATGACGGAAAACATCTTTTTCTTGAGCGGTGCGGATATAAGCCAACCTGTTTACTCAGTAAAATAGAACTGGCGGCACTTTATCAGACCTACAATGTGCCGAACAATATCATAGCCCATATGAAAAAAACGGCAGAAATGGCAGAAACGCTAAAGCCCCGCCTGGAAGAAAAGAAGCTTGACTGGGATTTGATAAAGAAAGCGGCCCTGCTCCATGATATGCTCCGGACAGAACGACTGCATGCGTTAAAAGGAGCAGACGCTCTGCGGAAAGAAGGGTACTATGAGATCGCGGAACTGGTTGAACAGCATCATGATCTGGAAATTAAGGAAGATGCTCCACTGACAGAGGCAGAAATCCTCTTCTATGCGGATGCGAGAATCATGGAAAATCAAATTGTCAGTGTGGAGGAGCGCTATCGGGCTTCGTACATGAAATGTCGCTGTGCGGAAGCGTACAAAAAGCATGAGGCATTGTACCGGAAGGCGAAAATGATCGAAAAAAAGATATTGGAAGCATGAATAAAGGTTCGGGAGTGTTTGCTCCCGAACCTTTATTTTAGAGTATAATCAATAAATTACGGCTGTTTTGGCGGCTCGCATAGTTTCATGGTCAGCGGCAGTCCGGTATAGAGTCCGATCAGGGCGGAGACATATACGGAAAGCAGCGCCCAGCCCCACGCGGAAAACCATGCAGCAAAATAAGCAGGAGTGAACAGACCGGTGAAAGCTCCTGCATTGATATAGGTCATGAGCATACTCATAAAGGTGCCGAGTGTGAATGACAATACTGCCGTGGATGCAAACGTGAATGGGACAGTCTGTGGCCGTAATCCCAGTCTGGCTGCAATGAAATCTCCCAACTGCTTTAGTGGAAGCAAAAGTACAAGGATTGTGCTGACAGGGAATGCAATGGAAAATCCCCTTAAGAAAATGGACCAGTTTACTGTGCCCATGGCAACGAGGGGCAAAACAATACTAGACGGTGTGAAATTTTTTCTGTAAATTCAGATCTTCTATGATAATTGGTGCGGCT
>ERZ791810.393-NODE-393-length-46846-cov-5.295463_pt1 | contig 46846 bp, 37 predicted proteins | sample MGYA00510304_ERZ791810 | MGnify/ENA primary metagenome ERZ791810 (study PRJEB30046, sample SAMN00791967) | human gut metagenome | study: EMG produced TPA metagenomics assembly of the A metagenome-wide association study of gut microbiota in type 2... | reverse complement strand
CTCAAGTATGCACTAAAAATGGATTTAGTGAAAGGCGCGTGGTTTGACCTTTACAGGCGAGTGGTTTGACCTTTACTATAAAACAAGGGTGAAAAGCCTGATTTGTAAGCTTCTCACCCTTCATTATCATAGAAGAATCTAATTTACAGAGATTTTCTCATAGTCTCGTATTTGACGTGGAGCGAAGGATTTGACCTTTACGTAACTCCCCAACTCAGTTACATATATCAGTTCATTATAAAATGCTTGAATTTTTGTCTTGACAACTGAACCACTATAGGGCAAAGAAAAAAGGACTATTCCAGTAATGCTTTGGAATAATGCACTTTGTGTTTCAATTTACGCAATTTATCATATAATTCTTTTTATTATTGGAAGTTTTTTTAATGCGTAAGTTATAAAGCCACCTAAAACCATACTAAATATTACCCATCCTAAAGATACTATCAATGTTGGAAAGAGCGGTTCTGCCCATACTTCATATCTTCCATACAAAATACTTTTCAAGCATGGATCTAAAACATATATTCCTAATGTTAACGATCCAACAAAACATATTACTTTACTAATTTTTCCCTCATTTAGTTTTGGAAAAGCTACAACAAACATATATTTAATCAGTATAAATGCAACGATTGTTGTAAGATAATCAAACAACTGAACATAGCTTTGTGAATATTGCCCATTCATTGCTGCATCCTGATAAGTACACAAATTGGAGAATAATATACCAACAAATCCAGATATTAGTAATCCACATAAATGCTTCTTCTTAACTTTTGAAATATCTATCTTATTCTCTAAATAATATCCTATTATGGTGTAAAAGAACGGTTTTGCAAATGCAAATGGTACATTGAAGTCTCGACAAAATGAAAATGTTGGCAATTGCTTTTTAGTCAAAAATATGTTTAGCATTGGAAAAAACGATGAAGTAATAAAATGCAATACCAGTAAAGCTATAACCTCCGATTTAGTAACTTCTTTAGCCATCCTTTGCAGTAGTGGTAATACAAATAATATTCCCAAATAGCAGTATAAGTACCAATATGCTCCATTATCATTCATGCTATTTTCCAAAAATACATGTACATACTTAGAAAGTGAAAACTCATATTCTGTTCCGCCTACAACGCTATTCACTTTAAATATGGACATCCGGATAAAGTCAAAAACTAGCAATAAAAATACAATTCGCATAAATCGTTTTTTGAATACTTGTGACCATTCTTCTTTTTTGCTAAATAAAAGCGCCCCGCTGATCATGAAAAATAAAGGAACATTTATGCGCGTTATCATTGTTAAGCACATATAGAAAAACTGCTTTCCACCATGTGAATCCCCATATAACGAATACCCATTTAAATGGTTAAAAATCACTAATCCACACGCAATAATCCTCATCATTTCAAAATAGACTTTTTTATTCATCGTATTCTCACCGCTCATGTTCCCTCCAAAGAGTATACTTTTCCGAATATTATATTTGTCAGGCGGCAAATTATCCTTCCCACCTACTGCAACCTTCCCTCAAATTAAATTCTGCAGTGCCTTCACACTGTCTCTCTCAACGTGCTGTATTTTACGGCACGTTTTTATCTGCCCTATTGACCTGATTCACATCTTCTCATATAGTCTTATCGTATAATTTAATCACAGTGTTTTAATATAATCCATGAAGTTCATTTTATTATAAATAGCAGTGGTTGTCGGTCTTCCAAGATCCGCTCTTGCACCAATACTGCATTTAACTTCAATTAATGACAATTCATTACGAATTTTCGCATTCTCCAATTCTGCATCAAGAGAATTAAAATTATCAACCGAAACAGCATATGGATATCCGCAAGCCTTAGCTATGGATACAAGATCAATATTGGAAGCCACGGTAGGCATTCCTCCCACTGTTTCATGTGCTCCATTATTAATCACTATATGAATTAAGTTATGGGGAGCATTTACTGAGCATGACAAGTCCATGCGGGAGGTATATGGCTTTCAGTCACGTTTACGGCTTTATCGTGAATAATTCAGGTTTAATACTTTATTTTCGACAGAAGTTATTATTTGATTGTAATGAATAATAGCCTCTACTTTTTTTATTATCAATGAAAAAGCAGCACAAACACCAATTAATGAAATATATGCACCAAAAGGATTATGTGTAAAATATACTATATCAGGTAACTCTATATAAAAAAATACGTTTGTCATAAACAACACCGCTGAATGTCTCCCCAAAAAGCGAAAAATCTTTGCAAACAATTTATTTTCAATTCTAGAAAGCAGTACACAAAATATAAAGCATATTATCAATTCATAAAAACCACAAAAATAATTTGGTATATTATTTTTGTACCTCAGCAGAAAACAAATTAGTAAAACTATAAATAATGACACATTCCATAGGTAACCATACTTTCTTTTATCCATCCAAATTAGAAGTTTTTCCATCATGTTTTCTTGAGCTACGACAACTCCACCTACTAATGTAAGCGCATATTGAAGATAGTCACCCCCCCCTGTGGATACAATGCCTTCTCCAATGAATTGCATCCACACATAGAATATAATAATTGATAGATATCCATATTTTTTACAAAAACTATATAATACTGGAAGAAGTAATATTATGATTTGAGCTAAAGAAAAATACCAACTCCCGAAAACTCTTTGATATCCAAAAAAATCATTTAGTTCAACAATATCAAATACAAGTAGCTTTACACTATGCTGATAATATTCTGCTAAATCACCAACAAAAACAGCATATACTATCATCATGAATGGTAATACAATCCACCATTTTTTCATAAGATTTAAATAATTACTAATAACAAACTTAATATCGTTGTTGTATCTACAATTATTTTTATTATTTTGATATATTTCATATTTCTTCGCTAGTCCATATCCAGATAAAAATACAAATATCCATACACAAATTCTTGCTTGAACTACTATTGGATACATCTTTTCATAGACATTATCAGGTATATGCACCCCATTAGCTAGCAATCTCTCCTTAACCAAAAACAAATGATGAAATAATAAGAGAAGGATTGCAGCTCCTTTTATCATTATTGTTCTATCTTTATCAAATTTACTTTTTATTATGTGTTTGTTGTCCATAGTAAGCATTCACACCATGCTTTCTCATATAATGTTTATCAAGTACATATCGCTTCATTTCTGCATTCGGATTAAGTAGCAATGTTTTTATATTCATCTCTGCAACTTTTTCCATTACTACTGCATTGTAAACAGCATTCGACGGACACTTACCCCAAGCAAATGGGCCATGGTTTTTTATAACTATACCAGGAATGGACATTGGATCATATCCTTTCTCTTTTATACATTCGATAATTACTTTTCCGCTATTCTGTTCATATGCATCCATAACCTCTTGCTCAGTTAATTCTCTTGTACAAGGAATATCTCCATAAAAATAGTCTGCATGAGTTGTACCTAAAGCAGGAATAGCCATACCAGCCTGGGCAAATGCAACAGCATTCGTAGAATGTGTATGGACGATACCTTTCATTTCAGGGAACGCTCTATATAATTCTATATGAGTTTCCGTATCAGATGATGGTTTCCATTTGCCTTCCACAGTTGTACCAGTTTCTATATCAACTACAACCATATCTTCTGGCGACATACCATCATAATCAACACCTGATGGCTTAATGACTATATATTTTCTATCTTCTGATATTCCACTTACATTGCCCCATGTGTATATAACCACACCCTTGGCAACCAAATCTAAATTCGCTTCGCAGACTTCTTTCTTTAAACGTTCTAACATATTAAATACCTATTCCATAAACATTAGAAATAGCATCTGACCATTCCCCAGATTCACGTAACATATGCTCAATTACATCTCTTACCGCACCATAGCCACCTTTTATTGGGCTAACATAATTTGCGATATCTACAATTTCAGGGCAACTATCCTGTGGACACCCAATGTAGCCAACTAATTTCATGGGTGGAAGGTCATTTAAATCATCACCAATATAAGCTACATCTTCTTTGCAAAGGTTATTCTCTTCCATAAATTTTTTGAGAAATTCAACTTTGTTCTTAACATTTTGGAAAAGATATTCCACTTTCATCTCTGTCATCCGACGAGTAGTAGCAGCACATTCTCTTCCTGTTAAGACCATAACTTTCATTCCAACCTGATGAGCAATAAAAAATCCAGCTGCGTCTTTTGCACAAAACTTCTTTGTCTCGTTACCATGTTCGTCATAATAAATTCCCGCATCAGTCATGGTGCCATCAACATCAATTACAATTAGCTTAATTTTCCTCAACATTATTTTCATCCAATCTTATTTATTGTATTCAGATGGCGTTATAAAGTTCACATTAACATCAAGATTTCGAATCGCCTCTCTTACTGCAATATTAAATCTATTATCATGAACCATTGCGCTCTTAATTATATCTGTATAATAATTCTCTTCTTGTAACTTATACCCATCGGCTCCAGCAATAAAAATTTCAACACACCCTATGATTTTTAATAGTTTCAAAAGCATAATTAAACTGTTACACCCTTGATTGAATGCCCCTGATACCGAATTATAATTAATCTTATAATCAGCATCTCCTTCAGCCAAATTAGAGGTAATAATGATTTTGCAATGGTAACTATCCTGTTTTAGATAACGTTTGTTATTACTAAAGAATGCATAATCAATATCTATACCCTCTGGAACAAAATTAGTACTAATAACCATTGGTTTATTAACAGAAATAAATTCTTTTATTTCAGACTCATATGTCTTTATTGTTGATCCTGGTGCCAATACCAAAACTTTATTGTTCTCAAGTGCTTCTCTCAATTTTTTCCAATCTTCTGTGTCGTCAATTTGATTATTCTTGTACTCTTCATAAAGTTTGTCTGCATATACGGCATCAAAAGCTGTTTTCTTATCTGCATCAAAGCGAGAAAGAATATGATTGATATCTCTATTAGTCAAATCACCTTTCTTTAAATAATATTCGGAGTAGTTTCTATGTAGATTAAACCTAGCAGATAAAAAATATGCTGGAGTATACCCCCACTCAGAAACACCCTTAAGACTTGCGATATGGTCATTAATTGCATCCATCAGATAGTCAATATCATATGATTTACCCAAATAATCGTTTGCATAATCTGCAATTAATTCAATAGGTAAATTACCTGGGATTCTTCCCATTCCCATTAAACTTCCATCAACTGCAACAGGTCTATTCAAATGCTTATCTATAAAATTCTGAGCTAAGCAACAACTGAGCGCCATATTTTCATGCAAATGGAGTGCTACTCTAATATTCCTATCTAAATTATTATCGACAAGACTGACAATTCTATCAAGATCTCGTCTCTTCATACTACCAAATGTATCTACTATTGAAAACTGATATGGTTGAATTTGATTTACTTGGTCAATAATCCACAATATTCTTTCATCTGAATAACCCATAATATTGATTGGATTAATGCTCAATTTATATCCCTTTGCCTGAACTTCTCTTGCAAAATCCATACCATCTTCGATATCATAGTCATGTGCAGTAATACGAATCATTTCAATTCCACTTCCATTATATGGATAAAGCTTATTAATATCATAATTACTACGCATTGCCATAGCCGAATACATAGTGTTACCAGTATTCTCCGGCAGAAGTTTATTCAATTCCTCAATATGGTTGCACACCGTTATATCGGGATTATAGCCCTCAACATTACGAAGAAATCCGACTTCAACAACATCAATATTTGCACGAGTTAATTGTTTAATAACTTCCCTCGCACCGTCAAAGCCAAATTTCCAATCATTTACATATCCGCCATCTCTTAATGTACAATCTAATAGCATTAAATCATCACTTGTCATTTATTTCATTGTCTCCTGTATCATTTTTGTTACCATTTCTAAATCTTTTTCCGTATCTACAGATAGACTATGGCAACTTTCAACCAAAGAAAGCTTTAATTGCTTACCATAATCCAAGAAGCGTAGCGTATCTATGCCCTCAATCAATTCAAACCTCCCTGGCTTTGTATTTCTGTAAAAATCAAGCATTTTTTTGTTATATCCAATAATTCCAACATGTTTATAATATTTAAAATCTATAGCCTTAAAAGGATATGGAATTGGCGTTCTAGACATGTAGAGTGCATTCATATTTTCATCAAATACCATTTTTATATTTGATGCATCCATAACTTGTGCAGGATCTGTCATTTCTGTAATAATATTCGTACCATATTCTACATCCTGAGGAACAAAATCCGGAATTGCAGCTGCTATTGCTTCTGTATTAATAAGAGGTTCATCACCGTTAAGTTGCAAGTAAAAATCTGCCTTTATAGTTTCGGACACTTCCTGCAATCTATGCGCTGCTGCACGATGTGTATTAGCTGTCATAACCACCGGAATATCATTTTCTTCACACACAATTTTAATCCGGTTATCGTCAGTAGCAACATAAACTTCATCAAGTTTATTTACGCTCTTAACTCTCTGGAATACCCACCAAATCATAGGATGACCCAAAATATCTTTTAATGGTTTCCCAGGCAATCTAGTTGAACCATATCTAGCTGGAATTATTCCCACTACTTTCATATTTATATCCATTCCTTTCGCTTCGCTCAGGCACAAAACGTTATGAAAATGTTTGCCTGAGTCTATTTTTTCTTTATAATTCTTCTTATCTGATCTGCCTCCAGTTAATCGTGAGATTACTATAGAGCAAGCACTCATCATCCATCATTCGAAAACAAGGTTATAAACTCAAGTCAACAATTGTATAACCTTAACATTTCTATATTCAATTTTTAAAGCAGCCACCCCACCAGGAGATGGTTTGTTGTACACTTAAGGTAATGGATACCCTCTACTTCTCATTTTCAATCTTCACTTCCAAATTATTAATAACCTTCATAGCCTTTTTTTGATATTTTCTATCAAAAATCCCTTCAAAATTAAAGTCTTTAATAATACTTCTGTTCTTATTTAAATAATCCAAATGTCTCTTTTTATTAGGATTTTCAATATATGCTAATAATCTTACGACTGCTTCATGTTCTCTTGAAAGAACATTGACTTGTCCATTTTTATCTATATTTGCTAAAGACGTATCTATAAAGTCCCTTGAAATTCCTTCTAAACTATCTGTAACTTCCACTTGGAAAATCATAAAATCCCTAAGCATTATTTTTATGCACACATATCCATTCTCCTCCGCTTTTTTTACACTCATCCAGTCTAAAGAACACTTCTTTCTACAATACATTTCTATATCTTTTATTAATTCTTGTTTTTGTGAATCTCGTACCAACATATTGCAGTTAGCACGGTAATCATAATAGTACGGAAATGATTTATTAATGTTTTCTACATCAGGCATACGCATTACCGCATAATCATACTTTTTGATACCATCAAATAATTCTGATAAATTTTTGTCTATCATGAACAAATTCTGACAAAATTTACTCTGAAGATAATTGTCTGAAATATGCATAATAACATCATATTCATAGTTTTTTATGTTCGCTTTATAGCGCCTTCTAACCCACTGCTTTATTCTTGAGATAGTCTCTGACTGAGGCATATAATTTTTAGGATTCATAGTCATTCTCGGATTATCACAACGCAATTTAAATCTTACGATAGTATAATCTATTTTTGAGTCCATTGCTTTCTCTATCAATCCAATTTTATATTCCATTCCCTCTTCATCAAGAATATCTGTATGATATAATCCCTTAAATAGACCGATAAAATCATCCCTCGTGTACTCTATCATTTCCTTTTCAACTACACGAACACCATCTCCATGATTTTCAATATCTTCTAATATTTTATCTGCATATTTAACAGCTGGTGGCCATATAACTCCTGTATATAAATAATTTGCCTCTTCAAGTATCGCGTCTCTTTTTTTCTTTATTATCTCACATTCTGATAAATCGAATCCTTTCTCCCAAAAGAAATCTATATTAAACGGTCGATCTCGCTCTGTCTGATATACTTTTCCATTTATAAATTCCAGATTGTTATACCATGCAAGCATTATCCTGTGTGAACCATCCATCACAGCAAAATCCTTTGCCAGTTGCACAAAATGTTTTTTTTCATATCCATTTTTATCAAAAGATTCAATTAATTTTTTAAACCTACTTTCCCAATCAAAATAATTCCCATCTTGCATTCGCCTATAATAATCAAACCCATACTCATTTTTTAAAAAATAATTCTCAATAGCTAATAATTCAACCACTCCATTTACAAATCTATAGTTATCATAGTCATCATTATGATACTGAGATAATATAATGTCTTTTAATGCAACCTCACCATTAAATAATACTTTTCCATCTCTATATTTTCGATACAAATAACCTTCAATATTATAAAAGGGCTCTGCACCTATCCTTCTAATTTTTTTATATATCTTTTTTATTTTTCCATCAAAATAATCATTATCGAAAGATTTTATTCTTTGTTTTAAAGTTCTTTTCATATCATTTCCTTACTTTGAATAATTTAAATATTTCAACAATTATATTCTTCAATACAACAAAACATACAATACAGCTAATAATTAGACTCCATCTAATCATATCACTTTTATAGATTAATTCGATTGAAACTGTTACGAGCAAAGTTATTACAGACAGGATGACAATACTCACCTTTGAATATACCTCATCTTTAATCCCGTTCTTTTTTATTATCCTATCAGAGATAAAATAATGCATTACAGTAGATATAAAATAGGAAATCAAAGTAGTATATGCAGCTGCTATGTAACCAAACTTAGGTATAAATAAATAATTGAGAATTACATTGCACAATGCGGTTATAATTGAAATAAGAGCTACCATTTTTGTTTTTTCATAATAATACTCTATTTTAGACACTAAAGAATAAACCAGTATAAAAAAATTACTTGCAACCACTGGAGGGATTACGTATATCGCCTCGTAATAATCCTCTGATGCAAATAACTTAATCACTTCTGGTGCAAAAAGCATAAACGCAAATGATATTCCCATAAAAGTTACCAGTATAATATTTGTGATTTTAGAAATATCTTTATAATCTTTAGTAGAAAGTTTATTATAAATCCATGGTGTAAATGTTCCTCCAATAGCTGATGTAAATAATATCATTAGGTTTGCTAAGGAATATGATACACTATACAATGCGACATCACTTTTTCCGCAGATATCTGTAATCATTACCCTATCCATTTTATCCAAGACAACTGTCGAAAAAAAATAAGGTAATAATGGGATATTATACTGTAATGCATATTTCCATATATCTCTTCTAAAAAAAATTCTTCCTTTATTAAAAATACATATAGCAACAATTATATTAACAAGTATCCACATGGATTGATAAGATAAAATTTTATTAATACCCTTATCCCCATCTAAATATAAAACCGAAAGAATATTTATCAATGTAATCCCTACAGAGGCACAAATGGTAACAGCTGAATAGGCTTTGTAATTATAATCAAACTTACTCCTGTTTGTCCAAAACATTAATGCTGGGGCAAACAATTGATAACAGAACATAGAAACACATAATCCAAAAGATAAATTTAACCAATCCGCTATGACATCACGAAAAACTAAAAATACACAAAATGATATTCCTGTAATTGTCATAGATAAGCCAAGCAACGAAGATTCAAATACATCTTTTTCCTCTTTATATTTGATCATTCCCTTATCAAATACCCCATAGGAAAATCTAAATGTACACACAATAGCGAATAAGTCATTCCAAGCAAAATACATACTTGATAATCCATATTGTTCCTTTGATAGTAATCTCGTAAAAATAGGTAATGAAATTATATTTAATCCATTCTGCAATACTGTGCATATTAAAAAAAACATTCCAGCTTTAACTGGAAGAGGTATTTTGTTATACTTTTCTTTGACCCTCTTTATACTCCCAAGCATGTATGACCTCACTTTGTATTATTTTTCTATAACAATATATCAGAGCTAACATAATTATCATTACAATTATGTAAACTATACAATCATTTACAATATTCATATTTGTATGTAATAACAACCCAGTAATTTTTCTTACTGCAATTATTATTACTTTTTACCTTCACCTATCACAATCATACAATCAATTTGTCTGTTATATTCGCCATCGTCATTAATAATTTTACCGGACACAACCCTTAAATCCATATGTTCGAATATTGCCTGGCTCATAACATTCTTTGTCAAGCCTTCATACATACTGCCAATAGTTGGATTATGGCCAATATCAAGGAATGGTTCTATTTCACCCATCCTTGATTACGAAGTGATTCCATAAGGTCACTTATTGTTTTTATATTTTTGAAACCTTTATCATTCATATAATTCTATAATTAATCATTTAAGCATGTAACTATTAAGTCTCTTGCTAAAACCCCTGTCTTGTTTCGATTATCAAGCAATGGATTGGTTTCTACAAAATCCATTGATACTAATTTTTTGCATTGCGATAAGCTTTCGCAAATAATAAATGCCTCCCGTTGTGATATTCCATTTGAAACCGGCGTTCCAACTCCTGGTGCATAAGCTGGATCTATTGCATCCATATCGAAGCTTAAATGTATTCCATCAGTCTTCTTCAAAGCAATTTCAATCGCTCTATTAACACACTCTCTGATACCCAGTAAATGAACATCTGCAATAGTAAACACTTTTACCCCTGTGCGCTCTAGCTTTTTCTTTTCTAAACTATCTAATGCCCTCGCACCAATAATTGCTACATTATTTGGATTTACTCTTTTATCACAGAACTCAACCATACATTCCGGACCTTGTCCACATACAGCCGATAACGGCATGCCATGCATATTCCCCGAAGGTGTAATAACTTCGTCATTATAATCTCCATGGGCATCTATCCATATTATCCCTATAGAATCATACCTTTCAAATGCAGCTGGTACACTTCCGGCTGCTATACAATGATCTCCACCTAATACTATTGGAAAATGCTCACTCCTATGAGATTCACACATTTCCTGATACAACCTATTATTGGCCTCATATATTATTTTTTCATATCGCATTTTAGGATTACCTTCTTCTATCGCAGGTAATAATACAATGTCACCCTTATCTCTTACTTCTATTCCCAGATTTCGTATTTCTTTGACTAAACCTGTATGTCTAATGGCTAAAGGCCCCATATCTACCCCTTTTCTCACAGCGCCTAAATCCATTTGTATACCAATAATATCGATATTCTTCATAAGCATACATATTTAACTCTTTGCTAAGCTAAACCTTTCTTTATATTTTTCTTTTTGATTAAACACATGCTATGTCAATACAATTACTCAATATCATCTCGACCATATCTAAAGCACTCTGCTTTTTCTTTTCCATATAGCATGTAATCTATTTTTAACTTGAAATATAACCTCTTAATCTTTTTGCTTTTCTTTAACAGGCTTTTAATATAAATGCCAGGTTTATAAATAAATTTTCCAATGATTTTATCAATATTATTAAACTTATATCCATATTTTTTGGCAGAATCAATCAAATCATCATAAAGATGCCATTTTTCTGCAAACATTTTTCTGACAACATACCTTTTATTTTTCTTATATTTTTTTATGTCAAAGCAATTTTCATAATCCACAAGTTTTCCCAATATATCCAATGACATCATTGTTCTCAAACATTTATTGCATGTACTACAATTTCCTTCGTCTGAATACGTACAAACATGTAGATGTTTTCTCACTACAGGATTATTAGAAATAAAATTCAGTTTTTCTGTCCTAAGACATTCCCCTCCAGATGAGTAAAAAATGACATTATCTGTTGAAGCCATAGACAGATTAAAAATATCATAATCATCCGAATCCACATTATAAAAATTAGTATCTTTTATTGCTACTCCAGAACTTATATAATAAACTCCGAATAATTTTTGCAAAGCAAACACATATGAACATAGCCTATAAGAGTATAAGGATACAAAGTGATTATACATAAACTCATGATGATTAGTATATACGCTAATAACTTCAAGCCCCATTTCATCGCCAATTGCTTTACTTTGCATTGTTAGTTTTGAAAATTTATCTCTTGTCTGATTTTCTGACTCATAAATATTAAACAAGTTAGCAACTAATAGATGCGTCAGCCTGTATTCATCTTGTACGTCACATGTGTGCTTGACCACAGAGTAAAAAGAATCCACCCCTCCTGACACTGCTGTTCCTACCGCTTTCTCATTATCAAACTTTAAATGGTCAATTCCAGTATTTAATTGGATGTCATGATACTCTTCGTTGTCAATACTATGCAAAACTGGGATAACATAATTAACAATTTGATAATGTAAACGATAATTAATAGTAGCTTCACTTCTTATGTCATAGCCATTACATATAGCAAAATATAGCAATCCTGAAACAAACGCATCTATATTTTCCGTGCATAAATAGTTTTTCCACTTACAATCAACTTCAAAAAACATCACTTTGCTTGTGCCATCATATTCAATTTTTGCACACAGTCTAACCGTGTTATCATGTTCCTCTAAATATGGCTTATTTATTATCAAAAGTTTTCTAGTTCGATCCATCACCAATAACCTCATCCAATGAAATTCTGTTAAACACTTCTAACTTGCCACCACGTGTAGCATTATAAATTGATATTCCATTCTTTTCACAGAATCTCTTTGCTTCTCTAAAAGACACTTCACACAATAATAATTCTGGTGGAAACTGTGTTGACATATCAATAGGTTTTATTCCATCTGCATAGCTTTGTGAGGCATCCACTACACCATTTTTCATAGGATAATTGTGATCAACTCCTATTAAATATATCTCCTTGTATCCCATATATGCTGCTATCTGAATCATTGCATATGTAATAGACAATCCATCATATACACCTTTGCTTATATCTTTTGAAAAAGGCATTAGACCTTCTGGATATGTACCATCTTCACTATATACTGATACATATGGCTTATAATAAAGATTTACATTTCCATACTCTTTAATTTTGTCGTAGTATATATCTCTAAAATTATATGAAAAGAATGCATGCTCGCAATTTTGCACAGCAAATGGTAAATCATCTGTAATCTGTACTAAAACCTTTTCATCTTGTGAACAATAATACTTAGGTCTCCACTTGGTCTTATCATATAATCCATATATTCGGTTACAAGCAAAACAATCTTCATCTACTAATGCATTCAAGTCTTCAATCTTAAGACTTGGGCCATTACCAATTATAAAACATCGTTTCCCTTGGTTTATATTCTTTAATTTTTCAATCCTTTGTGAGAATTCACTATTACAATATACTCTCTGTTTTGATTTATCTTTGAATTCTCTTATACTTACAACTAACGGATGCAAAATTGTTTTTAATTTCATCTACTTTACCTCTGACTCATTTCGATATATTATCATTCCAATTACCATTGCTAACGGAATTGCAAAAGAGTTTACAAATGCACTCTCTGCAAGTGATGATATTCCTAAATATCCTAGTGCAAATAATGCTGCTGCATAATACTCACGCCTAATTTTAAAATATGGAATTATTTTTTTTAGCAAGTACATTAGTGCTAGTACGTAACATCCAAGACCAATATATCCATTTTGACCAATTATCATAGGCCAAAATGTATCACTCACAAATACAACATCATCTGGTTTTAATCCATGAACGAATGATAGAGAATACATTGAGTACAGTGGTGAATAATACTTACCTGAGTAATGCGATGCATATGTTCCAAATCCCGCTCCAAATGGAAAATAATCTTTTGCTATTTTAAAACACTTCAACAAAAGTACATTTCTAGCTGAATCATCCTTTATATTACTAAAGAAATAATACTGTATTTGTGTCCATGCAATGATCAAACCAGCAAATGCTGTTGCAACAATAGTCATAGCATTTATCTTCTTCTTTCTAAAAAACACATAAAAGTATATGACAATATAAAGAACAATTGCACCAAAAGCTTTACTTCTCAGAGTTGACGCAAGCATAATCAACAATATACATATCTTAACCTCAAAATGTGTAGTTTTTCTTTTTACTAATGTAAGCATAGAAATTAAAAACGCACACGCAGCTGCAAAAAAAGTATGTACCTCATAATATAACTGCGTGGAACGCAATCCATACCTTATGTTTGCCTCAAATAAGTGCCCAGGAATAATATAATCACCAAATATAAGTATAATCCATATGCACATAATAATTACAATGTGCCTGCTTATTCTTCTACCATACTTATCTAGATTCACTTGAGAGAAAACACAACCACCAACGTAAATAGCCAGCCAGAACTTGAGATTCAAGTAGAAATCAGGAATAGCTGCTCTAAATAATGGTTGATATTTCCATATTAAGTTCCCAGTAAATCCACAAATACAGAAAATAACTATTAAAAAAACTGTTTTATTTTCTTTTATTCTAATTCTAAAATCATTTTTACTGAGTTTTAAAGCAAAACAGGGAATTGACATTAAGGCAAACAACTCATCAACATACCTCAAAAGTGGTAAGCTATTCACAAAAGCATCCTTAAATATAAAAAGATAGATGCAGAAAATAAATATTATATAGTTTAACTCACTTTTACTTTTTATCATTCACACTTCACTTCCATAATTAGTCACTTACAAAAATCTATTTTTTTAATCAATATACTACCGTCTTTCCCTCCCAAAGATTTCCTTTAATTTCTCTTTGATCAGCAAGTACATAATTTTTATCAATATATGTCCCAATATAATCCGCAACTTTTGTTGCTCCAGCCACGTTCAAATGACCTGCATCATTGAAATCAGCCTCTTCATTAATGCCAACTTCATCGATAAACTCAAACATATTAAAATACTGATATCCATTTTTGTTTGCGTACTCATGCATCGCTTCAGAATATTGATATACTCCTACATATGGATTTGTAAAAAAGATAATATCAATGTTATTTTCTTTACATATTGAAACTATCTCATCAAGTTCAGCAAGTGCAAGCTCATCAAATGCTAACTGTTCTTGCGTACTTTGGTCTGGAATCTCCTCCTTAGTAATTCCATTGTCCCATGTATTAACACCCATACTATATAGCATCTTATTACTTCCATATTGAAGTTCACTAAAACTACTTTCCTTTAAACTACTCCAATTATCGTGAAATGCGTATAAAGGGAAAAAATATGATATATACCCTCTTGGTTTTCCCTCAAAACACATTTTAAGGTAGTCTGCTCTATCCTCTTTATTATTTAGATATCTCGTATAATATACCTGCGCTGACATATCCGATTTATTAACAACATTAGCTGCATAATATGTTTCTATAATTACAATCTTTGGATTCTGTGTCAAAAGCGAATCCTTTAGAAACATTTTAGTTGTATTTAACTGCTGCCAATTGAAGCCATAGTTATATCCTCCAATTCCATACTTATCATATAGTTCCATCACATTAAATCCTCTAAATGCATGGCTAGATCCGTATACAATGACATCTATAGAGTTTTCTGGAAGATTATGAAATGTATCAATTTGTGCAAATGCACCATCTGTATCTATAGGTCTAACAATATATCCCAAATTACAAATGCATATTATAGTAATTATTATTGTAATCAGGCAACCACCCAGACTCTTAATTATTTTGCTCATTTTCTGCTCCTTTCATCAGAATTGGAAATATATGAATGCTGCTTTGTCAAAAGTAGGTCCATATTTTCCAAATAACAAAATAGAACAAATTGCAAATGCTACAAAAATATATCTAAACCACGCATCTTGACGCATAATCGCATATCTAATGAGAATTCCCTTTTGTTTGCAAATATCTGCAAAAATTAATATTATTATGCAAACTATCATAAGCCCAAAATTAGGACGATCAAGTCCACATTGATATAAGGAACTGCCATCAAATAATATACTTATATTTTTTGCCGTAAAGATACTTTTTATAATATTAAATGCATCCAAAAATCTGTTTGCTCTGAAAAATATCCACGAGAGATCAACTAAGGCAAATGTACATGCTATATGCATCATTCAATGTGAAAAAGTATTTCTATTTAATTTTAATAAAGAAACCGCTTTGTCTCTGGCTGGTTGTAAAATCTCTCCTATTATCTGATATAATCCATTAATGCCACCCCAAGCTACAAAAGACCACTGTGCTCCATGCCATAAGCCACTTACTAAAAAAACTATTAACTTATTCAGATATTTTCTTAATTTACCCTTTCTGCTACCTCCCAAAGGAATATATAGATAATCCTTGAACCACGATGTTAAAGAAATATGCCATTTTCTCCAGAATTCGCTAACACTTTCAGCTAGGTAAGGCGCATTAAAGTTTTCCATCAAGGATATTCCCAACATTTTAGCGGTTCCCATCGCAATACTTGAATAGCCATAGAAATCACAATATATCTGAAAAGCAAATAATACGGTTGCTACTAATAAATAAAAACCACCATATATACGTTGCTCTGTGTATACCGTATCTACAAAAATGGAAATTCTATCTGCAATAACAATTTTCAAAAAAATCCCCATAACATAAGTAACAGACCTTCTCTAGCATTATCAAAATCAAATTTCTTTGGTTCAACAAGCTGAGTTAGGAGATTCTTTGAACGTTCTATTGGTCCCGCAACAAGTTGCGGAAAAAAAGATACAAACAAGGCATATCTAAAAAAGTCTCTCTCCGCATATATTTCATCTCTATATACATCCATAGTATAACTTAGTGCCTGAAATGTATAAAAAGAAATACCCACTGGTAGTAAAATATCAAAAGAAGGTATGTTAAGATTTATATGTGCAAACCTAAAGGTCTTGCACATACTTTCAATTACAAAATTGAAATATTTAAAGTAAAACAAAATGCTTAAATTTGAAATGAAACTTATTGCAACAATTATTTTTTTCCTTACCCGTGTTTTAGCTTCTTCACACTTAGACATCTTTGCCCTGTCTAATGCTAATCCACTTAAATAAGTTATCAAAGTAGATGCAAATATTAGCACTGCGTATTTTGCATTCCAGCACATATAGAAATAATAGCTGCTCGCTAAAAGCCAATAGTGTCGAACTTTAACAGGCAAAATATAATATATAATTAATACCATAGGTAAAAATAATAAAAATTCTATACTGTTGAAAAACATAATTATTTATCCCTTCATCTGTGCTGCAATATCTGCATCAACAATTTCTTCGCCCGTTTTGTCAACTAGCTGAGCTTTACTCACTTCACTTAATCCATTATTTACAATAGCACACATATCACATGTACTACATTTATCAAGTTCATCCTTCGATACCTTTCCATCTCGGTAGTCTCTTACTATTTTATTCTCATACATGCTATAAGGATGTTTACTAAACAAAGCCTTAAACTTATGAATAACTACCCATGTCGCAGGTTTCCAAATATATTTATGCATAGCTGGTGATACAGATCCAATCATCCAGCAGTCTCTATCGCAACATCTTACAGTTGCTCTCACGTTTTCTGCTTCTGGACTATTCCAAAGTTCGTTCCAATCTTGATCATTGAGATTACCCATGACTTCCTTATCTTTAGTTCCATTACAAGGCATAACATCTCCGTATGGATCTATAAAAAATGTATCAAAACTCATATCACATGGAAGAAGTCTTTTTTGTCCATATATATAGTTTATAAGACCATGGTTAAAATAAGCTCTAAACCATTTCTTAGGGCTGTTACTTTTAAGAAGCTCATTTACAAGATTTTCAAAATTTTTAGCAACCATAGGGCGATCTTTTATGATATTCTTTGCTTCTACAAAATAGAATGAATTATGCAATGAAGCAGTTGCAAACTCCATTCCCATCTCATCTGAAATCTTATATAAGGGAACAAGATCTGGTGCATTCTTATCCTGAACTGTCATACCAAAACCAACATCCTTCATTCCCATCTCACGGAGCTTCTTTAATGTCTGGTATCCTCTCTGATATCCATCGTCAAGCCCCCTAATTTCATTATTAGTCTGTTCAAGACCTTCAATAGAGATACGAATTCCAATTTGAGGAAACTCCTTTGCCAAATCAACAATTCTATCTGTAAAAAAACCATTTGTCGATATAACAATTCGATCTGATTTCTTATACAATTCTCTTACAATATCCTTCAAATCAGTACGTATAAATGGTTCCCCTCCAGTGATGTTTGTAAAATACATCTTTGGCAATTTCTTAATTGTTTCTATAGAAATTTCTTCTTCTGGTTTTGAAGGTGCTTTATATCTATTGCACATTGAGCAACGTGCATTACAACGATATGTCACAATTACGGTTCCATTAAGTTTCTTTTCAGCCATCCTTAGCATTCTCCTCTGTAAATCTTCATTAGCTTTTTAACATAAGCTTCTGTATTATCATATTCAACATACTGGCAATTTTTACTGTACTCATTAGATTTATCATACATTTCTTTAATCCTACTCTTTAGTTCTTCTATATTACCACTTTCAAACAATTCCCCAGTCCTACCAATTTGTATTAGTTCTGGAATACCACCTATATTAGCTCCAAGGACTGGTGTACCATACATTTGAGATTCCATTACAGAAAATGGGCAATTCTCATACCACTCAGATGGATAAATCGAAAACTGTGCTTCTCTGATTAATGTCTCTAACTCCACACCTGTCTTAAATCCAACATTTGTGATATTATTCACTTTATTAAGTTCTACAGCTAAAGGTCCTGTTCCAGCAAATATAAACCTATATTCTGGCAGTTCCTTTACTGCTTGAAGCAGAGTACCAATTCCCTTCTCTTCAGAAAATCTTCCAAAATAAAGAACATAGTCTTTTTTCTTTATCACTTTCCACTCTGGTTTATCAATAAAATTATGAAGTGCCACCGTTTTCTTCGCAAAAATAGAATTAGAATCCATTTTAGATTTCAAAAAATATGAACAGCATATTATCTTATCGATATATTCATAGGCACCTTGATTTTTCCAAAAATATGCCTCAGCCGTACCTATAAGCGATTTTGCAGTAGAACCATGAATACATTTACCTTTGATACAATTTATAAAATGTCCTCCAAAACATAATTCACAGTTCTGGTGAGTGTTTGGATTATTACACATATGGTTTGGACATACCAATTGATAATCATGTGCAGTAAAAACTATTCGACAATTTTTATTCCATTTCTTAATTTCTAAAATAATCGAAGGCGTAAGTTGGTAATTAAAATTATTAATATGACACACCTCGGGCTTAAAATCATCAAGAACTTTTCTTAGCTGTACACGAGCCTCTTTACTGTAAATAGTTTTAAAAGGATATGTGATTTTAGATAATACTGAACCACCATGGAAATCCATATCGGATGTATATGCGTTTACAGTGTTTCCAACACATCTACCCTCATGCTCCATTCCAAAATATTCCACTTCATGGCCATTTAATTTTAAATAATCACCAAGTTTGAAAATGTATGTTTCTGAACCTCCATTAGGATGAAGGAACTTATTTATAATTAATATTTTCATACTCTATATAACTCCAAAGTTTTATTAACCACATCATCCCAACTATACTTTTTACAAATATAATCAGCCGCTTCATACTTATATTTATCTACCATATCAGGCTGATTCAAAAGCTTCTGCAATTCTTCCTTCAAAGATTCCTTATTATTAGTAGCAAATGTCACACCCTTATTCCTTACTACATCTGCATTTTCTGGAATATCCGATACCAAACAACAATTACCATAGCTCATTGCTTCCAACAAGCTAAGAGGCATTCCTTCCAGTTCACTTGGCAAACAGTATATATATGCATTACTATATAATTCTTCCATCTCCTGCCCTTGGACAAATCCGGTGAACATAATTCTTGGATCATCTTTAGCAAGTTCATGAAGCGAATTTACATATTCGTCCGAATCACTAGAACCGCCTGCTATTACCAATTTCTTTTCAGTCTTTATTTCCTTATATGCAGCTATTAACAAATCGGTCTTTTTTTCTCTAGTCAGTCTTGACAACGCAAGTATGTAATTCATACTATCAAGTCCATATTTTTCAGTGATTACGCTAGACACCTTTCTCTCTGGTCGGTTTACACCATTAGGAATTAACGTTGTTTCTCTATTATATCTTTCCAAGAAATATCTCTGTACTTGCTTGCTAAGAACTATCATCTCATCAGCAAATAATACAGCAACTTTTTCTCCAAACTTAATAATTGTTGATCCCAAGCTTCCCCATTTTCCGCTTCTAGCCCAGTCCAATCCATGCACAGTGCAGGTTGTCCTTATGCCAAAAAGTGATGGTATCCACATAAAAAGACATGGTCCCTCAGCGTGATAATGTATTACGTCATAATCCTTCCCAACAACATATATACTTGCAAGAAATGAATACACAAAAGCAGCAAGTCCTTTTTTCTCAATTGTTTGAATTTTTATTATTCTAATGCCTTCGTATTCTTTTAGATTATCATAGTTAACTACATTATATTCTTTACCAGATACATGCTGGCCACTTCTATTATAAGCATCTACAGTATGTCCTAGTTTCACCATGCGCTTTGATAATTCTTCTACAACTATTTCCACGCCACCTTCTCTACTAGGTATACGCTTATGACCTATCATCGCTATCTTTAATTTATCCTTATTCACTGGCATAAATATCTTAATGCTGCATTTTCCAGTGATTTCAACCTTTCTATATAAGCTCTCTCCTATTATCCAGCCATATATAAAATAATTTGTAGGATTAGTAAAATATCCTCCTATCATCTGATACAGTGTCACATATACGAATAACGCTCTGCTCATCATATTTCCATATTTAAAGCAGTAATACCCTACTCCCAATATCGCTATCACAACCAAGAGAATTCCGAAGAAACATCCTTCTGCTATGATTCTAATAAATGAATTGGGATAGGCTTTTGTTGCATTCATCATATCTAATGCAAATGGCATATTGCCATTTCCAAAGCCTACACCCCTAAACTGTGTGTCTTCTAACACTCCTATCAAGTTCATAAGAGGATTAAACAATTTAGTGTTCAAATTATAATCAGTACCGTCTATTATGGCATTAAATCTTCCAAAATAAGTTCCATTCAGTACAAATACTACTATTGTAAACACAGCTGAAACAGCTGTTCCAATCGCAATCTTTTTAACAATATTCTTTCGGCCTTTACGAACATTATAAAAGCAAGACATTCCTAACATCAGTACGATAGCAGCTACAGCACATGTTATACCACCAACGCCAAATGATAAGAACAAATCTATGAGAGCAACGACTATCCCTATAACATAATGCCATACTATTTCTTCCTTTAAGAGCAAGTAAACTAGTATGACCAGTACCAATCCCGATGCAAATGCCATTGAGCCTGGATCCGTGTAAAACAATCTTAATCTTGATACACTTGCTTCACCACTTATTAGATTCTCTGTTACCCATAGACCACAATTTCTGAAAAGAAGTGCAATGATTGTTTCTATACCATGGATAATAGATATAGTTTCAACAAATCTCCCAAGTTTCCATTTCTTACAATTGTATGCAACAAATACAAGTAGCGTTACATTTAGCAACATTTTCCCAAGAAAGACTATACATCTTACTTTGCTTACATCAGGATAAAGAAAAGCCATTCCTAATGTAACTACTGGTATCGGTAAAAATATCTTTAATACTAATTTCAACTTGTCATGTCTTTTCCATATATAAAAACACAATGCAAACGCTGAAAACAGATAAAATATATCTTGGTTACTATTTCTTCCCAGCAGGTATTTAGATGTAAATAAAAATGCCTGAATAAACTCCATAGTTTTAAATTATCTCCTATAAGGTGAGCATATCTACGCTTTCCTTAATTCTTTATGTCTTAGTATCTGTTATCTCAATATCTTCTATGACATTTTATTATTTATGTAGAATTTAATCTTTCATTGTTCACCACGATGGATGAAATTGAATTCTCTTAGATTTCTTTCTCCACAAGAAATAGCCTATGCAACCATCAGTTAGTTTATCAAATCCAAAAGATACTTTCTGTTGGCACATAGGCTATTTCTATTTATAACCAAAGTGACTGTATCACGGATGTCATTTGAGTTGTGGTGAGCAACCGAAATATCATAAAACCTTGATTTTACGGGCTTTTCTTTGGTTGGCTCAATTATCCCAAATTTTCCATGCACGGTAACGACTACTTCTTTATGAAAAAGTTTTGGAAGCCATGCCATTGCCGCAGGACCTTCAGCATGTATATGAACTACATCAGCCTTACTACGGCTTGCCTTCCATGCCGCTGAAATTGAAGATGTTAATGCTGCAAGTCCTTTTCGATCAATAGACCATACAGGAACAACCTTCACGCCCTTTGTGTCAATCTGCGTATCCCAAGTTGCTCCGCTTACAGGCTTTGTCTTTCTATCGAAACAAACTACCTTGTGTCCCATGGAAACCATCCTGGTTGCCAATTCTTTTACTACAACCTCGACTCCTCCTTCTCTTGAAAATGTATGTTTTTGTCCCAGCATCACTATCTTCATACCCGTAATCTCCAAAAAACTTCTTCTAACTGTCAAAAATAATTTCAAAACATCACATCCAACAAAACCTACTTGCCCATCAGCAATCCCAAATACCGATGTGCTTTCCGTACCCGTATTGTCGATAAGTTTTCATTTGTTTTATGTTATGTTTATGTTATAATCTCAGCTGATGGCCCTTTTGAGCCATCCTGGTACAGAGTTCTTTTACAACTATTTCTATTCCGCCTTCTCTGGATAGCCGTTTTTGACCAAACATGGCTATTGAAAGTTTATCGTTCATACTGTCTCCAACTAACATTTCTAATGTTTGAATATATTTGAGACATGCGTAAAGAATTGATAAGATAAAGCAAAACCGATAATCGCACCCAACAGCAATTACCGGCTTCATTCCCTAAAACCATTTTACTCTTAAATTTTTGCATCAAATATCTAGGTCAAATCCCACCCCTAAACTTCAAATAATTGCTATTATTTGGACCTGATGGTAAGCACCGTTTCTTTGCCTCAAATATGACCACAGATACAAATGATCTGTGCGTTTTTTCAGAGTTTACTATAACACGTCCCATTTAAAACTTCAATAGATTAATACAATCTTAAGAGTTATTGTTATTGGAAATACTGGATTTAAATGGATACTATTTATTTTTACCTCACCGAAATAGCTTCTTTAGGTATTTTCTATAATATAGCCTGGACAACTTTATTACATTCAAGTTGGTATTTCTTAGTTTTGAGAAACAAAAAACTCTAACAGGAATATTTTGTTTTCTCATTTCCGCTGCTCTTCTCTCCAGCCTGACCATCATGAATATACGAATATGCCATTAAAAAACAATTATACCCAATCCAGGTCAGCTGGGGATCAAAGGTACTGTGTACTGCAAATAAAACAAATACCAGAAGAAAATAAGTATCTTTTCTGATGGCAATAAAGATTCCCATAAGGATCAATCCTGCTAAAATCAATGCAAGGATTATTGGTCCAAAATTCAGGAGACTCTGCATATAGGAAGAATCTACATAATTGTATGCTATCCCTTCTCCCGGTTCTCCACCTACCCACTGGATCTTTTGCCCAAAAAGTTTAATGCCAAAGTTTACATATCCGCTTTTTCCCAAAGCTATTCTTCCACTTAATAATCCATTTAATTTTTTCATCCATTGTACGGATTCAGCATACTTAACTGAAATGCTTATAATACCAGCAGATAAAATCGGCACGATCCCTACTGCGATCACTGAATATATCCTTTTATAAATTCTTAAATACGGAATATATTTTAAAACAATTACTCCAATAATTGCCAGCATTCCCAGAATAAATGAGTTTTTAGTATCAGTTTTAATAAAGAAATATAAGCTTCCTGCCAGCATTGCAGCTAATTCAATCCACGTAATCTTATTCTTTCTCCAATATACCCACATAAGGATCATATAAAAGAATAAATTGCTTCCTTCTGTTGTATACTGAAATCCTAAGCTGTCCCGGACTCGTTTGCCGCCTTCTTGTACATAGATCCTGTTCTCCAATATCCCCCCATAGCAGCTCCCAATTACAAATAGCACTGCCCCAAGATGCACCCAAAGTGACCATTTTATGATATCCTGAAAATCCACATCATGAGCTGCGACTATAAATACCCAGTAGATCAGCAGATTTTTATCTTTTGTTACATAGGCACTGACCAAGAATAATGTTCCCACTATAACGATCAATGCCAGTTCTTTTTTAGAATATCCCTTTTCCAGAAAATCCAGTATGATCTTTGCGCATATCAGTCCATATGCAATAAACCGTACTACAGGGAAAAATATTTTCATACTGTCCATTTCCCCGTATTTAGATGCAAAAAGGATAACCGATACCAGATAAATCCCATATGCAAAAAGGAACATCCATTTTTTCTTTTCTTTATCTATACGTATTCCAGTCATGATCATTCTCTGCTCCTTATTTCCATTTTGATTTCCACTCTGCCTTCCGTTGTTCTTCTTTCTGTTTTGCTTTCCGTTCTGTTTTCGGTTCTTCCTTCTCTCTCATTCTCATCTAATCCCAGATACTTCTCCCACGCTTCTTTCGTAGTATACTTCCCTATATCTCTCCTGTATTCTTTTGCTGCTTTTCTATATTTAAACAGCAGGCAGCACAGTGCTTCCAGAATGTAGCCCATACAGATAATGGTCTGGATCAGGTCTTTTTTTACCAGGATGGCTCTTTCTGATTGTTTATCCCAGATGACTACCTCATCGTGTTTCTGATAATCTTTAATGGGATCACCTGCTTTGACAAGTGGTACCGGGCCTTCCCGGAACTCATCTATATAGCTCAGTTTATCCGCCATTTTAGCTAACTCTGTGTTCATTTCTTCCGGGTTCAGCTCCCAGATCCATTTAGGTCCTTTTAAGAAATCCAGGACACCTTCACAGGTAAGCTTCGTGTCTTTATACCGGTATCTGAGAAGCATTCCCGCCATCTTACGGATGGTATGTTTCATTATCAGGAACAGTGAATTCTTCTGTAATACCATTTCTATCAGAAAGTTTCTCATGTCATAGTAGGACATGATGCCGGGCATGGCACCACGCACATCTCGGTGCCAGACACAAATACCGTTTAAGAATGTGATACCCACATCCCGGTTTCGTATTCCATATTCAATATCATCGTGGTGTACGAAGAACTGGAATGGAAGATTGTCTTCTCTTACTACGTTCAGGGAATAGCAGCAGCACCACCAGCCTGAATACAGCTTATGCTCGTTGGCTGCTTCAAGGACGAAATGATCAACTCCACTTTCATAATAGGTCAGATCAAAGTTGTAGTACTGGTTTGGTGTGGTTTTTCCCTTTTCCCACCACTCACCTGCGCTGAAGCTGTACCTCTGGTTTTCCTGGCGCAGAAGTGTTCCGCCTACAGTCATGTCCTTCCACTCTTCTTTTAAAACAGTTAAAAAGCCGTAAAGCCGCACCAGAAGGTCCGGCTGTATGATTGCATCATCATCCATAAGGAGAACATGGCTGTATCCCTCTTTTTCTTTGCGGTTCATGATCTCTATCATCCCTCTGGTAAAGCCCCCGGCGCCTCCGGCGTTCATATTTTGGATGATATCTATCTTATCCTTCATCTTTGCTGCCAGTTCGTTGACTCTCCTGCCATTGCACAGGCTTCTTCCGTTATCAATCAGGAAGATATGGCTGTGGTGTGATATCTCCAGCTCAGGCTGGGTAAAAATATTTTCGTAAAGTCTCCTGAGGTTCTGGAAAACATAGCCTTCTCTTTTGTAAGTACAGATATCAATTCCTATATTTACTTTCCGGAAGGATTTTTCATCGACCTCGCCCCAGTACATGCCTTCCAGCACCCATTTTAACCGGTCTTCCACAATCAGTGCAAAGGCAAATACTCCATCATCATATTTATCATATGGAAATGGAACCACATATTCTTTTTCATTTTCTCCATCCAGTTCTATTTCCTGTATGTCGTCTTTGTCATGCATCAGGATAAGCTTTTTGAAACCTCTTAACCGGATCTTTAAAGTGATTCCTATAAGATTCGTATATTTTTTCCGCTTTGCGATATAAATAAGATTAAAGTAACCATTAAATGTGAGTCTTCCAAAAGCATCATGATAATACATGTCCGTAATACCACATATGTTATCCTGCTGCAGTAATACACTTTGCAGTTGAACTTCCATTATTCCTCTCGCTCCTTTTGTTTCAATCGTTTTGCGGCTGTACGCAGCAGTTCCATCAGGATCCGTTCTTTCATTCCAAAAAGCAGGATCCCATAAATACTGAAGAATACACTAAAGCAGATCACCAGCACCGGAAATACCGGCATATTCAGCTTATTTTTGATAAATATCATAGCTGCGCCGGACAGAGCCGCTGCCGGTAATATCTTCCACACTTCTACCTTCTTAATGATCTCCCATGCCATATTTTTAAGTGCTGCTGCCTGCACCACAAGGACTACTGCCTCTGCCACCAGCGTTCCAAATGCAGCTCCCGAAGCCCCATATCTGGGGATAAAAACAGCATTCAGGATAATATCAGCCACAGCTCCTGCACATTCCGAATACAGAACGATCGTTTCTTTTCCCAGTGGGACCAGCATCTGGACACCAAAAACATTACTGGCGCCTATAAGGATCAGCGTAGGCATGATGATGCACATGGGGATCACGGACGGAAGGTACGCATTCCCTGATAAAAGAAGAATACACTGTTTTGCCATAATAGTAAAGCTGACAGTAAGAGGAATTGACAGAACTGCCACAAATTCCAGTGCTTTACCGGATACAGTACGGAATTCCCGTTCCATTTTCATTTCCACATAATAGGAGGTTCGCGGAAGAAGGACTGCGCCTAGAGAAGTAACGATATTTACAAGAATGACCTTTATTTTGATCGCCACATCATAATATCCCACTTCTGTATTATCCCGCATAAATCCAAGCATGGTAATGTCCAGATTGGAATAAATGGTGATCGCCACAGACATGGCAAAGAAGATAAATACCGGCTTTAAATGGCGGCGGAAATGATAGTCCTTAAAACGTTTGAATATAATATGTTTCCGCAGGTTAAAAAGATTAAATACCCCGTATCCGGTATTGGCAAGAACTGTGATCCCGGCATATTTTACGTAATCTTCTTTTGTATGCACCATCAGAAACATGCAGATCACTGCAAGTACCTTAAACGCCAGTGACCGCAGGGTAATATACGTATAACATTCCAGAGCCTTGTAGACCCATTCCATGGCAATGAGATTTAAAAACAGTGACAAGCTGCATACTAACAGCAATATCCGCTCTGCCTTAAATCGCGGGACGCAGATAAGAGCCACTGCCAGTACCGCATATGCAAGCAGCGTCATGATCCCATTGATCATCCAGATCTCCTGGGCTGTTTTTGACATCTGCTCTTTATCATCCCGCACCTGGGCACAGGCACGTATTCCATAAGTAGGTATGCCCAGCATGGCAAACATGGAAAAATAATTGATCACGGAGTTTGCAAAGGCGATCTTTCCGTTTCCTTCCGGCAGGAGAACACGGGTAATATAGGGAAATGTGATCAGCGGAAATACAAAGGCAGATGTGGTCAGAAGCATGTTCATGACCAGATTGAATTTTATGGATTTCTCTTTTTTCTCCATACTTTTCTTCCTTATTCTCCCGGTTTCCATCCTGGTCTATATACAGGATGAAGGCCAAATTTCTGCTGTCTGGCATTCTTAAAGGCTTCTTCCAGAATGTTCAGTTCCAGCTTTTTGTGCCCTGTCATATGATTTAAGAAGATCTTTACCCGGATCTTCAGACAGAAATAGTCGTAGCAGACTCCGGAGAAATGTTTCCGGTAGGTATCGATCATATTCCGGTAGGAATAATACAGCTTCCAGTTAATGCCGCTTCCTTCTTCTCCTACATCATGATAGGCTACAATACCCGGCACTCCTATAATCTTTCCTGTTTTTCTCATGCGGATCCCATGCTCCAGATCATCCCAGTAAATAAAGTAGTCTTTATTAGGCAGTCCGGCTTCTAAAAGCTTTTTCTTATTCATAATGGTGCCTACATAAGTAAAGCTTCCCATTTCAAACTCTTTTTTCTCATACATTTCTGCAGGAATAGATGCTTCACAGATACGGATCCCTTTTTTGTAATAATATTTTCCGTGATTGATATCCATTTTCCCGTTTTTGATAACTTTTCCGCAGATTGCTGATATTTTATCCAGATCCGGCTGTTCTTCCAGGTAATCGGATGCCTGCTTTAATGCATCATCTTTTAAATAGGCATCGTCATCAGATACCCAGATCCAGTCAGCCTCCTGCTCCATAGCCCTTTTTATACCGGCATAGAAGCCGCCGCTTCCGCCCATATTGCTTTCCATGGTCAGAATGATCTTTTTAAAGCCTGCATCTTCCTTTTGCCACTGCCGCAGATACTGCGCAGTTCCATCTGTGCTGGCATTATCTGCCACGATCACATAAGCCGGGAGATACAGCTGTTTTTCAAAGCTTTCCAGAGCCTTTTTCAGCTTATCCAGACGATTATATGTAACAACCACTGCGCCTATCTTCATCTTCTTATTCTCCATTCCTATTTTTATTTTATATCTATGTACTCCTAAAACCTTTCTTGTACATCCTTTCGTAAATAACCGTACTGATCGCCCAGGATGCGGATCTGAGTGTGCAGCCATTTTTTCTACTCCAGACCATGCTCCTTTAAATATGCGAAATACCTCTGGGGATCGATCACTTTTCCTCTTTTATTCTCAAGTCCGTCTTTTACAGCTTTGATGATCAGCTGGCTGCGGAGCCTGTGATAACCTTTTAATTTGCTCTTTACAATGATCGCCATCAGTCTCGCTGTCAGCAGGCCGAAGCTAAACCACCGCACCAGCTTATTTTCCTGAAATTCCCGGATCATAAAGTACTGGTTCCGGTTGCAGTAGTATTCTTTCCACCAGCCGGCCGGTGTCATATTGGCATCCAGTACCGGTGCATCCTGATGGTCGATCACAGCATCCCGGATCAGGTACAGCTTATGTTTTCCTGAAACACGCCTGGTGTATTCGGAATCATCTCCGTAAATGAAAAGACTGCCATCTGCTATTCCCAGTTCATCTACTACCTTTCCCGGAAATAACGGGCCTACAAATGCATTTGCATCTTCTTCTGTCACTGCCTTTAACTGATCTGCATCCCGCACCACCGGGCTGTTTTTCATCATGAACCTGGACAGTTTTTTATGATGGAACAGCTGATAATGCTTCAGGTCGATCCCGTAGATAAGTGGGCAAAGTCCCCCGGCATCAGGAAGTTCTTTTCCTGTATCCAATAAAGTTTCCAGGCAGTCTTTTCTTGGATAAGCATCATCATCCATCAGCCAGTACCAGTCAGGAGACAGCTTTTTCGCCTCTCTCATACCTGCCTCAAAGCCACCTGCCCCGCCTCTGTTCTCATCTAAAAAAAGCAGCTTTATCTTATGGCTTTTTGCTGCGATCTTCCTTATCTTTTCCTGTTCTTCTTCACAGCTGTGATTATCAGCAATGATAATATGATCTATCGGACGGGTCTGGTTTAAAAGGGCATCTATGCATTTTTCCAGTGTCCTGGTCCGGTTGTAAGTAACTGTTATGGCTGCAACTGTTTCCTGTCTGCTTTTATTGTTTTCCATCTCCATATACTTGTGCCAATATCCTTTCGCTAGTCTTCCAGCTGAAATGTTCTTTGATATAGTTCCGGCTTTCCATAGCCCTGAGGCTCCGTTTTTCAGGATCATTTAGATATTCTACGATCTGTTTTTCGTATTCCTCATCTGTTTCTGCCGGAATGATCACCTGGTAATCCTCATCAATGCCTTCAGCGCCCACGTTTCCTGTAATGACTGCTGTTCCCAGTGCAAGGCTCCTTAAAACCTTTAGTTTAATACCGGCACCCAGAGTCAGTGGAAATACTGCCAGTGCTGCTGTCTTTAAATATATATCCACATCTTCTACAAATCCCGTTACATGGATCCACTGGTTTTCTTTCTGCTTCAGCTTTTCCGGCGGTCTGTTTCCTACGATATATATCTGCAGCTGGGGGCTCTGCTTCTTTACCCGTTCTGCAATGGTGATAAGACGCATTGCAGCCTGATAATTTTCATCTCTGCCCATTTGTCCCAGGAAGCACAAGGTATATGGCTGTGTTCCTGTTTCCGGATCTGCGGCTTTTATCCCTTTGCTTTTGGTCATTCTACTCTCTGCCACTTGATTCCCAGTCACCTGATCCTCATCTGCTTCATTCTCTGCCACGTCATTCCCAACCACGTCGTCTTCGATCCCATAATAAGGATTCAGTACCTGACAGTTTTGTACATGATACTTTTCTTCGATCAGCCGCTTGTCCTTCTGGTTAAAAGTAAAAACCCGGTCTGCTTTTTTACAGTATTTTCCTTCTTTTTCCAACACCCGGCCTAACTGAAATCCCAGATACACCTTTTTAAGCCCATGACTGTCTCCCACTTTCCGTTCATAGGACTGTGCCGTCATGTCATGCTCTGTTATATTAAACTTCAGATCCGGAAAAAGCCTGCGTATCCACAGATATTGTCCCATAGATGCATATTCTGCATGGATAGCATGGATCTTATATTTTTTCACCAGACAGATCAGCTTCCATGCGAACCGGAAAGAGCTTCTGGCTGCAAAGTAGTTTGGCATCCACGGTTCCAGGGCCACATGGACCATACGGGTAAATTTATTGATCTTTACGCTGTGATAACGGTCATCTTCTGCATATTCTTTTTTAAGGCCTGCATCAAATTCAGATGCCTCAAAGGTAAGCACATATACCTGATGCCATTTTTGTAATGTTTCTATCTCCTTTCCCATACACACACCGCCTGCGTGGTTGGCTTTTGTGGACGGGAAATAGGGGGATATATGAAGGATATTCATTATTTCGGGCCTCCTTCTAACAATGGGAATACTCTCTCACGGATCACATTTTCTGCAGCTTCCTGTGTGAAAAGCTTCATATACAGGCTCTGCATCTTGTATTTTATCTCTTTGAGCCTGTCACTTTGAGCCAGTTCCAGCAGCTCCTGGGCACATTTTAAAGCTGCATCCAGCTGGTAATTGATCCCGATCTGCTCCTGCTTTACCAACTCCCATGTATCACCGGGGATATTATTTACCAGTGGGAGACCATAGCAGAAATAGTCAATGGATTTCATGGTCAGTCCTACACATACCCCCGGCTTCATCATATTGATCCCAAACATGCATCTGGAGAAGATCTCTGCTTTGACTGCTTCTTCATACACTGCACCGTAAAATTCTGCCTTAATGCCCTTGCTTTTTAACTTTTCCTCAAAAAGCCCTCTGTTTTCTCCATCTCCAACTACATGTAAGAATACCGGTGTCATTTTTCCGGTTATTTCCAGGAAATTGACGATCCCGTCTATATCTATAATGTTATTAATAGAACCAAGATAGGCAAAATGGATTACTGCTGGGGTACTTACACCCACATTTATATCCGCATTTTCTGAGGCAGTTTGGGATTCCAGCACCGGCACTTGGTTTTCCGGCGCTTCATTTTCCGGTATTTCCATCTTCCAGCCTTCCGGCACTTCTTTTGGCCAGTAGACAACGGCTGTTTTCTCCTGTTTGGCATTTATAAACTTTTGAAAATAATGGCATTCTGTAATGACCAGATCTGCCGCTTTTAAATGATCATCCCGCAGCCGCCTCCAGCACTGGAAGGGCCACAGCTTCTGAAGCTTTTTTCCACCCAGGGATTCCGGCCACAGATCTAAAATATCAAACACAAGGACTGTCCTATTCATTTTCCTCTTTATTCTGTCCCCTGCAGCTGCCAGGGAATTTGCCGGAAGGGTCATATAAACCATATCTGCCTGTTCTTTTTCCAGGATTTTTTCCGCTTTTCTGGCAAAATCATACTGGGAATACAGACGCCTTACAGAAAGATTCTTCCTGTAAGGCACCGTGTCAATGTACATATGGTCAGGTGCACTCCGCACCTTTTTTACTTTCTCTCTGTGGATAAAATCCGTTTCCACCCATAAAACCTGGGCGCCCTGTTGTTTAAACAGCTCTCCCACCCATTCTGCTCTTGGCTCATAGCTGGAAGAATTGGTAACAACTACTACTTTTTTACCTGCTCCATTCATCTTCTTCCTCTGCCTGGATCTGCTCTTTGATCCTGCGCTGCTCTTCCTCTGCTGTCTGCTGTTCCATTGCTGCAGATACCTCATCAGAAAATCCTTCTGTGCTTTCTTTCTCAAACAGGATCTTTATTGTCTTAAACAGGATCTCAATATCCAGTAATACAGAATAATTCTGGATATACATCAGATCCATTTTCAGTTTATCATAGGCTGTTGTATTATATTTTCCATACACCTGGGCATATCCCGTAAGACCACCCTTTACCTTCATACGGTAAGCAAACTCCGGGATACTCTCTGAATACAGGTGCACATGCTCCACCCGCTCCGGTCTCGGACCTACCAGGCTCATTTCCCCTTTCAGGATATTTAACAGCTGGGGAAGCTCGTCAATGCGCAGCTTGCGGATAATATTTCCCACAGGTGTGATCCTTGGATCCCGCTCTGTAGCAGGTACACAAGCACCGTTTTTTTCCGCATCTACGATCATGCTGCGGAATTTGCAAATGGAAAATACCTTCCCATCCTTTGTACAGCGTTCCTGATAAAAAAATACAGGACCGCCGTCATGCATTTTAATAGCTGCTGCCGTCACAAGAAAAACCGGGGACGTGATCACCAGCATAACAGCTGAAACAAAAATATCCATGGCGCGCTTGATAAATGCCTGCTCAATGGAAAGTCCGTCATTCCTGGATAATAGTAATGGCGTATCAAAATAATGCATACTCTCTGCACTTCTGATGATAATATCCGAGATCTTCGGCGTACTGTATACACGAAGAGACTTTCCGTAACAGAACTTCAGCAGCTCGTTTCTCATTTTAGAAGGGATATCGCAGATCACTACTCCCTCATACTGAAGCAGTTTTTCTTTTAATTCTTCTGTTACAGTCTGGATTTTTACCACTTCACCGATCTCAAAACAGTCTTCACGGCTGTTGAGCTTATTCATAAGAGCCGCCACCGGGCGTTCCCCATATATCATGATCACCTTTCTGGGCGGATACAGCTTCCTGTAGATCCCATTTGCCAGATATCCCCAGATACAGATGATCACAAACTGCCCTGCTGTCATAAGGACCAACGGCATTACTGTTTTAAAATGCTTTACAAGGAGCACGATGGGAATATAGGAAACTGCATTGGCGCAGATGGTTGCCAGTGTGTGGGTATAGATCAGTTCCCCATTTCTGAAATATCCCAGGCGCAGGCTGCCATACATGGAGCTGGATACATACAGCATCACAGCATACACAGCTGCCAGAAAATAATGCCCCATCCTCTGATATGGCATTTCCATGTGCTCATTATAACAATGGATCCATACCTGCATAAAGATCCAGGACTGAATTCCGATCAGAAGCACACCTGCCAGAAACCGGATCAGGCGTTTATACTTTTCATAATTATTCACTTGAAACTATTACCTTTCTATCTGGTATTTAACCTTTGTACAGTATATCATTGAATCCCCCCAAACGCAAGAAAACCCTGTATTATCCAGTTGTCCGGATATGGACAAAATGGGATAATACAGAGCTTTCAAAATATTCTCTACGATTTTACTTTTCATCCCGGCAGGCAGCCAGTCCCATTGCCATCAATGTAAACAGGACCGGTGCTACAATAGGTACACTGATATTTACCAAAGCCTGGGCCCCATAGCAGATCACTGCCATGGCAATGGAAAGTACCACCGGATTTTCTTTACCTTTACGGATAAGACGGGCAAGTACAGTCACAAGCAGGCTGATGTATGCGATCATTCCCACAATACCGATCGTTACCAGATACTGAAGATATTCATTGTGGACGCTGTCGAATTTTTCATTATAGCGTCCTACCATTTCATCAAAATATCCCTGAACTGTTATGATACCAAAGGTATCTGGTCCATATCCAAACAATTTGTGAAGGATGGGGAATTTCTGGTAAATACGTATTGCCAGATGCCAGATATAGCCTCTGTGGGTTCCCCAGTCATCATTAAATAAAAGATATTTGCGAAGAGAACCATATTTTTCCACATTACCTGCAATATTCACATCATACAATACTTTTCCCAGTCCTGAAAATACGACGATCACCACAGCCAGCCAGATCCATCTTCCCAGATTGCTTTCTTTTGCATTTTTCAGCACATTACACTCCGCAAAATACAATCCAATCCCAAGGATCCAGAGAACCACTGTGATCACCGGAAGTCCTTTAAAATCCGTAATAACATTAAACAATCCATTAATCGCTAATACGTGTTCCGGGAACTTATCCACAGTAAATCCGATTCCAATAAACTCTGTACACACAATTGCAAGGATAACCACATAGTTACGCACACCTCTTACACTGTTAAACAAAACAAACGGAAGAAGTCCTAATAATGCCAGAAGTGTCAGATATGCATTATCGCTGATACCTGTGATAAGGGCAAACAGTGAGATCACAACACATACTGTATACCAGACTTTTCTTTTTGCCTCTTTTTCTACGGTAAACAGAACCGTGCTGACACCTACTACCAATGCCAGATATGAGGTATACGTATTAATATTTCCAATGGTTGATGTAAAATCCACATAGTCCAGATAATTCAGATCATTCTTGAACCCAATGGGATCAAATTCAAAGTAATGAAGAATACCGATGAGACACACGATCATTCCTGTTCCCAGAAAAACATCCAGATACCACTTTTTAAATTCCAGCTTCCTTGCTATGATAAAAAAGCTGATGGTATACAGCATGATCATGAACAGGCCTACAAATCTCCCCTCATTGCCCCAGAAAGACTCGTATACGTATTCTGACTGCAAAGTAGAGATGGCTGAGGCCAGTAAAAATGCCAGCATAGCCCATTCTGCTACAGTTAAAGATTTAAGCGATAAATTGCTTTTTAAGCCTTTCAGCAATGCTCCATCGCACCACTTTCTGTCCCTGTTCCAGAATATAACAGCCATGATCACATAAATAACTGCCGCTGCGATCACCACGCCGCAGTAATACCAGTATTTCACCTGAAGGATATTAAAATAATAATCCTGAAAAACAAGGGGCAGACCCACCATGATCAATACTGCCAGCACCGCCGCCAGTCTGGAACTTGCCTTGTTCCAGGAAGCGCGCACCTCTCCCTGCAATGTTTCCATCATTGTTTTCTGTTCTTTTGCCATATGTCCGATCTCTTTCTTTTATCTTTTATAGATTTATTTGTTTCTGACTGCACTTATTACTGCAGCTGCTATTAGTCAGTATAGCATTTTGGCCTTTTATACGCAACTTTATAACACGTTTTTTCCTCCTTTATCATTCCCCTCTCCCAACCTCACGATACTTTTCCTTATCGGAAGTATAATCTACTCGTAATGCAATAAGGAATTTCAAAAAGTATTTCAAAAATCAAAGGAGAGTGCATTCATTATGAAGAAGCAGACAAAATTAGTTGCTGTATTATCAACAGCAGCACTGCTTGCTATCGGTGCATCCATGACATCTTTCGCAGCTACAGGCTGGGCAGAAGAAGATGGTACTTGGGTATACTATGATAGAAACGGTGACAAAGTAACAGACAAATGGGCAAAATCTGGTAATAACTGGTATTACTTAGACAGCAACGGCGAGATGGCAGTAGATACCCTGATCGAAGATGGCGACAACTACTACTATGTTGATGTTGACGGTGTTATGGCAGCTAACCAGTGGGTAGCTATTGATAACGAAGATGCTGGCGATGATGACGAGCCAGAGCATTACTGGTATTACTTCCAGGCTAATGGTAAAGCTTTAAAGCAGGGCGATTCTGATAAGGTTTCTTTAAAAACCGTTAACGGTAAGAAGTATGCATTCGATGACGAAGGCAAGATGCTGTACGGTTGGGTAGATGGGAATAATGCAGAGCGTATCGAAAATACCGATGGTGCTGCATTTAAGGAAGCAACCTATTACTTCGGTGGCGAAGATGACGGCGCTATGACTACTGGTTGGTTATTAGCAGATGTTACATATGACGAAGCTACCAATGATGATTATAAGTATACCGCAGCTGCATTTAACGATGATGAAGATCAGACTCGTTGGTTCTACTTCAAATCTAATGGTAAGATGGTCAAGGCTGATAACGGCGAAAGAACCAAAGATAAAACTATCAATGGTAAGAAGTACGCATTTGATGAGTACGGCGCTATGGTAGCTGAGTGGTCTCTGGATGAAGGCGATGAGAAGATCGCTTCTAAGTCTGAAGAGAGAGCAAAAGCTTCTGTTGGTGCAGCAACCACTTCTAATGCTTGGAGCGGTGCTGGAAACTATGCTAAGTATACTCAGGCATGGAGATACTTCAACTCTGTTGAAGATGGTTCTCGTGTAAGCAAGGGCTGGTTCAAGGTAGTTGCAGCTGAAATGCTGAACAAGGGCAAATATGATGATGATGAAGATGCTTGGTACTACGCAGATGGCAGCGGTAAGCTGTACGCTGGTGAGTTCAAAACCATCAAAGGCAAAAAATATGCATTCCGTAATGATGGCCGTATGATTAGTGGTCTGAAGTTCATCAAGGTAGGTAACCACGACTTAGTTGATGTTGTAGCTGATGATGATGATAACCATTCCTTTGAAGACGAAGATGCTTTCTTAGCTGAAGCTTATACATATTTCGAAGGCAATGGATATAAGTGCTACTACTTCGGAAACGGTGAAGATGGCGCTATGAGAACTGGTAAGACTTCTTTAACTTTCGATGGTGAGAATACTAACTTCTACTTCGAGAAGTCCGGCGGTAAGAAGGGTGCCGGTGTAACTGGCGAGAAGGACAACAAGCTGTATCAGTCTGGTATGCTGTTAAAGGCAAATTCCGATGACAAGTACACTGTTGTTGATAAGGAAACTCATATTAATGTCGATGGTTCTAAGTATTATACCTACACCAAGTTAGCTGACGCTGAGGCATTCATGAAGAGCGTTAAGGTTAATGGTGGTAAGGCTGATAATGCATTAGCAACGGTTAAGGATCCTGCCGAGAAGGTAAAAATTGGAAATAATTCTGAGAAGAAGGCTGAAGACTTAAGCGAAGCTTATACCATCGACTTAAAGAATGTTGTAAATCATGAGTACGTTCTGGTTAATACCTCTGGTAAGGTAATTGACAGCAAGGGCAAGAACAAAGATGGCAGCGATTACTATTATGTAACCGACACCAACGGAACTATCACCAATATTTATGTTGAGGACTAATCCATATTATCTTTGATAAATTTGCGATAATTAAAAATTAAGGGGGAAGCGTTATGGCTGATATAATATTATGTTAGCTGTGACGCTTCCTTTTTATATTCAGAAGGAGCTTATATGATTAGAAAAAAATTATTAATTTTAGGAGTTGCCCTTTGTCTGGCAACTTCCGCTAATATAGTTACTGCATTTGCAGAAACAACGACTTCTAATATCACAACTATGGAAAATTGCGGTGCTTATATTTTCGAGTGGCGTCCTATTGACTGCGGAAATGGAAATTATTTTGCTATCCTGGTTGGTGGAAATACATTATATGAAAGTGATGTAATCTTAAACCGTGGTTATGATTATGCTTATACTTTTGAACCAATGACATATTCTCGTCCATGGGGAACAGTACCGGATCTGGTAAATATAGATGGCAAATGGGGAATTCCAGAGAATTGGGCAACTATGCCACAGGATAGCCAGTCGGTTATGCAGATTGTCTTAAAAACTAATTATAAAACTTTAAGTACAGATAAACGTTATGTAAATGTTGTTCATCTTCCCTCTAATATATCGCCATCTTCCCTTCCAGCAGAAGTTCGTAAATATCTGATTAATTCAGACACTTCTGATGCAGGCGCTTACAATGATACTGTTACTCCAGGATGGCAGAAAGAAGAAGATGGATCTGAAAAGTACTTAAAGCCAGATGGCACTTATGTAACTAATGGATGGCTTCAGTTAGATGATAAAAAATACTATATGGATGAAAATGGTGTTAAATTGAAAGATACTGTTACTCCAGATGGTTTTTATGTAAATGCTGATGGTGAAAAAGTTTCTTATATGCCGGGCTGGTATAAAGACGGTGACAATTGGCGTTATATCCAGAAAGATGGATATTATAAAGCAAATTCATGGTATCAGGATACAGATGGAAAATACTATTACTTCAATATGGGAGCTGTCATGGTTGTGAATACTACAACACCAGACGGTTACTATGTAGACGAAAATGGTGTCTGGGATGGCAATGCCTCAACTGTTATTACTGAGAAAAAAAATCTTGGCCCTGGTGTAGACAAAGGCTGGGAGCCAATTGATATTGGCTGGAAATTCAAACAGGAAGATGGTACTTATTTAACCAATGCCTGGAGACAGGATTCTAATGGCAAATGGTATTATTTGAACGAAGACGGCTGGATGCTGAAAGACACTAATACACCAGACGGCTACCATGTAGATGCTAACGGCGTTTGGGATGGAGATGCTGTAACCGAAAGCGAAGAAACAGCTGAATAAACACCAAAAAACAATAATCTTATATTAAAATAAAATCGCCAGAAATGACTCATCGGTTATTTCTGGCGATTTTCTGTAACATAAATATTGGCAGACAAAATGAATATTGCTTTTATAATAATATTTCATTAAAATTATAGACAGAATAGAAGATGAAATGATGTGTACAGGAGACCATTGATCGTGGCCTCTTGCGTATTATCATAAATTACAGACATCATTAAAAGAGATCAGTTTAATATTTGGTGTGTTTTCTACGTATTCTTTAACATCTTTTGTAAATCCCGTTTTTGAAAATAACATATAATATTGTTTCGCATAATGGAATAGATTTCCACGTTCTAATAATTGTCTGAGGATCTCCATATTGATGTCAGCATTTCTCCACTTACATTCGCCTAACAATGCCTGATCATCCTGCACAGCCATAATGTCAATTTCCTCCTGACGTTTCGCAACAGGATTATTTCCCCACCATTTTCCAATACTTCCAGGAAGGAACGGTAATGTAGCATAAATTTGAGGGTGGTAGAGATACTGGATGCAGATGTCTTCAAAAATATGTCCCATAAAATCACTGATATTGGGAGTGACCATTTGATAATAAATCGTTTCCCCAATGCCACGGGTAATACCGCTGATGTTAGGACGGACAAAACGATACCAGAACAGGAACATACTGTCTTCCAGGCGGTATATCGTCTTCCTGCTGGTAGCAGGTTCTGTTACAGGTGTTTCTTTTCGTATAATACCTAATGCAATAAGAGAAGCTATCTGATTACTGCAACCGCTGGTTTCCAGACCTGTTTTTCCCGCAATCTCATTTAGGCGGCTGGCACCACCTGCAATGGCTGAAATAATAGAATGGTAAGTGGCCGGTTCACGGAGCTCCTGCTTCAGAAGATTAACTGGTTCTTCGAATAAACGACCGCTTTCATCAAAAAAAAGCTCTATAAGGTTTTTATCCAGTGAAATACTTGGATTGATCCTGGAAAGATATTCAGGAATGCCACCTGTAACGCCATATAAAACAGCCTGTTCCTCGGAAGTAAACGCTGTCAGCATCTGCCTTGCTTCAAAAAATGTAAATGGATGGATTTTAAACTGTGCAGTTCTTCTGCCATACAAAGGGCTTTTATAGCCAAGAACCTGTTCTTCCATAAAACTCATAGAAGATCCACATAAGATCAAAAACAAGTTGCTGCTTTTCCAACAATGATCAATGTGTTTTTGAAGTAAAGAAGAAATTACAGGATAGGAAGCCGCCAGATAAGGGAATTCATCAATAGCAATGATATAACGTTCTCCTGTTAAAGCTAACTGATCGATATAAGCCAATAAATCCTCGTAATCACCAAATTGAGATAAAGGCGCCAGAGAATCTTGAAGAAAAGCTTTTGACAAGCCAGTAAGATTCTCTTTCTTAGTTCCTTCTACAGCCATATAATAAACCGCTTTTTTTCGCTCAATAAATTCATTGATCAGCATTGTCTTGCCTACACGCCTTCTGCCATAAAAGACTGCAAATTCAAACTGGTTGCTGTTATATAGTGCATTTAATTTATTTAATTCTCTGGAACGTCCAATAAACATTTATATCACCTCGGATTTGCTAATCGCATAATTAGTAATTATATAATTAGTATATATCATTTGGGGTAAATAAGTCCAGAAAAATTAATGAAAATATCGAATTAATGTAAATGGTTTCGGCTATTTACTAGATGTAATATAATTAATGTTGAGGCTGAGGCTGTCATTATTGCAGAATATATTTCCTGCTATTTTATATAAAAGTGTGATATATACGCATCAAAATCAAATAATTTTGTGTTTTAATTGTAATTTTCATAGCTTTTGCATATAATAAAAGTGTGATCATTAAGCACAAAACTCCAATAAAAATGTGAGGAGAGATTCAATGGAACGATTTATCTTAAAAAAGTTGCTGGCTTGGAAGGATTCTCCCTACCGCAAGCCTTTAATCTTGAAGGGCGTACGTCAGGTGGGTAAGACTTGGATTCTGAAAGAGTTCGGCAGGCGCTGTTATGAAAATACAGCTTACTTTAATTTCGACGAAAATGAAGAATATACGCAATTTTTTGAAACAACCAAGGATGTGGCCCGGATTCTGCAAAACCTTATGCTGGCAAGCGGTCAAAAAATCGTGCCTGAAAAAACCTTGATTATCTTTGATGAGGTGCAGGACTGCCCTAAGGTCATTAATTCTATGAAGTATTTTTGTGAGAACGCACCGCAATATCACATTGCCTGTGCCGGTTCTCTGTTGGGTATTGCCCTGGCGAAACCTTCCTCTTTTCCCGTGGGTAAGGTTAACTTTATGCAGATTGACCCGATGACCTTTAATGAATTCCTACTTGCCAACGGTGATGAAAATCTGGAGCAGTATTTGGAACAGGTGGACACCATTGCCCCCATCCCTGACGCCTTTTTTAATCCGCTGTATGAGAAGCTGAAAATGTACTATGTCACCGGTGGTATGCCGGAGCCGGTATTGATGTGGACGGAGGCACGGGATGTTTCTGCCATGCAGGAAGCATTGTCCGGAATCATCGGAGCCTATGAGCGTGATTTTGCAAAACATCCTAACCTCAGCGAGTTCCCGAAAATCTCAATGATCTGGAAATCCATTCCTTCTCAACTGGCAAGAGAGAACAAGAAGTTTATCTATAAAGTGGTCAAGGAAGGGGCACGAGCCCGTGAGTACGAGGATGCCTTGCAATGGCTGGTAGATGCCCGTTTGGTGCATAAAATTTATCGCAGTTCAGCTCCCGGCCTGCCGATTGCAGCTTACGATGACTTGTCCGCTTTCAAGATTTATCTGGTGGATGTGGGACTGCTCCGCCGTCTGGCGCAGTTGGCTCCCACAGCCTTTGGCGAAGGAAACCGCCTTTTTACTGAATTTAAAGGCGCATTAACCGAAAACTTTGTGTTGCAGACTTTAATTACTCAGTTTGAAGTCATGCCTCGTTATTGGAGTCAGAACAACCCGCCTTACGAAGTGGATTTCCTCATTCAGCGGGAGAACGACATCTTCCCCGTGGAGGTCAAATCCGAAGCCAACACAACCAGCAAGAGTATGAAGAAGTTCAAGGAACTGTTTCCTGATAAGGTTAAGCTCCGCATTCGTTTCTCATTGGACAATCTGAAACTGGACGATGACGTGCTGAATATCCCGCTGTTCATGGCAGACCAGACGGATCGATTGATCAGGCTGGCATTGGAACAGAACAACGCACAATAATAGGAATATGGAGAATACAGATATGGCTATTAGTAAAAAACTTAAATTTTAAACAGTTCTCGATACACTGGAAGAAATTACTGAATTATTGACCATAAATTAACAAATATAACTCATTTTATCTCCCAAAACCTCTCCTCCCAATACTTTTCCTTATCGGAAGTATAATCTACTCGTAATGCAATAAGGAATTTCAAAAAGTATTTCAAAAATCAAAGGAGAGTGCATTCATTATGAAGAAGCAGACAAAATTAGTTGCTGTATTATCAACAGCAGCACTGCTTGCTATCGGTGCATCCATGACATCTTTCGCAGCTACAGGCTGGGCAGAAGAAGATGGTACTTGGGTATACTATGATAGAAACGGTGACAAAGTAACAGACAAATGGGCAAAATCTGGTAATAACTGGTATTACTTAGATAACAACGGCGAAATGGCAATTGACACCCTGATCGAAGATGGCGACAACTACTACTATGTTGATGTTAATGGTGTTATGGCAGCTAACCAGTGGGTAGCTATCGATAACGAAGATGCAGGCGATGACAATGAGCCAGAGCATTACTGGTATTACTTCCAGGCTAACGGTAAAGCTTTAAAGAACGGCGATAACAACAAAGTTGCTTTAAAGACCGTTAACGGCAAGAAGTATGCTTTCGATGATGAAGGTAAGATGCTGTATGGTTGGGTTAAGTCTGACGATGCTAGCCGTATCGATGATACTGATGGTGATGCATTTAAAGATGGTGACTACTACTTCGGTGGCGAAGATGATGGTGCTATGACTACCGGTTGGGTACTTATGGACATCACTTACAATGAAGCAACCAGCGATAACGAAATCGCTCCTGTATTCAATGATGATGAAGACCAGAGCCGTTGGTTCTACTTCAAATCCAATGGTAAGAAGATCAAAGCTGAAGGCGATGATATCCAGAAGGGCAAGACCATCAATGGTAAGAAATATGAGTTTGATCAGTACGGTGTTATGACTGCTGAGTGGTCTCTGGATGTTAAGAAGGCTTCTGATGCAGGCGTACGTGACGCTTACAGTACTCAGGCTACTAACAGCAATGCTAGAACCGCTCAGTACTCACATCTGTGGAGATACTTCAACTCTGTTGAAGATGGTTCCCGCGTAAGCAAGGGCTGGTTCAAGGTAGTTGCTGCTGAATACATGAACTACGACAAGAACAACGATGATGAAGATGCTTGGTACTATGCAGATGGAAACGGTAGAATCTACACTGCAGCATTTAAGACCATCAAGGGCAAGAAGTATGCGTTCCGTGAAGACGGTCGTATGGTTAACGGCCTGAAGTTCATCAAGCAGAACAACGCTGGTGAGATTATTGGTGTTGTAGCTGATGATAATACAGGACATCCATTCGATACTGAGGATGACTTCGTTAAGAATGCTCCATACTGGAATGAAAATGGATACTACTGCTACTACTTCGGTGATGGCGATGATGGTGCTATGAGAACCAACAAGACCAACATCACTATCGATGGAGACAGCTTCAACTTCTACTTCGAGAAGTCCGGCGGCCACAAGGGTGCTGGTAAGACTGGCGAGAAGGATAAGAAGTACTATCAGTCTGGTATGCTTCTGAAAGCTGGTTCTGATGAGAAGTATCAGGTAGTTAAGACTCTGGATGCTGCTAATGACACAAATGATAGCAATGAGGCAATCAGCGGATACATGAAACTGGATGATGTTAAGGCATTCCTGGATGAAGTAGGTGTAACATCTACTACAAATCCATCTAGCGTAACCTTAAGCAGCTACGGCATCAGCAAGAAGGCAGATGATATCGACGAACTGTACATCATTCCTTCAACTGATCAGGATGGTCAGAATGTAGCTGGTAAGTATTTCTTAGTAAATACTTCTGGTAAGGTAGTTGACAACAAGTCCAGAAATAGAGATGGCAATGATTACTACTACTGCGTAAATGCTTCCGGTAACATCGTAGCTATCTACACAGAGAAATAATTGATTGTACATAGTACAGTTAAATAATTAAGGGGGAAAGCGTTGTGACTGATTAAATTTAGTCGCAGCGCTTTTCTTGCTTAAAACCGAAAGGAGACTTATTATGGTAAAAAAATTCACAGTGGCACTTTGCATGGCCTTATCGCTGTCTGTAACTGTTCCAACAGTTGCTTTTGCAGATAATACCACTACAACAATGGAGAACTGTGGCGCATATCTGTTTGAGTGGCGTCCGGTAGACTGTGGAGATGGTAATTATTTTGCAATTTTAGTTGGTGGAAATACGATCAGCGAAAGTGATGTCATTTTAAACCGTGGTTATGACTATGCTTACACCTTTGATCCAATGAACTATTCCCGTCCATGGGGAACAGTTCCGGATCTGGTAAATGTAGATGGCGTATGGGCAATCCCGGAAAACTGGTCTTCCCTTCCTGAAGGAACACAGCCAACTCTCCAGATTGTATTAAAAACCAATTATAAAACATTAGCTACTGATAAAAGATATGTGAATGTAGTACATCTTCCAGGTGGTGTAAACACTGCAAACCTTCCTTTAGAGGTTAAAAAATATCTGATCAATGTAGACGGCTCTGATGCCGGTGCTTATGAAGGAACTGTGACTCCTGGATGGACTACAAATGAGGATGGAAAATGGATGTATCGTAAGCCAGATGGTACATTTGTAAAGAATGGATGGCTGCGTCTGGATGATAAGCAATATTACCTGGATGAAAACGGCTTCCGCCTGCAGGATACCGTTACACCAGATGGTGTTTATGTAAACGCAGCTGGTGAAAAAACCAAATATATGCCTGGCTGGAAGCAGGATGAAAAGGGCTGGCATTATGTCCTTAAAAATGGTCATTATGCCGGAGCAACCTGGATTGAAGATACAGATGGCAAGTGGTATTACTTTAATATCGGAACCTATATGGTAGCAAATGCTGATACCCCAGATGGCTACCATGTAGATGAAAACGGTGTCTGGGATGGCAAGGCTGCTACTGTTACCAACCAGAAAAACCTTGGTCCTGGCGTAGACAAGGGCTGGGAGCCAATCGATATTGGCTGGAAGTTTAAGCAGGAAGATGGCACTTATCTGACCAATGCCTGGAGACAGGACAGCAACGGTAAATGGTATTACCTGAACGAAGATGGCTGGATGCTGAAAGACACTAATACACCTGATGGTTATCATGTAGGTGCAGATGGCGTTTACGATGGTCTTGCTGTAACAGAGGATACAGCAGCTGCCGAATCATAAGCAACAATAACTCAACACAATCGCCAGAAATGTACATACATATCATTTCTGGCGATTCAACTTTTTAGTATAATAAATTTTTTACTTTATCCAAAGATATTCCTACAGTATCAGCAATTTCTATATCTGATTTGCCTGATTTATGAAGAGTGAATATCATTTTTGCAAAGTGTAATCCATTTTCGATTCCTTTTTCGATTCCTTTTTCCATTCCTTCTTCTCTTAAAGTTTCATTGTGAAGTTCTTCATCATATTCCGTTAAGATCATAGACATTACCTCCCCTTCGTTTTTTAACAGATATGTTTTTAATATGTCATTTTCTATACAATGCTTTACAGCCTGATGAACAGCTGTTTCAATGGTGCAGCCTGATTGCTTTCTGGTTCGTATCTGATGAATCAGCTCTGTGTAACCAGCCAGAACGCTACAGTTTTTCAGTAAACTAACATTATTATCCGGATTGATGTTGATCACATGTGCCGTCCAGTCATACCCTTTTACGGGATGCTCAAAGGCATCTGCCAGATGATACTCTTCACGTTCTGGCCTTATTTCTTTCCCGTTGTAAAATACATAAAATTGTGGGGCGGGTATTTTTAATAACTTCCTGCGATAAATATCTTTTTTTCTGGAAGCCAGCCATCCCTCATATTCTCTTGCAAAATACAGTAAACCTCTCAGCGGCATATTAGGATTTACGCTGCTCTGTTGTTCCCAAAAACTGATATTTCCACATAAACATATGGATACATCATTTTTCATTGTCAGATAAAGTGCATCTTCCAGAGTTACGATTTCTAACTCATTTTCATTTTTATAATCTGTGCCATTCAATGCATTGTACAGAGAAAGAGCATTCTCTTTCTTTGAAAAAAGATTACAGAACAGTCTGTCCTTGTGCGTTTGACGTACTTTGATAGTGTTTTTCATAGGCATTATCCTTTCTGTTTGCCGCAGGAAGATACTGCCTGTTCTCCCTGCTTAAATGATATGGAGTTTAAGCAAAGAGTTCTTAAAATAGATGCTGACAGATGCAGCTTGAATGAAATGAAAATTTAGATTTCTAGAAAACTTGCTTATATTTATTCTAACATGGGTATCGGGCAATTGCAATATATAAATGCCCCTACACACGACAAACGCATGAATGATTATCCCCTGTCAATTCTTTTTTTACTATATTTCATTTTTTTAAGCTTCTAAAAGTTCTTCCAGATATTGAATCGGGTGCAAACTAACTACAAACCTTTTCTTTCTCATCGACAGCTTATGCCTTGTCATCTGTGCCGGTTTCAAAATACTCAGGCTCCATTTCCTTATGATATTCAAATTTTGTGCTGCCAGCTTATCTATTGTTGTGTTCGCATCTTCCCGGAATGTTACATCCAGATACCAGTGCATGCTTTCTATACTCC
>ERZ791810.366-NODE-366-length-49091-cov-4.180888_pt1 | contig 49091 bp, 69 predicted proteins | sample MGYA00510304_ERZ791810 | MGnify/ENA primary metagenome ERZ791810 (study PRJEB30046, sample SAMN00791967) | human gut metagenome | study: EMG produced TPA metagenomics assembly of the A metagenome-wide association study of gut microbiota in type 2... | reverse complement strand
TTAGACCTGTGCAATCAGATTCGCAGACAAGTGAGTGGTATAGTTATTTCGAAAATGATGTACTAGCAACACGTTCATAGTAGTTCTTCTAAACCGGCATTATTATAGCAATAATTTGCAAAATTAGCAAGACGTTTTGTGTTTTGACCAGGCTGCAGCAGAATCAATATGGTTTTGCCACAGTCTTAATTTAATCTAAACGGACATGTTACCTAGTACATCGTTTCGTAAATAACTGTACTAATCACGTAGGATGCGGATTTGAGTGTGCAGGTCTAAAAACGCAGGCGTAGCGGGCTACGCTGAGGCTTTTAGGCCTGTGCAATCAGATTCGCAGACAAGTGAGTGGTATAGTTATTTCGAAAACGATGTACTAGCTGTAATATCTCCACAAATGAAAATCAGATGTCACCCGCTTCTGACACTCCCATAACTGCTTCCAATATTCGTGATCAGAGCTGTAATCCTGCTTACCCATACCGGCTTGGCAACAATTTCATAGTAATTATTGTGAAAGTTCCAGTCCAAGTCCCTTACATACATTGGTGACGAAATCCTGTACATTGGTAACAATACCCCGGGCAGAAAGACTGCCGCGATCGGTCAGTTTATTTACGGTGAATTCTGAAATATCCACACAGTAGAAATAAACTTCCCGGATAGAACCGTCTTCCATAACACGGAAAGATGGTGTCATATTTCCAGTTGCTATGGTATGAAGCATCGTTGCCAGGCAAATCACTGTGGTAGCTTTTCTCACATGGGAACGCATGGCATCCTGAGCTTCGTAAACATTTCCATAAACCTCTGGCAACGGACCGTCATCTCTGATAGAACCAGCTAATACAAAAGGAACCTTATGCTTCACACAGTTATAGATAATACCATTGTTGATATTTTCTTCTTTTATAAAATTCTCTATAGAACCACAGGTTCGGACACGATTGATCGTAGTCAGATGGTTGTAATGCCCATTTTCAACACTTTCCTGGGTGTAGATATCCTGGCCAAGTGCCGTTTTCAGATAAGCACCTTCCAGGTCATGAGTTGCCAATGCATTTCCTGCAAGTACTGCATCTACGTAGCCGTTTGCCACCAGCTGGGAAAAAGCATTTCTGGCATCACTGTCAAAGCTGAACGCCGGTCCCATGACCCATACTACATAGCCATGCTCTTTTTCATGATGTAAAAGTTCATAAAGTTCATCATAGTCTCTTGAAAAGGCTGTTTCTCTGGATCGGTTCTGACGGAACGCAAATACTTCCTGCTTTTTGTCAATGCTTCCAAAGCCGTTTGCATGTACATAAATGCCGTCCTGACAATCTTCTGTTCTCCCTACGACTACCAGATCGCCTTTTTTCAAATGACGAGGTTCGATCACATAAACTTTCCCATCTTTGTATACAGGAACACAATCCATACGGCTGTCCTCTGCAAGAAGCCATTTCCCGTTTATCTTAAAATATTCCGGAAATATGCTCAGTGCATGAAAATTCTCCGGAGCTGCCATATCTACTGGGGCTTCTTTTAACACAACATCTGGTGCAGAAATGAATTTTTCCTTTGAAAAATCTGGTGCTGTATAAGTTCTTAAGTGAAATGCCATATTTTTTCCTCCTCTTTTGAAAAATAATTACTTTTTTATGATATCTCATTTCCAGGAATAGGAAATCCACATAAACCTTGTAGTCATATGAAAAAGCCTTGTGAGTATTGACTTTTTCAGCATTTGCAAGGCTTTTCACAAGAAGCACCCGGATACTTCAAAGCTCCGTCTCATCCTGGCGTCAGAGTGACTAATATAATCCACAGACAAGTGCGATAGTTATTTCGAAAACGATGTACTAGCCTTGTTGCCATACGACCTTCTGTATCCATATAATACCATTTTCCACCGATAGTTTGCAAGCCCTTTACCATGAGTTGAAAGCTGATTTCATTTTCAGATCAATGGTATATGTAACAATCAAACAGAAACCATGGCACTCTCATTTGATATTGATTGTAAGTGCCATAAAAGCCGAGATGTAAGTTTTATTCCACCTCGGCTTTTTATTGATACTATAATACTTCGTTGTTACTGCCCATAACCGGGCCGTCTTACATTCCTCTTCCTCTACTTTTCTTCTTTGGCTTTTCCTGTACCAGATTTTCTACGTTGATGTCGTTCATAATGACGATTTCACTAGTGTTCCAGTCTTTTATATGGACAAGAATAGCAGTGCCGTCCGGAGCTTTGATTAATGGAATGATATCAGTGAAAACATCTATCTGCCAGAAATTTCGGGAAATGATATGGATAACTTGTCCAGTTCCATAAGTTAAAAGCAGGGGATTTACAAGAATTTTTTATAAAAGAAAAAGGCGGCTGACCTTTTATGATCAACCGCCAAAAATCACATCATTCCCAGCACTCTCTTAAATACCCTGAAATTCGTATCATCACGAGGCGAACAATATACAGCAAACTCAATGGTTTTAAAGACTTGCAGATAATCCGTAATCACTTCTTTTGCAGCTCTGGCCACCACTTCCGGTTTATTCTGAAAGGCTCCGCACCCAAAAGCACCAAGAATCACTACTTCCGCATTGTTCAGTGCGGCAACATCCAGAATCCTGGTCAGTCTCTTCTTATGGATTTCAAGAAGTTCTCTATCACTGACCTTTACAGCGTGATCACCATTATTCTGATTGAACCGATTGCTTGGTCTTTCCCGTAAATTCGGTGCTGCGCAGGTGATAACATCTACATCATACCAGTCTTTCTCATCCAGCAGTTTCGGATTGCTTGTATCTGTCTTAAATACAGTTACACCCGGCGTATAGATGATATCTGCATTATTGATCGGATTTTTCGCATTTCGATGAGGATAATAAAACCCTTTCATCATCTCCGGTACACTTAAGCAAAAATACAGTCCGGAGCATCTACACAGGCATTCCTCCTGGGCACTGGATCCTCTTGTCACTCCACCACCCGGATTAGTGGAAGAAGCAAAGTTATGTACTGCAACTTTTTGCTTTACATAACCAGAAGCTGCCGCAAAAGTCCGCTTTGTGGATACGATCACTTTTGTATTATCTGTAAAACGTGATTTATCCACAACAGGCAGATGTTCTCCTTCCAAAATAAGTTTTTGATTTTTCACGGATTTAGCAAGAGATTCTTTAATTCTCCCATTTTTTTCACACAGATTTTTTGTATCTTCAAAAATCTCTACATTTTCAAAACTGCTCATATATTTACCATTCCTTTTTTATTTGTCATCAGGTTTTTTTATACTCTATTTGTTCTCAGTCTTCATTTTTATCTGGCTCACCAAAAGTCCCCTTTAAAACAGCTGGTTCCCCTGTTTTCCTGGCAATATGAGCCAATCTCTTTACCATATCTTCCGCAATGATTGGTTCTGTCGAACGATTGCTATTTAAAACCCCATCAATATCAAGAAAGATCATTTTTTCAGGGCCAGTACTAATCAGTTTTTCCATTACAATCCCTCTGATTCAATCATTTTCTGGTATCGTGCTTCCAGTTCTTCATCTGAAAGTTCCTTTCTCTGAAAGACTGGTTTATACTCCCACAGTTCCTGATCAGATGGAACAAGGTTTAAAAATTCTTCCTCTGTAAGCTTGAAACTCTCTATAATATAATCATCGTCAATTCCTTGAGAAACCAATTCTAATACTGCGTGCTTGTCTGGATCCTTTGCCCATTCTTTTACACAGGATAAATCTATACCATATCCTTCGGATATTATCTCGCAATCAATGTCCTTATTTTTTAGGTAATTACAAAGACTTTCCACTTGCCCGATCAAGTTTCCCTCAGCATAGCATTCCTTAATTCTCAACTTCCACTGGCATTTATCTGCGATTTCTTCAATTTCCGCTCTGGAAAGACCAGTATAATATTCCATATCAGCATACGTTGGACTACCGATCAATGCTTTGGCATTTCTCCACAGGATCCGCTTTGCAATCTGTTCTTTCTGTTTTTGAAGTTCTTCCTTCAGGTATGCCTGAATTTCTGGATCATTTTTATCGATCATAAGTCTTTACCTCCTTAAAATAGCCGTACATCATGAAAAAGAAATTCCATCTTATCAATACGTTTATTGATATGCCAATGTCCGCAATACCACTTCTTATAATCCAGTTTATCTTCTATCAGATCCAGCCACTCTTCTGTTGTTGTATCTATTGTGCTCTGATCAATTCCATGGATCATTGCTTCAAGCGGACGATATTTGTAGGGGCAGGTATGAGAAAAGACGGTATCTACTTTCCAATTTACTTTGGCAAGCTGTTCTTCTGCAAATTTCTTAATTTCAGCAGACGGCTGCTCATTGGGAAACCACTGATAATCATGAGCAAGCCTGTAATACTTATCTACGGAATATGCACCGCCAAGTACAATTACCTTCTTGCCATCCAGATCATAAATTTCTCCATCTTTTGCAAAGATCAGATTGGGAAATTCCGGTTGCTGCCAGACTTTTCCACCATACCAGTCTATCAGTTCATAACATCCGGCATCTTCCGGCCGCATCTCATGATTTCCATGAATGCAGAAAATCTCTGGTCCAAGTGCATTTGCTTTTTTCTTTCGTTTATAATCTTTCCAACCACCAAAATAGTTCAGCGCCACATCGCCAAGGATAACAATGATATCACTTTTCTTTAACTCCATTGCACAACACCACTGCTGCAACTCAAAAAAATCACCATGCACATCACCTGTAATATAAATGCTCATATCTTATCACCCCTTCTCTTATTTATTATACGTCAGGTAAAGCAAAACCTCATTCAACTGCCGGTTGAATTATGAATTTATGTCAACATCTTTATTTTATATATAAATACGAAAAGAGGCTGCATTGTTTTAAAGCAACCTCCCTTTGATCAGTTTTATAATCATTTATTCTGTTTATATTGTTTATTTCGTCAAACTTGAATCTGCCTATTTCTTTTTCGACTTAGGAACTGGCAATTCCGCGTACATTGCATTAAAAAGCCCAGCCAGAAATTCTTTGCTGTCAACCTCTTCTACCAACAGCATTTCTTTTGCTCCATCATATGGTAATTCATAAGTTACTGTTGGCATGTAAGAAATTGCAGATTTTATGGGTTTTACAAGTAATCTGTCATCATATATGCCTCCGATAATTTTGCTCCGATAATATATGATGTACTCTCCCATCATAGCACGATAATTAATCTCTTCTAAATCCGATAACTGTTCTAATACAAATTGTAAATATTCTTGACTTGATGCCATAAGTTTATCCCTTCAACTACCAACTTTGAAAAGCAGATTTCTTTATTACAATTTTATCTATACATTCCCGTCAATCCATTCCCGAACTGTATCAACATTGATTTTAACTGCTTGTGCAATCTTATCAACAGATAAGCCCATTTCAGCAAGGGAAAGGGCGGTTTCTTTAGCTTTCTTCAGTTCGCCTTTTTCAATGCCAAGCTTTTCGCCCTTCGCAATACCAAGTTTTTCACCGTTTTCAATTCCTTCACTATAAATCTGTTCCATTTCACGGCACATGAATTCCACCCCTTTCTGTGTTTCTTTTAATTCGTATACTCTATCAGCTAAAATCTTACTATGCATATCTCCTGCATTCTTACAATGCAGATCATGCATCAGTCGTCCTAATTCAGTGTCGTCCTGTTTCTTAGAATTTACATAAATAATATGGGTCTCATCCTTAAAATTCTCACTGACTTCTTCAATCGTTCTATGTATATGATAAATTGGAAGTCCATAACCCAGTGCGTCATCTCTGGTAATAAAAATAACATAGCTTTCAGGGAGCTCATCAAAATCCTGCCCCGGATTCAATGTATTCATATCCATTAAGCCGCTATGATATCTCGCCCGCTTTGGAGATGCACCTTCATTATCCTGCTGGATTTCCACATCCATCTGTTTTCCATCAGCATCTCTGACAACACAATCCAATATAGCTGAACGTCCCTGTAAGTTTTTATAATCTTTCTGCAAAACCTGATCGATGATCCGCAGATTCTTTTTTCCCATGATCACCTGCAAAACATATTCTGTGCATTCCCGCTTTTTGAATACATTCCGCATAAACACATCGCTCATGATAGTGAGGTCTTTTAAGATACTCTTATATCTTTTATAGCGGGCTTCCAACGCTTCTGTTTTCACAATTTCTTCTTTCGTCACTATAACCTCCATTCTTCGTCGATGTCAAGCTGGATTTAAAAATGCATCCAATCCCAATTTCATCTTATCATCAAAATCCATTTTTCTCAAGGTTAGATAATTTAATGTTTGAAAATAATTTCACATTATATCTGTCCCATCTTTTCCGTTAATCCATCAAACACTCCACAAATTTCTGTTGCATCCTTTTTCCTTCTGGTTTCTGTATAAGCGGAATAGAAATTTTGTGTAGTAGATACATTCTGATGTCCAAACATTCTTGATACCACTTCAATGGGAACATCATGATCCAATAAGTAAGTTCCTGAAGAACCTCTTAAAGAATGGGGATGTAGGTCTTTGTTAATTCCTGCTTCTTTCAGCCAGCGCTTCAGTTTTTTATTGAGATTAGACGGTGATAATAATACATTTTTCTTTGTTCCTGAGAAAATTAAATCGTCTGCATTTATTCCTTCACATCTTCTATGTAAAATTGTGGCAGCAGCTGCGGGCGGCGTTAAAATCCGGATGGAATTCTTCGTCTTTGTACGCCCATCTTCATAAGCGCCGGTTCGCTTAATGGATAATTCACCTATTTTTCCATTCCAGTCCCGCTTTCTTAATCCAAGAATTTCTCCTGGACGTGCTCCAATAAGCAAAGCAATCGTGAATACATTTGCACATGTAATGTCTAAAGGATATTTATTCTGTTCTCTCATCTGCTGAAAATATCTCAGTGCTTTCTCGATTTCATCCCCTACAAGAAAATCTGCTTTTGTTTTCGCAGGCGTACTCTGTTTAAACTGCTTTAGTACAATCGCCGGGGATTTTTCCGGGCGGTACATATAGTATTCATCTACAGCGGCCACAACAAGCCGAATAATCCGGTTTAAAGTAGATGCACTATAATATGCATACTCCGGTTCATGCTTTTTCTTTGTAGTACGCTTATCATACCGGGCATTGGAAAGTTCTTTTCTGTAAGCTTCCATATCTTTCATAAAAATTGTATTCAGCTTCTTATCAGCGATTTTAAAAGGGCAAAGCAACGATCTGTAAACATCCCAGTCTCTCTGCGTAGAAACATCTCTACGGGCCTCTCTGCCTTTCTCACGGTCATATTCTTTAGAACGTTCTTCAATCAACAGCTTTACTGCTTCAGCCAGGGTAATCTCTCCATTATCTTTTTTCATTCCATATTGAATTTTTTCGTTGCGTTTCTCAATATTCTTTTCCAGAGCAGCTCTGGCATCTACCCGATTTTTTCCGCTGCCTTCCAAACGCTCAACAGTCCCATCAATCAGGGTTGCCCATTGCCGAGCTCTTATATACGTATTTCCATATTTTTCATATTTCCGAAAAGTAATATTATTTTTGTTTCCATTTGGATCCGTATTTGTTTTCATAGTCCACCTCATAAATTATTTTCTATTTAGAGTATAGAGAATTGATATCCTACAAAAATAATTAACTCATAACTATTTAACTTATAATTATTAATTAGAAATAATAATAAATGTAAAATTAAAATTTTCCAATTTTTGCTGCTATATCTCCTTTAAAACAGTACTTATAAATACTTATTAGTAAATATAATAACTAATTTGAGGTCAAAATCAGGGTTTTGTGGGAGAAAACTGGGGGAAAGCGATTTTTCCCCCAGTTTCCCCCAAAAATATCTTAAAAATACTTATCCTCTCTTAACGCTAAACCAAACAAAAAAATCTCCCCAAACTGCCGGAAACCCTTGATTTTCCTTGCTTTTTAGGGAGATTTTTCTTTCAGATTTAAAGCCACTGGCCGGACTCGAACCGGCGACCCACGCATTACGAAACAGATTTTTGCGATTTCTGTTTTATTCAAATACGTTATTTTCCTTTATTTTATGCGTTTTTTTGGCTTATAGCTTTTCAATATTTTTCAGTCTTTTTCAATATTTTTCATTTCTTTATTGGGATTTTAATGGGATTTTTTTAGGTATCCCAGTAACATTTTTTCATATGTTTAATAGTAATTTAGATAGCAGTAAAATTAAAAGCAAATCATTTACTACAACTGTGGATCAGTATTCTCAAGTTGCCGTTACTGTTTCGGGTACAATAATTGCTGCTATATCTGCCAGATATTTGGTTATTGTGCAAGAGGATAACCATACATTAAGACTATTTGGAAATATTGGACAGTATCAATTAAACAGCGTTAATAAGGGAACTATTGTAAATGTAATGGTATTTTATTTTTAATCTGTAAATTGATCATTTTACTTATGCGTCAATGTAAAATCTCTATTGGATATAATGACGCATTCATCCCAAGTACCCATTCCAGTAATTGATAAACACGCTACCTTTCCCACACTATTGCAAGCCACTTTATATGTAGACCGATTTACAAAAGCAGTGACATTTCCAATATTATGAAAAGAATATAGTCCTCCATCAGCTATGACCAAACCGCAAAAATGACTGCTGTCTATTATGGATGTTGCAAATACTTGTGTGTATTTTCCTTCATTGGCAATTTTTTTGATGTATACATTACTGATGCAGCTGCTAACGATTGCTAAATTACTATTAAATAAACCTTTTACACTTTATGTGAAGTTTAAAATATTTCTTCAATTATGCTAAGATAATAAATACTACCAAAAGCAAAAATGCAATTATATCTAAGTGCACAGCTATTCTAAAAATTTTGTATTTCCGACTTGCATTGTTTGAATTATAAACTATTTCATTCGACAAATCCAATTGGTATTTTGTAGGCTTATAATTATTATCATTAAAGTACATCTCACATATTTGTTTTATGTATGTCGTACCAGAATACTCCTTTATCCTTTCAAAAAACAACAAGTTATCATCATTTATTCTCCCAGCAGTTAAAATAGCACCTCGTTTCCCTGTCATCTTATCTCCCAACTTTGGAATAAACGACCAGAAAGAGCATACCCCAGAAATAATTAAAATGAAACACAACACATACAATAAAAAGTTACTATTTTCTAAACTAAAAATTGCTGCAATGCACGCAATCACAAATGCTATATTAGCAGCATTTTTGGCCTCTGCAAAATTTAACCACGAATTTACATTTGAAAAGGTTTTCTCTAATAACTCATCCAGTTCTTTGCTATCCATCATTCATTTCTCCTTAAAAATTTCATCCCACATAGAAAAAACTTTTTTTAAAGTATTCTTGAAGTCATTAATTGCTGGCTCATCAAATGTTTCAACTTCCTGTTCAGAGATCCACCTATATTTTTCATGTTTTCCCTTTTTTCTAATAGCTTCATCAATTTTATCCTTATTCTCTACTATTTTTGCAGCTACTATTACACCTTTTTGGAACTTATCCCACTTGTTAATTTGATATAATGCAATGGGCATGGGTTCTATATCTATTCTTTCATTATTGCAAATTATAGCTATATCAATTCCAAAATCATTTTTGTAATCCTCTTTAATAGAATCATACAGGTTCTTTTCAGTATTTGCCTTGGCACAACCAAATTCCCAATATTCAGGATAAAGTTTTCTATTTTTTCTTTTAGCAATTAATACCTTTTTATTCTCTACATCACAACAAACTGCTGCACAATGAAATTCTAATAAGTGATTATCAAATTCTTTTTCTACAGCTCTTACGTCATTTTCAGTTTCATTAATAACCCTATATATTCGTTCTAATTTACTACCTAATTTTTGATCGACAATCACCTTTTCAAGTGCTTTATGTACATCTAAAAACATATATGATGCTAAATCTCCATCATCCTTTTCGCGATTTAAAAAATATGCTTTTGACAATTGACTATATGTTGTTTCATCATAATAAAAACTATCTTCAAATGTAACACCACTAATCTTTGAATCATGATACCATATTATCGGATACAGTCTATTTTGCCACACTCCCTTCAAGCTTTTATATGTAACTATATGAAGCCGTGTTAAATATTCTGTTTTATCGCTTAATATTTTTGCTAATTCTACACTGACAACTAATCGCCTATCCTGTGTTTCTTTTTTTATTCTAAATCCAGTATCTATATCTTGACCCAAAAACTCATTTATTTGTTGACTTTCATTAATCCTATATTTTTTAAATATATTATCATATGGAGAAAACTCCGAATTATCACCATTGAAAACTATTGCAAGCCATGCCGCAGACTGTACTGCAAGAATATTGCTTTTTTTCATCCATTCAACTTCCTTGTAAGAAAATCCATCATCAATATTCTCAAAGAATTTTTCATTTTTTAATTTCACATTTGTCATAACTAAAATTCCATATATGGCTTCAATTGTAGAATAAATTTCTTCAATATTTTTAATTGTTACAAAAAAAATAATTTCATCGCCGAGAACCCGCCATAATTGTGCTTGTATTTCCTTTGTAACCTCCTTTTGGATGTCAGTCAATAAAGTAGTCAAAACGCTTTGCCATCCAAGATAATTAGTATCTTTATATAGTGAAGAATTTACAATATCAAAAGAGAAGAAAAGTTCTACCGATCTAGAACCTTTCTTCTCATTCTGTGTATTTTTATTAATTTTTTCTAATGCATCACTATATAGTTTAAGTCTATTATCATCTACCATTGCAAATACCCCAAAAACTTCCCTCGATTTGATGCCGCTGAAATAGAAACACCAAAATAACTTGCAATTTTATCTGTTGCAACCTTAATTCCGTCAGTATTTTGATCCATGACCTTTCTATATTCTTTTTCTGGCATCAAAAAAGCTGCTGCAAATTCATTTGCTTGATATTCTAATAATGAATCTCCTGATCTATAGTAAGTTGCATTTTTTTGTCCATCCCATAAATTTGAATTTATTTGATACCCCATATGCAAAAATAAATGCCCCAACTCATGTGCTATAGTAAATTTTCTTCTTTCGGCACTCTGAAATGGTGAAACATATATAATAAATCCATTATTCTGTTTTCTTATGCTTCCATCAAACATGTTTTCATCAAAACTCTCTTCAACATGCCCGCCTATTTTTCCTACTACTTCATTTATATCCTGAATAGGTATCTGTATATTGTAGAGGTCGATTATGTCTTGTGTCAAATTGTTAATTAATCTTCTTAATTCACTATTCACATCATCACCTCCAAAATATACTTAAATAGTATCATAATATTATTGCGATATTTAACTTTATATATACAATTATATTATGCAAATTCTATAATATGGATTTCTATAATACACTATTTTTCAACAAATTTCAAGGTTTCCAAAGATTTTAATCGAAAATAAAGCAGTTATTTCAAATTCATTCCTTGAAACAACTGCTTTACTAAGCATCAAATAATGTTGGGGTATTTTAATGCACCATCTTGATCCGGCGTAAGTGTCACTGGTTTTATAGCCATGCGACCGTCCTGATCCATGTAATACCATTTGCCACCGATGGTCTGTAACCCTCTTACCATGGCACCGGCAGAACCGAGATAGTACCAAGACCCTTTGTATTGATACCAGACATCATGAACCATCATTCCAGCACCGTCAAACCAATACCATAGATCTCCGTCTTTGTACCAGTCATTGGAAACATACTTCCCGGATCCGTCTTTTAAATAGAAGCGCCAACCTCCTTCTTCCCGCTGCCAGCCTGTCTTTACTTGCTCAGGCATCCAAGTCTTCATGAACTGTTCGGGAGTTCCGAACTGTTGGATTAATGCGGCCGGTGTGCTTCCCCAGGTTGGAAGATACAAATGTGGTTTATCTACGATGCTGGACCAGTCACCGCCCCAGGCAAGCCCCAGCTTCTTTCCAATCTCTGCAGCTTTCTCAAAATGACCCTTACTGTCATTATAAGCATCATCTGAAATCTTTCCATCTCCGTCAACGTCCATCTTTAAATAAAAATCAAAGGCTATGCCCCACTGATGTTGAGACTTATAGGAGCTGCCACGGGCATTAGTTACAATGCTTCCTGGTTTTGTGCGGCCCTGGGCATAAAGAGCATCCTGTTCTGCTGCAGTACGCAGGGTCTCACTGATAGCTACGGCAATGCCCTCTGCTGCACAGGCCTTAATCCACGCTGCAGCTATTTTCTGCAAATGCGGGTGGCATAATGATATATCTCTCATATTTTTACTCTTTCTGTTGCACCGGTGCAACTTAGTACTTTTCGCCTGTTATTTCATGATACTCTTCTTCTGTCAGCTTGCCAACCTGGACTAAAGATCTAAGTCTGTCTTTATTCCAATACTCTGGATAATATTTTTCTGCCATTTTCTTTACACTTAACATGCTTCTCCTCCTTATAAATCCGTTCCAGTCATAACAGCCAGAAAATCAATATCAGCACGGTTCTGTTTCACCTGCTCTACAACGCCTGGTTTAGACAGTATCATAGTAACTGCCCTTCCAATCACAGCTTCTGTCTTTACACTTCCATCATCATTGTATGATGCAGGCTGTATCTCTGCTGTTTCATTTACACTCTTTGGATCTCCTAATACAGTGTATCCGTCATATACAGATAACGTTTCTCCTGTTGTATTCAGAACTTTTATCTGTTCTGTGTTGGCTGCTGAGAACTCTGTAATCAGATTTTCCAAGGCATCATCTGCTTGAAATGTCAAAGTAAGAGTTCCCTGAAATTCGTTGATTCCGTCTACTACTAACGGAAACTCTTTATCATTTTTCAGTTTAAGTTTTTCATTCATTTTCTTTTTTCCTTTCTTTTTCTTATAGCAAACAAATAGTAATTTAATCTCTTCTTATGAGAAATTAAATGATATTGTATTAATGAAATGCGGAAACATTGTTATCATTGATATTGCCATACTGAAGGCCACATTACCAGGAGGATGGACAAAGCTGTTTGACATTCCATCTGGTTATTTACCGTTGCCAGATATAAAAAATGTCGATATGTATTATATAGCATCAATGTATGTTAAAGGTTCTGATATTTCAAAGCGTATTCGCGTAACAAATAATGTTGTTTATGGATATTCTGACACTAGCATATCAGGCGAATTGTACGGAATGATTGTATATGTTTGCGGATGATCATTTTCGATAATAATTATCTATACCACATTTTTAATTGCGAGGTGGCAGTATAGTCCTGTCCGGCAACTTTAAGGGCGTACAAATGGGCATTATATTTATTAATTCTAAAAAATGCAAGATAAGTTTGTTGGTCATTGTTTCCATATCCACCATTCAGGAAATCCTGGTATACAGTACTTAGTATGCGAACAGGAACTAATAGCGATAATGTAGTAACACCATCATAAATAACGGACGATTTTGTAACTGTAACAAATATTTCGCAAGCATCAGATGGTATATTTATAGTAGATGACCCAATAACATCTGCAACATATTTCCATTCTAAATTACTATTTGTTTGCTCTATCTTCTGGTTCATGGCATAGGCCAAAGCTGCAGATACACCCTTTGTTACATCATTGGTCTGTACGCTTACCAGATCAGTCAGCTTAAGCAGTTTGTTGGCCGCCTGGTCTACTACCCAGTCTACAAGATCCTGGGCTGACACGGTGCCGCCTGCTTCTCCTAGCACTCCGCTGGTATCCGTTGCCTGCACTGATGCCAGGGCTGTAGGGTTAAAGCCTTTTGCCATCAACTGATAATTAACATGATCATCTGTAGGTGTGATGCCTTGTACAGTCTTTAAGGTAATATATGTACTGTTTTCATACATTACCATTGTAAGTTGTTCATATGCTGTTTCCGGATTGTATTCTCCGCCATTGGTAAGCATCCACTTACCAAGATCTGTTGTACTTGCCACTATGCCACCTCCACTAATACATGATCATTTTCAACTTTAACTGTTACTGTTTTTCCTTGTTTGCACATCAAATGCCCTGTTGATGCATCCAGATAAAATTCCGGGAAGATCAGATTTGCATATGATCCAGCCTTTTCAGCTTCTTCTTTTGCCTTTTCGCTATAATATTTGCTGTTATCAGTATCTTCCCCTGTTCTGGAACCAGTACCACCCACAGCATAGCTTATAGATGATTTATTATATGCCTCTGCTTCTTGCGCTGCTGTCTGAGCATCAAGCATATACTGCCGTAAAGTCTTCTGCAATGTAGGCTCCAGCTTATCTGCTGTAATGGATCCGTCTACTACATTGGCTGATATGGTTGTCCCGTCCAACTTCATGGCAACCGTTGCTGTACTGGAAACGTTATAAACAAAACGCTGGAAGCTGATCTTCTTTGTAGTTCCGTCCTGCTGAACCAGTACAAGATTATCATCTTCGTCCAGATCAAGCTTTGTCGGCATCATCTCAATTGGAAAATCTACCGTTTCTACAGTGCCGTCTTTATGCGTTACTGTTACAATCCAGGTCTTTGTATCTACCTCCCAGCCTGTTATGAATTTGGCGGCTTCTGATACCTCCAATTTGTCCTGAGAAAGCCCCAGAATGTACTGAGCGCATTGCAGGATACCATTATCCATATGCCGCAGGTTTGTCTTTCCTACCGGTGTAGATGTATCCGGGTAGTTCACCCATCCTACTATGGCGTAAAATAAATCACTCAGTTTCATTCTGCTCTTCCTTTCCAGTATGCTTCGGTTTTTCCGGGACTTCTTTTACAACGCCAGTATCAATGATATCTGCAGCCCGTGTCATAAGTTTTATATTTTCAAGCCCGGTTACAGTCATTGCATTAAGCAATGCCGTCAACAGCTGAATGTCCTCTTTTTTGTACTCCACCTTAGCCATGATCAACCTCCACTTTCCGCAGGATATATTGCAATGCCTTTACTATCAATGGAATGTAATTTATGTACGGAATGGAATAGTATTTACCATTCTTAGTATACAATGGCATTTCCGCACCCAGATCTGCACACATTTTCTTTACTTCCTGTGCAATAAATCCCAGGCTTTCCGCATCGTTTACATTCAGTGCATAAGCTACCGGCCGCAGCCCTTTTATCACTTCTACAGCAAGCTTTTCATGAACATCTCTGATGTCATGCTTTAATCTTCTGTCTGACCAGGTTTCCCCAGCCATGGATGAATAAACACTTACACAGCTTATTCGATTAGCATCGATATTTTGGCAGTTAATCGCTCCTGAAAAATCCGCTCCTGAATTAAATACCGCATTACCTCCAACTTCCAGATGGTTTGTGTAAATCGTACTCGCACCGATGGAACTTGTATTTGCAGTTCCATCAATTTCCGCACCAGTAATCTTCAGTTTTCCATTTGCCAATATAATACTTCCATCATTGGTTTTAAAACTGTTCGCCACCACATCACCTGTAAATGATCCGCTGCTTGCTGTCAATTTACCGTCTGCCGTCATAGAGGAATATGTAGAACTCCAGCTAAAACGATTCCCTTTTATGCTGATCCCACCGATTTCCACCGAAAGCTGATTTGATACGTCTCCCTGGCTGACTTTCAGTTCAATCTTATCACTGACTACGTTAATAGCTGATTTCAGTTCTGCTTCCTGACCGGTAGCTCTCGTAACTTCCATGGAAATCTGATTAGCCATCTGGGTAAACTTGGAATTGGTTCCCTCTTCCAGATTGGTAAGTTCATTTGATATTTCTTCTACAGATCGCTTAAGGATAGCAGATAAGCCTTTTATCTGTATCAATTCACTTTCAATGCTAAAAGGTCTTGATAATTCCTGGCTTCCAGTGCTTTCATAGCTGTCCATGGCTCCCTGAATGCCCGTAAAGGTCCTTTTCATCACAAGGGTATTAACTATCCCATCTGTAGTCTCCAGACTGATCCTATCCCCTATTTCAATCCATGGGGAACCGTTTGTAGATATGGTTGCGGGCTGGTATTCCAGACCGTTTACGACGCTTTTAATGTTATTGGCAATTCTTATCATCTCTGATGTGGTCTTGCCATATACCAGCATGTTTCCTTCAATGATATAAACATTCTGACCGTCTCCTGTGCTGGTTCCGCCTATGTCCCCTTCTTCCTGACGGATCTGTACGGTATCTATATCCGGAACTGTATACTCTTCACTCTCGGCATTCTGATAAATTGTGATCCGCGCGGATATATCCTCTTTTTCCGGAAGTGCGATATACCGCAGTTCCCCGTTCTTATTGATGTTTCCAAATACTCCATTGATCTGGCAGATCTGCTGCAGTACTTCCCGCCCTTTCAAAGCTGTAGGATTTATGGTCTTTTCTACCTGCATTTCATCATTAACAAGAACTGCATTTTCTTCCCGCACACCTACAAATGAACAGAGTGATTTACGAAATGCTTTTAATGTCATTGGAAAACTCAATGCATTATACCAACCGGACACATCTACATCAAAACGCTGCATCCTGTCATAGGCTATTATCTTTCTGGTATTCTTGTCTTCCTGCTTGGGTGTAGACTCTACTTTAAACAAGCCCAAGACCATGTTATAGCCACCAAATGACTCTATAGCCATAAATTCCCGGCCTGAAATACTCTGGGTCAGTCCCGTTACTGTAATTTCAAACTGGGCTGCCTCACACGATCCAAAGCTTAGATCTTCGTCTGAACACAGGCTTTCTGTTATAGCAAGGGAATCTGTTACTATCTGATCATCTCCTATGGAAAAATCCACAGCATCCGCAGACATTTCAGACGGATATAAATCCTCTGAAGGATACAGTGTTTCAGATGGGTACAGAGCATGATATTCTTCTTTAAAAAAAGTCAGCTTAAGACTTTTTCCACCATATTCGTTAAACAGGTCTTTATAAACCTGATCGATTTCTATCATCTGCTCCACTCCTTAATACTGGATCATTTCAATGGTTACTTTCTCATAGTACATTTCACCGGTGTCATTGTCTGCTATGTGGTCAATAGCAAACTCTGTATCTGGGATATAAAAAGAACCGGTGCCATATACACATGTATCTAAATTCCAGTAGGTCACTCTGTACTTCTTTTGGATAGCATCCTGCAGGCCATTGGCCTTAATAGAATTAAACAGATCCTTTTCCCTCTGGGATAATGGTCTCAATTCCAGATTAAGAGTCGTTTTGAAATTAGGAGAGGTCACCCTCTGCAAGGACTCATTATTATCTCGCCAAGCCTTTTTCTCTATTCGCTGGTCCGGTGTTGACCTGTACCGGGTAAGGAAGCTGTTTGGAAGCTGTGTGTTCCCAAACATTACCAGATAGCCTTTATAATCTGCTTGCATACCTTACACCTCCTAAACCAGTACAGGATTCTTTCCCGTTCTTTTCTTTTCCTGACGGACAAACTTCACTGTAGAAGCTCCCATTTCTTTGCCGTCCAGATAAATGTATCCTACTATATCACCACCACCCAGGCCACCAGCTTCCTGAAGCGCCTCTTTTAATGCCTGTTTCATGGTGGACAGCGGAGACACAACCTCTGTTTCTTTCTTGTTATCTCCCAAGATTGCAGCAAATTCACCAGCACGAGGCGGAACCACTGTACCAGAAGCAAGGCGTGGGAGTCTGACTTCCTGAAGCTGGAACCCAAAAGTCTTTCCACCAATCTCCGGGATCCAGTCAGGCACATCAAAACTGACTCTATTCAATGCTCTGACAATATAATTCACTGCATTCTCTGCAATGGATACAATGCCATTAAAAACACCTTTAAAGATATCCTTAATCCCTTCCCAGGCTTTTCCCCAATCTCCGGAGAATGTTCCATTGATAAATGTTATGAGGCCGTTTACTGCCTGTTTGAGGCTTTCTATGACCTCATTCAAGCCGGGGAGCATATCTGTGATACCCTTTTTTAATCCTTCAATCAGATATCCGCCCATTTCTGCCATAACTGTTGACGGGCTATGTATGCCAAACGCATCTTTAAAGCCATTTAGGAACGGCTGGAATACATGTTCTTTGATCCAGTTTCCTATGTCCTTAACTGCATCTATGATACCATTAAGGATACCTGCGCCCCAGTCTCCACCAGCCTGCTTTGCGTACTCTGTAAAGTAGCTCTTCATACTCTCTATAGAGTCATGGAACAGACCATAAAGGAACTCGCCTAATGATGCAAGGGCCGCTCCTAACCCATAAAACAGACTAGCAGCAATTCCTGCATAGTCTATAGTGGCAAGTCCCTCGGCTATCTTTTCACCGGCCTCTTGCCAGTCTGTTTCTATCAATGCCGCACTGATACCATCACATATACCTTTTGCAAGCCTGCTTATAGCTTGTGCGCAGCTTTTAAGGTCAATATTTGCAATAGCTCCATTAATGCCTTTTCCCAAGGCAGTTCCCGCTTTAGACCAGTCAAAGGTTGTTACAAAGCCTAATAACATTTGAAATACAATATTAAACTTTGCCACAAACAGCTTTCCCAGGTTTTCCCAGTTTACTTCATCAACAAAGCCGTTAAAGCCCTCTGCAATCTTGCTTCCAAGTTGTACCCAGTCAATACCATCAACCAGAAGATTTAATGTATTCACAAGGGTATTTAAACCAGCGCCTACCGTCCTTCCCATTAAGTCCCAGTCAATATTTTTGACCAGGCTGTTAAAGGTCTGTGTAAAGGCATTTACAAAAGCTGTGATCTTTGGTCCTACATGATCCCAGTTAATAGCATCATAGACTTTCTGAAGACCTGCATTGATCCCCTGAGCCAGATATGCGCCTAATCCGGTCCAGTCCTGGGCCTTGATCAGGCTGCGGATCTTATCAGCCATGCCCTTGATCGAACTTTCAATAGGTGTAGTCTCAAACATCTGGGACGGGGATACACCACCGCCTCCACCGCTTCCGGAAGAAGAATCTGCCTTCTTAACATTTAATTTGTCAAATGCGGCCAGTTCTCCCTCTGCTTCCTTGGCAGCACTTCCAGTCTTTTTCAGGGACTTAGCATAATCCTGCTGTACCTTTGTAGCTTTTACTACTGTGCTTTTTCCGGTCAGTGCTGCCATAAACTGAGCAATGGCCGTTACTGCGGTATTAAGCAGTCCGATCAAGTAATTAAGCGCCGGAGCTACTGCAGATAATATGGGCGCAAATGCTGTTGCAAAACTGTTCTTAAGCTGTGTCATGGAAGACATCAGACTGGAAATATCTTTATTGGTTGATCCGGAATATTGCGCCAGGTTCTTAAATCCTTCAGCAACGGCACTTCTCATCTTGCCGAACAGTGCATACAATGTCCGGATACCTAAGCCATACTTAACCAGATTTTTCAGGCTTAATGTAGTCTTATTCGCAGATTTATGGATTCCAAACATACCGGTAGTCATCTTTACAAGCCCGTTTAAGATCGGCTTACCTACCAGTTTTCCAAGGCTTACAGATGCCTTTGCCGCCAAGGAGGCTATGTTTTTAATTCCTTTTGCTGCTGTTTTCAGTATCCCGCCAGACAGCATTTTGACACCTAAGCCCAGAGACTGGAATCCCTGTTTAACTCTGTCAAGCGTTCCTGCACAATCTGAAGTTTCTCCTTTTGCCGCTGCCAGGCTTCCGCCATATTCCTGTATCTTCTGTTTAAGAGCCATAAAGGACGTATTCACCCGGTTATTAACATCAGCAAGCTTCTGTTGCTCTGTTTCAAGCTGTGCTGCTGTCTTTTGTACCTCTGCCGTATTGGATCCGGTTTTAAAAGCACCTCCGCTGTTTTCAAGGGCCTGCTTCTCAGCAGTAGCATATTCCAGAGTTTTAACCAGCTGATCAGCGTCATACTGCATTCTGGCATAGGCTTTACTGTTGGTCTTTCCACCTGTATTTATGAATTTTTCCTGGCGTTCATTTAATGCTGCGAGTTTCTTTTCCGTCTCTGCTATCTGCTTCTGGATCTCTGCATATTCTTCTGTAGGGATCTTCTGGGAGTTAAATTCTTCTATTTTCTTTTTCAGGGCTTCAACCCGTTTTTCCTGTGCTGCATACTGGGCATTTACCTTTGAAAAGGAATCCAACTGTTTCTGAAGCGCTATCTTAGATTTATCTCCAATATCACTGACTGTCTTTGCCATGCGTTTGGCAGCAAGTTCTATATCTTTAGATCCGGCTTTAAAACCGTCTTCTGAAATTGTGGTATCAATCAGTATTGTTCCGTCTGCCTGCACGCTCATGCCTCCTTACAGCCACTTTTCAAGGCTTGCAATCTCCTGTTTCTGCTCTTCACTCTGGACTACCGGCAGCTTAACCAGGTCCAGATTTTCCTTTTCAAATTCCTTCTCCCATTTTTCCAGTTTTTTATGTCTTGCTTTCTTCTGCCGGATCGATAACACCTGGGAAAAGAGACCGTCTTCCACTTCCATGAAATATCCCAGGAATGTCCACCAGTGCATGTATTTCTCTGCACGAAGTTCTTTGCCAGCCACTTTATTAACAGCTGGCATAATGATAGCTGCATCATGCTGCCAGTCAATGACCTTTTTCTGTGGTTTTCGCTTATCATTCAGACCACCATCTATAAAATCAGCGGCCTTTTTGCATGCCTCTTCATAGCAGTGTACCGGGATTGTATCCGAATCCACATACAGGATCTGATACATGGCATCCTGCTTTTCATAATCATTCAGATCCGGATCTGCACAGGCTATGAGAATATCCAGTATGACCCGAAAGTCCGACTGGATATTGTAATCAATGCCTTCGATATTTATTACTGTTGGAAGATCATAGCCTATCATTTCTTATACTTGTCCGTGTACTTCTTTACCTTTGCACTGGTCTTCCGTACTCTGACATCCAGCTCTTTTTCAATGAATGTTGCAACAGCGCTTAACACATATTCACATAAAAGAGTTCCGTCTGGACGTGGGGTAAATGGATTAGCTCCGGCAAACAGAGCTTCTGAGGCATTGGTATTTAACAGATAATCAAACTGCTCTTTTACTTTATCTGAGATGGCATACATCTTATCAATGTCTTCCCCTTCCGGAAGCTGTATCTTCTCAAATTCTGCTGCCACTTTCTCATAGCGTTTTACTATATCCAGATCCGCAGGGTTCCAGTAAAAACCGCCAGTTACATTCCCCTTACCGTCAACAATGTCAATCCATTCCCGGTTATCTAAAATAAGCTGTCTTCCCATGTGTTAGCCTCCTTCTTTCCACTGTCCCGTTTTATGCTGCTGTAAATGCCTTTTTAGTTACATCCCAGGTTCCTTTGACCCTGTTTCCAGCTTTGTACACAGTAAACGGGATCTGGACACCGGAAGTATCACCGCCTACACTGGTAGGAACTACATAAACATCTTCTCTGTATGCCCATACTACCGTAGGCGCTGTTTCCTCATCTGCGCCTGGTTTCAGCAATACATCTACCATAGTGGTCTTGCACTTCTCACCGGTTGCGCGGGTGTTTGCAATCTCCATAAGTTTTTCAGAAAGAGCATCATCATAGGAATAGTAGAATGGATCCACATCTCCCTGGACTTCATAACCGGAATGCTTTACAGACTGTTCCCCTAAAATATTCTTAGTGGTATCTACATCCGGATTGAGCTCTTCACTGTACTCTTCCAGGTCTTTACCAAGCCTTACATAGGCTACTTCCGTGTTTCCAAAATTCGCATCCAGATAATGTGCCAGATATTTTCTCTCAATCATATTTTTGTTCCTTTCTACCCATAACTTTTAGGGTCAGCAGTTTTCACCGTTACCAGCGTTCCCAGTCATATTTATACCGGACTGTAACCGGCAGTAACCAGTCTTGTACACCGTTCTCCTGAGGCTCTAAACCGTAGGAGTTTTCTCTCATTATACGTTTTATGGTCCGGCCTCCTGGAAGCTGTGGAAACGTCCTCAGCTGCGTCTGGGTGCCGTTTATGTTCACAGGCTCACCGCATATCCATTGCCCCAGATGATCCAGGAAGCTCTGGACATTCAGCTTTTGCCGCTCCCTCTGCGCTGCTGTCCGATAAACTACATAAAAAGGGAACTGGCATACCTGATGCATGTTACCGCATATATCTTCTTTTTCGCTCATGACCAGAGCGCCATTGTCAGCAGAAAAAGCTATACCTCCATCTTTTCCAAGCTCTTCAAACCGGATCTTCTGTCCTTCCTGCAAGCCTGGATACCTGTTTAAAAGTTCTCTGACTGCTTCCACCAGTATGGTCTGGCCGGAAGCATCTTTTCCTATAGGTTTATCCGCCACGTTTTCCGCCTCCCGCAATCTGCTTTACTTTCCTGATCCACTGGTCCCCATCCGCTTCTTTTGCAGTGTCAAACCAATGAGACTGTGCCTGTGGATGGGCCTGGTGGGTATATTGTAAAAATTTTTTTGCATGTGTCTTTCCAGTAAACTGGCTGACCAGGACTTTTTTTCTTCCCTTGGCTGCCCATGGGCTTCCTGTCTGCTCGTCTACCATACCTTTTCCTTCATACAGGAAACGACCTTGTGGACCATACGCTGCATATACCTGCCCGGAGCCCTGTACGGCGGCGCTGGCGGCTCTGGTGACGTTTATAAACGATCCTGTGACCATAGGCATAAAAGGCACCATGCTGTTCATAACATCACCGTCAAGCTCATACTGAGCACGTCTGTATTGATCCGTAAACCTGTCATATGCTACTTTTACATGTACGTCTCCATTGACGATTGAAAAGGTTTTAAAATGCTGTATTTTTGCGCTCATTTATTTACCTGTGATCTCAAAATGTGGAATAACTACATAGGGACCGCCTACCATGGTTATCTTAAATACAAAATCCTTCTGGCTGTTCATATACTGATAAAAGCCATTGGGATAATCGTCTTCATTGATCACATCCTCCGGCCATTCTCCCAGCATAAAAAAGTCATTTAAACCAAAGGTAATGCTTTCAGCCTGTTTCCCTTCTTCCTGGTTCTTCCAGGCTTTTGGTGGCATCCATGGAAGTTTTCGGTCTGACTGATCGGTTATGTATATCTGATCCGATTCATAGGCAATATGTAATTCTGCATTATCGGTACAGTTTGGACCGTATTTCTTAATGATAGCCCCACGGTCTGTGTTAAGATCCACATATGGGATAACATGGGGATACCAACAAGCTGTTCCTGACGCTGTTTCATGAAAATTAAAAATAGTCACTGTTTTCTCATACATTGTTTACCACCCATTACATTTTGCTTCCTGGAACCGGTCAGAAAATGCATTGACTTTTATAATACTGCCTCTGCACTCATCCGGTACTTTTCCGTAAAATATGATACTGTCTGGCTGCAGGCGTTCTATCATGGCATTGTAGCCCGACAGGAACAGTTCTCTTTTGGCTTTGCTGTTCATACAGCCCACCGAAGACACTGCAACCGTACCGCCTTCCGGTTCTCCGTCAAAGCACCAAGCGTAGCTGTCTGGTGTACTCCAGGATATTGTAGGAATAACCTGGATACCAAATTCCTGGAGATATGCACCACACCAGTGTTTTCTATAGTGGTTGTATATCTGTATTGCTTTTGGAAAGTCGGTATATGTGGAGAAATCCGGCGTAAATATATATTTGAACTGACAAAGCATGTCCACATATCTATCTATGTTTTGCCACAGGCGATTGAATTGATAATCATCCAGGAAGAAGTGTACTGCCTTTTCTTCCCGTTTCGTAGCATTTGCGGCATAGTTGAAACCAATAAATTCACATGCCCCATGAAACTGTACCGGTTTAATCTGAGGAATGCCATACTCACCAACGCCGTCAAACATTCGGCGGTTCAGATTTTCATATGCTATGCTAGTTGTTTTGTCTGACATGGGTTATCTCCGTCTACGGTTTGCGCGGTTTACTTTTGCATCGGCCATGCTCATTTCCTTTCTGGTAATAAAAAAAGAGACACCACATCATTTCTGATATGACATCTCACACACAAACACCGACGATTTGAACGCGGATCTCTCATTCCTGAGTATTCTCCCCGACTTAAACTATGTTTGCTTAACAAGTCACCCGGATTTCCACCGGGACCTCTACGGTTGTTCGGAATCGTCGTTCCGCCGCAACGTTCTCATTCTTAAACTATTGCCCTTGTTACTTTTAACATACCATATCCTAATTACAAATTCAATTTTTTTCTGCGTCTATCCCATTGTTTCAAAATTTTATCAATGATTTTTTGATCCTTTGCAGAAACTCCAGGATATGTACCATATTCATAATGTTCATAGCCGTAATGTGTATGTGGTAACGCTCCGTCATGTGGCACACCCTTAATATCAACCTGTTTATTTCTTTCATTTTCAGGATCATGAAATGTAATAAATTTGATATCATTCTTTTTATCAACAGTTGCATAAATTCTTCCTGGTTGCATTGTTTCCATAGGAGATTTTGCATTACCACCATTGTATTTCACAACTTTTACATTTCCAAATTGGGCTAATGTTTTATACTCTGTTCCATAACGATTCCCACTATCGCTCATACCACTTGCTGATCCGCGGCCACCCATTACTTATTTATGTTCTGCTTATATACCTGGTTCACTCCTGTAGCTGCCAGTCCATTGAACATTCCCACAGCAACCGCTGTGATGTAGTCCGTAGCTGGAAAATCCGGGATAATGCCCATACCAGCAGCGCCAAGGATCCCGCCTGTAACTGCCATGATCACCGGTATCCACTCATCCGGGATGTGTTTTGTGGCTTTACATCCCATACCTACGATGTAGCAAATCATCACGATCGCTACGCAACTTCCTAATGTTCCAATATCCATCTTTAGCCCTCCGTGTAATCTTCAATGATAGTTTCAATACCATATTCGATAGCACAGGTATTTTCGATCTTGCACCCTCTGGCTTCATCCCAGCCTTTGGCAAAATATGCAATATCCGCTTCTGCCAGAAGCTTAAGAGATTCTCCCAGATACCACAGCGGTTTTGCATTCACTGGTGCTGCCTGAAAGAAGGAATCAATGACTTCCACAGGTTCACCAATCTGTTTTTCTGCACTCTTAATTGTTTTTTTTCTTACTGCAAGTATTTCCTCATCTGATTTGCCTCTCATGGGCTGGGAAATAAATAATTTTTTCATATTGCTCACACTCCTGCATACAGTACCGGCATCCCTTCTTTGGTTCTTATCCCCATTAGATAGGGCAGTGCTGTTCTAGTCATAAGTTCTTTTGTTTTCTGTGCATCTCCTGCGGCTGAATAGACAGCGCTCCATTCCTTTGCTCCTGTTCCCATTTGCTGGGGACTGGCATAAGAGATTGACTCACTTCCGGCAGATCTGGATGTTATGATCCCGCCTTTTCCGGTTGCACCGGTGCAACTTGCGATATTTATCGCCTGCCTCTGGGCAAGATCCATCTGATAAAGGATTTCAGCCATGGCGCAGACCGCTTTCCTGATCCGTTTCATGGCTTTCTCTTCCTCTGCCAGTTCTTCCGACTGGATATGGTCAAATGTGATCGTATCAATCCAGTCTGATGCCCGTTCTGCACATCTTGGAAAATCAGATTCCGGCACAGCATTGCCGAAATACTCTTTTGTATAAAATGTATAATCAGCATATGCCATGCCGGAAACCTCCTTAGCCTCTGGTTACGATCTGTGCGATTGCAATCGCCTTATGCGGGAAATACTTCTTAGTGGTAGCAGAGTTGTTGTTTGCCAGCTCCCAGTTTGCACCATTTTCAAGCTGAGCATCTGTTGGGGATACAATAGATGTATTCTTGAAACTGATGCCATACGGGGAGAACACTTTTCTCTGTCTGGAATACAGAGTATCTTCACCACCATTGGCACTTGGATTTCTGTCCATTTCATACGGAACTTTTGCACCACAATTGGTATATTCGATAGCACCTACACCCAGCACATATGTTGTGTATGCTGTATAAGTATAGCCATCTCCTGCACCACTATTAGACTCTGGAACAGTTACCTCTTTAGAAGGCATATTGTCATCAATGAGGACAGTTCTGCCATTTAAGGTTGCAAGGGTAAGCTCTCTTTCAATACCATCCGCATCTGTGCCTTTCATATAGGCTACAAGCTTCAGGTTCTCCAGATTGGTTGCTACCTGTGAATGCATGATAGCTAGGGCAAACTTTGATTTATTATCACCAAGAGCCTGCTGGATCGCATTGTTGAGGGTTGTCTCATTGAATTTATTGTCTGCATCAGCCTTGTTTCCAGTGATATCATAGGTATGGGCATCAACAAATTTCTTGTTTTCAGTGCCAGTCATGGCAAAGACACCTTTCAGGGTTGCCAGTAAAGTAGCCTGGTCGATATCATCCCAGTATTCTGCTACCTCTTCGGCTGCAGGCATGAAGTCCTCTCCTGTAATGTCAGAAGCAAAGTCTTTTTCTGTCCAGCCATGTGCGCGGCCTACAACGATCCTGCCATGGGTGTATGTGTCTCTGGAATCTGCGGTAATATTGGTTGCACCGTCATAGTTCTCCGGAGTACCGCTGATCCTTGCTTTGATCGGGATTGTAATATAATTGCCACCGGTCTGATCCGGGAGCATAGATGCGTACTGTGGTTTCTCCACAAGTGCGCCAGATTTAAGAAGTGCGTTACGGTTAAGGTTCGGCACTGTGTCTACGTATGCGCCAAATACTTCACCATTAAAATTCTTTAAGTCAAATAATGCCATAAAAAGTCCTTTCTACCTGTAATTGTTAAAGGTCTTCAGGTTAGCGGCGGAACTCATTTGCTCCGTCGGATTTTTAATTACATATACTGTGTGATATCCAGATCAGGGTTCTCATTCTTCATCTTCATGACCTCAGACATGGAATACTTATGTCCAGCCGGTTTTTGCTGCGTTGCAGGCTTGGTAAAACGTGCCCTGTTCTGCTGTGCCTGTGTCTGTTCTCTGTCCACAAAGATACCTGTTTTCTGATTGCCTTCTTTGTCAGTTATCATTGTCTTAAAGATATCTTCAATGGATTTACCTTTTGCGGTATCTTTGTCCAGTTCTTCCATAAGGGCTGTACGATAATGATCCTCTGTGATGTCATTCAGGAACTCATATAACCTGCCACCCTTCTCATCAGTGGAAGCAAGAAACTCATTGACTGTTTTTTCTACTTCTACCTTCCTGGCATCTGCAGCACGGGCTTTCTTCTCATCATCAAGCTGGGTTGTAAGGGTTGCGATCTGACCTTTTAAGTCATCCACATCCACATCCTTGAATTTTTCCAGTTTCTTCTGAACGTCGTCCAAAGCTGTTTTGTACTCATCCCGTTTTTCAGCCTGCTTATTGTAATCCGAGGCTGTACGGTAGTTTTCAAGCATTTTCTTTTTGAGATCTGCTTTCTTATCTTCCGGAACTTCGATTCCCAGTTCCTCAAAGATCTGTTCATAACTCTGCATTCATATCCTCCTACGCTTTTATTAACCGCCCGTCAGCGGTAATGGATTAAGCCAGATAAACCTCTGGCACGGTAACTGGATCATCCGGGGCTCGAACCTGGGACCTGCCGTTTATGAGACGGCCTCTCTGACCTGCTGAGATAATGATCCTTAACCGGCTTCTGCCGGTTAGCAATATTGTTTACGTGCTATGCTCTCACACGTTTTACGGCCAGAAAAAGGGGAAAGCCAGCCGCTAAACATACGCCGGAAATTGCATCCGCTTTTCAACCTCCAGCACCAGGCTGTTTCTATTAAGGGCGTATGTAAGAAAGGAGGAGGTCCATGAAAAAAATGATCTATCCCGTGGGGTAACCACTCCCCACAAAAACAGTCTAGCATATTTTTTTTCTTTTGCTGACAACACATTTTATCTGCTTTTCAGAACCTTTTTTATGAACTCTATGATTATTTCTGATTCTGGGCCAGATAAGCCGTCAATTTCTCTTTCGTTTTTTTTAACTGCTCCACGTTGTTTCCTGATATCTGGCTGTCCAGCATAGTCAGCAGCACTTCCAAAATCAATGAATCCCTTTCAGATATGCGTTTCAGCGTTTCAAAATCTTTCCTGTCATGATCCTCCAGAATCTCTACCCGTTCATTGAGCTTAACCGCAGGTGCGATCCACCTGTGAATGACTGTTGCGGCACCTCCTATGATGGATATACCGCCGCATATAGCAAGAAACTCCTGTATGATCTTTGCAATGTCCATTTCTGCCTCCGTTATCATTTATACTTTTCATGCTAAGCCCCTTTTGCGTTCTGGTATCTTTTAGCAGCGCCTCTCGCTTTCGCTGCCTGTTCCCTGTTCCAGTGTGCAATCTGCAGGCGTTCATTTAACGGACGCAGATCATTCAGCTTGCAAAAATCGTTGTATCCTTCCGTCTGTCTCTGGAGAAGAAACGACTTCCGATCCAAGTCAAGCTGTAGTTCAAATTTTGCCGGTTCGTCTTTACACTGATCAACGGCATGCTGCAATGCCAGGACTACCCGTTTTGTTTTCCTTATCCTCCGTTCCAAGGCGCGCTGACGTCTTTCCAGTTTTTCCAGTTTTCCGGCGTTCTCATCATCTGCCTCTGCCAGCCCGGCATATGGGTTATTGATCCCATCCCCGGTCCCGAGATGATGGCGGCAGTTCCAGCCACACAAACCTACACCCGTTCCATAGCCCGTCACTGACAATGGTGGAAACCTGCTGTCCTGACCGGTACGTGAATAAAACTTTCCCTGCCACCAGTGATGATTGCCGGGATTTTCCTTTCCGTCTCCGGTTCTGGCTCCCACATGGGCTGATACAAGGACTATATCCCAGTCCATTTCCTCCATACGTTTCACAGAAATCTGTGCTGTTGCCTGGGATACACCCGTCCTCACTGCCCTTGCTGTGGCCGTTTCTATTGTCTCTTTATGGCCGGATGGATATTCTACCTTAACACCGCCTGCAGCAGCACTCTCTATAGCTTCTCTGACAGCCTGTGTATACGCTACAGCCCCGCTCGTGACCTGATTATAAGCATTATCACAGGCATTGATAAAAAGGCTCTGGGCGGCATCTGCTGTTGTCCTGGTGTAATTGTTCCATTCCCCCATGGTTGCATCCATATTCCGCTCCATAAGCCGGATCAGAACTGGTGACTGCTCCAATGGAGTGGTTGACAGTCCCGCAGCTTCATAGATCAGATCATCTTTTTTCAAGGCTTCAATACCCGCCTCTTTCATGGCTGCCTTTACTTCCTTTTCCTGCTTCTTCGTATAAGCTGCCAGTTCTTTTATGATATCCGCATACAGATAACCGGCATCCTGTAATATCTGGATACGCCATCGGTCAGATGAGGTAAACAGATACTCACTGCCTCTGCCTATCCGGATCATCATGCGGTCTACGATCTGGGTAATGATGTATTCATGCAATGAGGAGGCTATGTTCTCAGCCCCCTCTGATACCCTTGCAAGATATTCAGGATCCAGCATTTATTCCTCCTCAAACAAGCCCTTTTCCTTTGGCTGTGCCTGTTCCACATAAGCCTTGGCCTCTTCCTCTTCCATACCTTCAAACTTTTTAAAATAAAGCCATGCAGGCATGTACTTCTGGACTACATAGTTCCACCAGTTTGCGCGATCCTCATTGTATGAGTATGTAATATCCCCAAAATTTAAGGTAGTCTGCTCCATCAGCCTGTCCCATGCCTCTGCCGGTGTATCAGTATAAAGGTCCGCGAACACATTCAAAGCATACAGCAGGTCTTTAATCGTATTTTCCAGAGCATCCCGAAGGTTCTTTACTGTGCGGATCGTTTCCTGGTCATCTGCTTCTACCTGGGTAGCTGTGACCATTCCTGTCTTCTCATCCAGCACAAACATCCCCTGGCTGAACCCGCACTTTGTAGAGATCATAGCCAGTATGGAATTGATGTCCTTGATACGTTGATCTGTCAGAAGTGTGGCAACATGCTCATGGATCATATTGTCATTATTTACGCCAACACCAACCTCAACACCTTTTACAAATCTTGGAAGTGATATTTTGTCATCTTTGCTCTTATCCTTCGTTCTGCTTTCTGTTGTCTCTGCATACCGGATAGCACTAAATGGCATAAACAGTACATGCTTACTATCTTCCATCTCTGTGCCTTTCCGACTCCATGCTATATCAAGGTCTCTCAGCTCTTTGATCGCATTATGCCAGAGCGGTACACTTAATGGACTGCTCCGGTCAAAACGGTTCGGTGCCGGGTTCTTGAAATAAGCAAATAGTGGTCTCTCAATGTTCTCCAGATAAATGTCAGGCGCGATACCTGCCCATTCTGTTACCTCTGTCAGCGGACACGGATCTCCCAGTTTTTCTCTGGTGTTGTCTGTGCCCGGTGCTTTCTTTGCTTTATAGGCATAATTTGTGATCCTGTACAGTCTCTGCCCTTCCGTCTCTTCAAACCGGTGCCATTCGAGCCTTGTATAGATCCACTGACCTCTGCTGATCTGGGACTGGAACACGCAGCCTAATACATTTCCGTTGCTGTCTGAATCTGTAGGAGCAAAATTGCCCGGTTCCACATAGTCAATGGTTGTACCATTAGGCTTAAACATAATGCCACAGTTTCCAAGTCCTTCTGATACCTTATCTGCAATAACCTGCAACACATAATCCGCCTGTTTCTGCAAATACTGTCCTCTTGGCGTTTCCGGAAGCTGCACTCCCAGGTCCAGGGTTACAAGTCCCGCCGTCACATCGTCAACAAAACCGGCAAAGTTGATGCTTTCTATATCATCTTCTTTACTTTCCCATATCGGATGCCCACTGGTGATCCTGTAAAATGTATCAATCCAGCCTTCCATTTCTGACGACAACTGTACTTCTGTTTCAAACCTTTTTACAATCTCTGATCTAAACACTTTATTCCACACCGCCTTTATCCATGTTATTAATCCCATATCACACCACCCATCTGTTATACATGCGTGCCACGCTCCATATGTAGTAGCGTATCAAGTCCATGTGATGATCATTTTCCTTTATCACAGTATCACCTCCGGTTTTATCATCCCAGGCATAGGCCTCAAACTCTTTTATGGTCTCTACACAACTGTCATGAATCTGCAGCAACCCATAGTTCAGATACTTAGTGACCTCCTGGATCCCGTTGAGAACATCATTATCTGCGCCCTTTACGATATACTTTGCATATTTTTTGATCGTTTCAATAAATCCGGCCGCTGAAGGATCCACTGTAATGGATTCTACCGGAAGACTTCCGATTGCATCATCCATCATCTTATAGTATTCTTCATTATCCTTCCTGACCCCGCTTTCTCTTCCAGAATAGTGGACTTCTTTTATCATGGTGGATTTTCTGCCGTCAAAATCAAATATACCTACAGCAAACGGGTTTACAGTACCGTAGTCAATGGATACAAAGTACATATGACCTCTTTTATATTCCACCGGCCCGCTGACTACATGCTTTTCCCGGCTGAACATAGGATATACAAGGCCCTCTGCCAGTGCCCACTCTCCCAGGATATAACGCCGGTAGTACACGGACCCGGCATATTCTTTACACAGGTTATCCACAAAGGATTTTGGAAGAAATGGGTTGTCGAAGATCGTATAATGCTGGTTGTACACATCAAAGTCTTTGCCTTCAATGAATGCTTTTAGCCAGTGGTTTGGCCCCTGTGGGTTCAATGCCCCGTCAAAACAACTATAGGCCTTGTCCAGACGGGATTTTAGCAGTTCAAATACCTCTTCATTCCAATCCGCCACCTCATCGCCGTAGACATACTTGATAGAGGCACCACGGATCTTTGATACCTGACTGACTTTCTCCGCACCCAGGCAGTATACTCTTTCCCCAAAGAGATAGCAGATATTCTGGCTGTTGATCTCACCTACCAGTGCCGTACCCCAGATATTACGCATAGGCTCCAGTATATTTCGTTCTATGGTTGACTTTGTAACTCCCAGAATAACAGTCAGGCCAGGCTTTCCTATCCTGGCCCTGATCCGTTTGGGAATAACAAAATAATCCATGTATGTCTTTCCGGAACGTGTGGCTCCGGTCTTAAAGTTCCACCTGCATATTGCATTTTCAAAATATTCTGTCTGTTTCTTGCTGAACGGCATTACACAGCTCCTTTAATCTCTTTCAGTACATCATCCAGCTTTTTAAGAGCATCTTCATTCTCCCCTTCTGTCTCCTTCCAGCCTTTGAAGTTGTTCCTTAAGCTGAACTGCGCTCCATGTGATCCGTCCCTGTCAAACAGCCTTTCTTCGGCATATTGTTCTACCCTTGCCTTCGCGCGCGTTATCGTGTCATTAAATTGTTTTTTAGCCTGGTAATTAAGCAGTGCCTGACGGCTGGCGAACCCCAGTGCAAGGGCCAGTCCTGTGATCGTTGGCGGTCTGCTGTCTACCACTATGGGCATACCGTATTTGTCCAGGACTGGACTACCATTCTCATCCCTAAGTACCTCTCCTTTGCAATCCTTAAAGTATTTTTCAATACGTGCTTCCAGTTCCTCTTTGCTTTTATATTTTGGTGGCCTTCCAGCCATGGATCTCACCTGCCCTTCTTTTATCATTTTATCGGTTTTTCCGGTCTAAAGTAACCGCACATCTCCCATTTCAACCAGTTTTTTGTAAAATTCCGCTATGGTTTTTCGCTTGTACGCATAAAAATCATCACTGCTGGCCGGAAGATCGCACTCTGTCTGGAGCAGTTGGTAATAACCTACACCCATAGTCAGGCTTTTATAAATAGACAGCCCTATCCCCGGAGCTGCTGCCATAGCTGTCTCTAAAAGCAGCCTCTGCCTGCTGCTGTCTAAATACCGGCAGTATTCTTTTACTTTCTTTCCCTCTTCCGGTGTCATTCCGTAATCGCTGAATTTTTTCTTTCTGGTCCTCACATAATACCTCCCTATGCTGCCAGCCTTTCCCGTATGTCTCTCAATGTCTTGGTTGTAGACTGGGCGTAATATAAACTTGTGACTGCCGGGCTGGCATGTCCTAAAACTTCCTGGATCACCCCAAGATCTACTCCCTTGTTTTTTAGATCCATACCAAGGGTTTTGCGCATCTTGTGTGGGTAAACCCTTATGGTCAGTCCTGCTCTGCGTCCTATGGTCTTTAAAGCAGTCCTGTAAGCACACTTTGTCAGTTGTCCATAGGGTTTTCGGCTCTGGGTAAACAGATACGGGCTATTGTCTTTTCTTGTCTCTTTATAAAGCAGATAATAATGTCTTGCTTCCTCATCCAGGTACAGGTTCCTGTATCTGCCGCCCTTTTCTCCACAGATCAGGATGTCACCTGTGAGGAAATTCACCTGTTCCAACTGGATCTGGGCAATTTCTCCTACTCTGGCACCTGTTGACCGGAATACCTCAATAAGTGCTCTTTCACGGGCATTCACACAGGCATCACGCAGTTTTATGATCTCTTCCCGTGAAAAATAATCAATGGGTTTTCGGATTACTTTTTTTGCTTCTATAGCCTCTACAGGATTTTCACTGATCAGTTTTGCTTTACGCATCCAGGTATAAAAGGCTGATAAGTATCTCCGTTCATTGTTGTATGTGGAGTTTTCTATCTGTTTCTTCTTCTGCCCCGGCCTTTTCTCATATGTAGCCAGATACCACTCAATATCAAGAGTATCTACCTGGTCCAATGGTTTATTGACCATAAGCATGAATCTTTTCACAGAACGCAGATACCCTTCCATTGTTTCCTTACTAAGACCTCTTTTCTTGATCATAAACAATTGAATCAGGTATGCATTTCTCTTCTCTGCATCATTTTTCCACTCAGCCGGAAGTGTGGTCACTTTTTCTATCCTTACTTTCACCAGTTCATTTGAAAGCACATCTTCAAGCATTTTTAATACATCTGCATCATTGATATAACAGGACATAGTTACAAGCACGTTGTTGATAATCTCGTTTTTCATTATAATCCTCCTTGCATTCTGTACCTGAGTCGGGTTATAATGGACTCAGGAAAACCGGAAACGGCAGCGACATCTTGGCGGGTGAGCTGCCGTTTCTTTTGATCATTCTTTCAATGTGATACATATTTTGGATAATTTGAAGCCACTTCGTTTGAGGCGCCCTACAATCTGATCCCATTCTTCCAATAAACCAACTTTTTCCGGGTCTTCCCGGACTCTCTTCTCTTTTTTCTTGCTGGCAAGTTTTGGGCATCCCCAACAGATCCTATACAAGCCGCCTCTGCCCTTCCTCTGCCCATCACACCAGCCTGTCCCATTATCAAAATAACATGACATCATTTCAGGTTCCTTCTGCTCCTCTCCTAAATTTCAGTTTCGTTACATAACGTTATTAACTTTATGCCGCTTTATCCTCTGCCTCCAGGAAGGCCGCAACAGCCTTTTTTATTAGCCATGCTATGGTTCTTTCATTCTTCTGGCAGTAGGCCACCACCTTCCGGAGCTGTTCCGGATCCATGCTCACGCTCTGTCTGACAGCCTTTTCTTCTGTTTTTTTCTTTGGTCTTGCCATATCACTACCTCCCTTTCCGTATGCTTATTAAATTTGGGGTTATTTCAGTTTTACTGACTACCACATGTAGTATTTTTCCATTTCTCATAACATTTTTTACATCCGTAGGCAGGGAATTGTGCTATTTCTCCACTTTCAATATCTGTTTCAAAAAAATCGGTATCCTGTTCATAATTACCGCAAAGTGATTTTCCTCCTACAAAACAATGAAACTTTGCAAGAGGATGTACCCAGTTTGGCTTACCCACTAAAACTCTTTCTCTAACTGGCAATTGCCATACAGGCATCATACTACCCATAGTATTTTTCATAAATCTTTCCTCCCCTGATAGTTCCGAAAATCTTAACTTTCAGTTTTCCATATCAAACTCTTCGCAAATTTCCTCGTAATACCTCTTTTCATCCGCAAAATGATCGTACACCATTTCCTCTACCATCATTTTGGCATCATGCTCACACATTTCCTTGCCGGTCAGCAAGTCCCAGTCTGTATCGAGCATATTCGATATTGTAAGCCAATCTCCCTCTGAATCTCTAAACAACTCCACTATGACTTTGGGATCATCTCCATGATGCCCGAACACAAGCGTGTGAACCACTGCGCCGGATGGTTCTTTGTTCTCTACCCACTTTTTCATAGTATCCTCCAAATCCTAACTTTCAGTTTTAATCTTGAATGCTTTCGATGATTTTATAAAATTCACTTGCTTTCATTTCGATTGCAAAATCCGGTGTATTTATTTCGCCATCGCATTCGATTGAACAATAAAGTTTATCTCCTACTGCAAACAACCTTTCTTTCCAACGATTTCCAAGCAGCAGATCAAAATAATAAAACAGCTTTGGTCTCTCGAAATGTTTAATATCTTTTACAAGTGAAAGCCACATTTTGCAAGGCTCGGAACTCTTTTTGAATTCCCCGTAATTGGTCTTCTTCATAAGACTTCCGAATTTTTCAATATCTGCATCCGTTGGATCAATTTGGAACCGAGTTTTTGAAACATAAAACTGTTTTGTCTTAATTTCAAACTTTTCACATACTGCATTGTACGCTGCAGCAATTTTGGCTGTATCTGTCTTATGTGCAAAATAATCTCTGTATAAATCACAATCGGGCTGTATTTCAAAATATTTAATCATGTTATGCCTTTCCTACTAAATCTTAATTTATTCAATCCATTTTCCATTACTGTTGTATTGCCAGCATTGCCCAGAAGCGTATTCGATCCACAGATTGCCACCAATTCCCCACCATGCTTTTACCGGTTCTCCAGCTGTCCAGATATCGGATGTCTCTTTATGTCGCTGGTAAAACAGATTTGTCAACTGTTCCAGTTTTTCTTTTTCAGCCTTAAATTCAGCAATGGTTGCTGTTCCTTTAATTACCACATGCATGCTGTAGCCTCCTTACTCAACTTTTTCAAACCGTCCCATGTAATGACCTTTCCAGCTGGCACTTGCATCAGGCTTTTCTTCCATCTTTGCCCTGTATTGCTTCGGAAGTGGCATCCAGGCATTCACAAATAAGTTCTGGCTGATGCAAGTATCACATCCATCATCATCACCGATATACCATGCTCCACCACCATCATTATCTTTTTCATACCGTCCGATCATCGGAAGCGTGAAATTTTCAAATGACATCAAGACATATTCATCTTCTTCCGGAAGTCTCTCTTCCACCGGAATCCAGCTGCATTTCTTTACATATTTCGCTACAATTTTAACCAAATAACCACCAAGCTCTATGAAACCTTTAACATCTCCTGGGTTGCAGCCTGTATCCTCATAGTCCCTAAGCTTACACAGCGCGCCATACAGCTTTTCACCTACTTCTTTGGTGATTACCTGGCCTGCTCTAAGCTGTTCCCACCTGACACCCTTCAGACACCAGTTACCCAGGTCATCCTTTTCTGTTAATCTTTTCATTTTCTTTCACCAGCTCCTTTTCCAATTCCAAATATGTATCATTATTCATGTACAAATTCCCACCAACTCTTATGGCTATTCCATCTTTCATTCTCTTGTGTACAGATACGCCAAACCGTTTTCTCCACTTCTTATTGATCCGCTTTCTCTTATGCCTTCTGTTCTGGATCACTACATCCTGCACTATAATGATCCTCATACCACATAACATCGAATATTTCATTTTTCCTCCAATTTTAATTCAGCCATCTATTGTCCAAATAATAAAATCCCCATACCATTCCACCAATTAAAACGCACCATATCAGCCAGAACAGCCATGTCTTGGAGAAAGTTTTAAATTTTAGCGTTTCTTCAATATCCTTTTCTGCATAAAATTCCGATTGATCTGCCATAGTTCCATTTCGCAAATCTGTATATGCCGTTCCATGGCACTCTGTCGGGGTTCCATAATATTTAAACCGAATGTCTGAAGACTCTTTTATAGTGTTTATGTAATCTCCTGACGGTATTTCGATCTTTTGATAGTCCATTTCCACATCAAGGAATTTTATCCTCTGACTATGTACCTCTTCACTATCCACCTGGTCCCATGTCCAATAAATCTCTGTACGGGTATGCGTATTTCCCTGGCTGTCCGTTGTCGTAACAGTCCGTGTGTGCATGGTGTAATGCTCTTCTATTCTTTCCACCTGCAGATATGCGCCGCCAAGTTCAGGAAAGGTTACTGGATCAACAGCCTCTAGCTTCCCATAAACAAACGTATTCCCTACAGATGTGTCCATGCAGTACCGGAATTGATCCGGATCTGTGATCTGAATTGCCTTGTAATACTCCGAGTTTTTTCTGATCTGATATGCATCTATCTTCCCAGCTATCACAAATCCCAGGATCATCATAACTGCTATGATCGTGATGCTTGCAATAACTTCCCGCTTTGTTATCTCCATGCTTACTCTCCAAACAAATTTGCAGGTGCATCCTCTGGCGCATCATAGTCAAGCAGCTCATACTCTATTGGTGTGTACCCAGTCCATGCAAGGAAATACCGCGCAGGGAAGCCTTTCACATAACTCTTATATTTGCCAACCTGTGTGTTGTAATTGCTTCTATACTGGGCGATCAGGTTTTCTGTAGTTGCCAGTTCTGTCATCAGCTGTTTATAATTTTCATTACTTTTCAGGTCAGGATAAGCCTCTGCCACCGCCGCGATTGATGTAGTGACATTTTCAATATCAGCTGTCTTGCTGCGTCCGTCTACGATTGCCTGAAGCACCTCCGCCTCATGCTTGTCATACTGCTTTACGGTATCCACCAGGTTTGGCAGCAGGCCCTCACGGCGCTTCTCTTGTACACGGATATCTGATGCTGCAACCTCAATGGCCTGTTCGTATGTGATCGCCTTGTTTCCGCTGGACTGGATCCCAAATATACACATTACCATTACGCAGATTACTCCAATCCCGCCTATAATTGCCATTTTCATTTACATTTTCTCCTTTCAGCTTACATGTGGTATCGTCTGATAGCACCGGTGTTTCTTCTTCCACTGCATTGTTACTGGTGCGCCACAGTAGATACAGTTTATATCAAATACTGGATCTGTTACATTGGTCCTGTATACAGCACTGCGCCTGCATTCGCAATAAACATATACCCTTACCAGATCATGCAGTGGAGTGATTGCTCCACATCTGCATCTGTAATGATCTGACTTCCTTCTTCCGCAATACGCATTCAGCATCCCGCACTTTTCACAGCGGATAGCAAGAAAACCTTTGTATCCTTCTTCCGGCTCTATTTTCTGTACTTTTTTGTTCATTTTTCCCCTTTCCAAATTCCCGCCGTTATTAGTAATTACTCATGTTTGCGGGCTTTTTTGTGTTGCTCTGTGGTCCCTCCTTTTGGGCCGGGAAAAGGAGGACTGTGATAGGCTCCCGGCCCAGGTAAAATTATCGGTCAGAGTGTATATCGTGACATATGATCCTGACCACTAGGTTTTATCTATGTATCATCCCTTTTCAGGGTGGATACCGCTTTTGTGGCTTTTCTGGTCCTTCTGGCTGGATCCGGACAAAGGACAGTACCGTCATAAGCCGGACGCCGGAAGCTTTCACTCATAGGTGATGGATGCTTTTCCATATCCATCAGTTCAGCTATCTTTCTCTTTCTGGTGTTTTCTTTATATCCAAGCCTATCTTTCCGATTTTCCATAAGCCTGTGCCCCCGTGCTTCCTCTTAGCTCTTCAAAATATGTCCAAAAATCTCTTAATTCACTTTCACTGCACCAGTGATCTACTTCCGCATGGAATACCAGGTGTTTTTCCGGCATATGTACAATAGACACATGCCGGTTTGAGGCCTGCTGTACCCTGTAGTCACCTATCATTATCTGTTTTCTGTTATCCATTGCTGTATTCCTCTATTCAAGCCAGCGGATCGGCGGCTCTTTATCCATTACCGCCTCTGCCTGTGGCTCCTCTCCATCCAAATAATTTCTTCCAAACACGTCCATGAATTTTTTATGTCCGTATTTCTTCTCAAAGACTTCCTGCCCAATCATTTCCAGGTGTTTCCGCTTCTGGGCTGCCAGCCCGTGTACTCCATTAAGGTTATCCCGATGGTCATAATGGCACAGCCACACTTTCAGACCGTACTTTTCAGACCATTTCCGATTTTTCTCCCCAAAAAAGATGTGATGGGATTCAAGATTACTGACTGCCCCGCAGAAATAGCATATCTTCTCAGTCTGTATGATGCTTTTCACAGTCCCACACTCCTATCAGTCTTGTCACTTCCTCTGCCCGGATCAAAGCTGCCTGTTTATCATCGTTCTTTACCAGCTGCAGTACTTCATACAGCATGTTCAAGATCTCATTCTTTTCGTTTAACTGGCGCTCTTCCTGGCTCTTCTCTGTATCTTCCACCGGCATTGGCATCCATTCCTCATGATTTTCTATGCTGTCCTGCCCTGTGATCTGCTCTTCTGTTTCCGGTTCTCTGACTGGTTCTTTCTGGTTTTCTGGCTCTGGTACGGGATCCGGCACCGGTATGGTAGGCTCGATATTATGGAGCAGCGGCTTTTCCGGAACAGGTTCCTCTTTCCTTGGCGGTCTGGGTCTCTCTGTAATGGCTCTGGTAACTTTGCTTTTCTCTCTTGTGGGCTTCTCTTTTACAGGCATATCCGGCATATTTACCTTTCCCCAGTTCGGTTGCACCGGTGCAACTTTCTCTTTTGCCGGATACGCTTCTCCGTATACCTTTCCCCAGGAAATATTTACATCATCATCCGGCATTAATCTGGCCAGAATATCCTCCAGGCTTGTCCAGCCTGCAATCTCCTTTTCCCCGGATCTGACATTGACTATTTCAATATCTCTGTCCGATCCCTTAAACGACACAGCCAGACGACCTACACCTGGAATCCTTGCAAAATCTACCTTTGTTCCCGCAGGTGCGAAAGCCTCTGCCAGGTCTTTTGCTCTATGGTCTGTGTGGATAATGTGGTGGATCTCTCCATATAGCTCGGGATCATCATGGAGAATGATCTTGACCGCCTTTCCCAACAGTGTTTCTTCCTGTTCCTGCGGCTCCTGCTGCTGTTCCAGATATAGCTCAATGTCTGAAACTTTCTTTTCTTCGTCCACCTCTGCCTTGATCGCCTGTACATCTGCCTTGCTCAGATCCGGTGTCAGGACTTCATTCAGCTCATCCGGAAGACTTAACATCAGTGTCAGCTTTGCAACTCCAAAGCCTTCATACTGGGGTCTGAGTTTTTTTGAATATCCATTTTCCGAAAATTTGTTATTGATCCCGATAAGCCTTGATACCCATGATTTATCCAGATCATACTCTGCTGCTGCAAAAGCTGTCAGGCTGGTATATCCGCTCTGCTGAAGAACTTGCGTATCTCTGGCCACTTTTAACTGATATCCCATTTCCACAAACCCGATCGCAGTCTCTCCCATAGCCCTTTTTAAGTTGGTCATAACACGGTCTGTTTCCGCCTTAAATTCCTTATAACTGCTGTATTCTACTAACTCCACTTCTCTGCCTCCTACATGGCCGTTTTAAGCTCCTGTGTTCCCGCTTTCAGCCTGTTAATATATCCGTCAAGCCATTCCTGCATATGTTCCTTGTCTGGCTTTTTATCATTTGCCCCATACCACTGCAGTATATGCGGTCTGTTCCCTTCAATCTCTACTGTGATATAAGGTGTTTCCGGGTCTTTCTTAGCCCGAAGCATCAGGATATAGCTTTCTCCATCATTATGTTTGCCCAGATACCCGTTACCGCCTACACAGTGATGCAATATCCTTCCCTCTTCCACAATCTCCGCTGCAGACCTTGCCGGCCGGATCAGGTACTCATCATCCTCATACAGGTATCTGCTCCGGAGCTTTCTGTAGCTATTATGTATCTGTGGGAATTTTGTCATAACTTCCTGTATACGCAGTTCCTTCTGCTTCTTGTCTCTTTCCCTTATCACAAATGCGTGGGCATCTTCCAGGGACCTGGGCTGCTGATAGACCGTATTTGTGAGGTCATAGCCCAATGTATGTCTCATACCCAGATAATCCATATAAGTGATAGCTGTCCTCTTAAGCTGTTCTGTCGATGAGCGGCATCCTGTGTCATACTCACAGCCTGCATACTTTGATATACGGTTAAGTATCTGCTGTATGCTCATATACTGCAGCATAGTCTCCAACTCTCCCCTGTGATCCAGCCCGGCCTCTGCCATGTGGCTGACCTGGATATCGGTCCAGGTTGCACCCATGCGCCGTTCCATCTGCATGATCCTTAAAAAAGTAATATCTCCCTTGACTCTGATCAGCTGTTTTACTCTTTCTTTCCGGATCCCCAGGAACTCATCCGGACGTTTTGCATCCACGTCCTTTACAATGCCATATCCACCCCATATAAGCTGTTCCACGATCTTGGTCAGACCGAGCTTTACCAGCATTTCAAGCTGTGGAGTATCCATATACCTTTGCAGATATTCATCAGGTTTTACCTTGCTGACCTGCCCACAATACTCTTCCAGGGCACTGTATTGGAACATAGTCCCTTGCAGTTCCTTGAAGGTCTCCCTCATAACATGGCCGTCTTTTATGCGGATGTTATAATTACCAGCTATGTTACAGTCATCCCAGAAATCCTCACATTTATACGGATCATGCTTATGGAAGTCTGTCTGTGGTTCTTTTCCCGGTTCAAAATAACTTCTGGCAATCTCTACACCGCTCAGCTCCTCTGCTGCTCCGGTCATTTCTGTACCATCCTGTCCGCATGTTTCATAAAGCTTATATGTCTTTTCCACTTCCACATAGCGGATGACTACACCCTTTTCCCTGTACTTCTGTCCCAGAAACATATATGCCTTCCGGCTGTGATCTTCTTTTATTTTTCCCTGGCATTTATACATGCCTTCTGTACCACATAGCGGACAGGTTCCATACTTCCCCTGTACCGGTTCTTCTATATGTCTCTGATACTGGCTTTCATAGGATATACCTCTTTTCCACCGTCCGTCCGCCACACCACCACAGTTACTGCATGCGATCTTTACCCAACTGCCATGTTTTTTATAATACAGGTAGTGCTGATTGCCAAAATACAACTGATCCGCCCTTTCAAGGATCTTCTTTTCCGGAAGTTCCGGTGTATGCGTGATCCGGTCATTTAAAGCATCCTGGCGGCGCTTACGTTTTCGTTCGTCTGCCCTTTGCCTTTTCTTCAAAGCAATGCTGTTTTGCCTTTTACAGATATACTCCCACCATCGTTCACTCCGCACGTCATAGGGGAAGTTATAAAGTTTTTTCAGGCGTTTCATGTCCTCCGGGCTTTGCAGTACATTCCTTTCTTCTTTCTTCTTCCACTCATCCCAGGTCCGTCTCTGACCGTCCAGTTTTTCCCACAGCAGATCACCATTATCCAGCTTTACACCGGACCATTCTCCCCGGTCAGGAAAATAAGTTCCGAAGTCCTTGGCTGTAAGCACGATCCTAACTACAGGCATCGTCACATTCTCTGCACTGTTCTTATACACTTCAACAAAAAGATGGTCTTCACCGGCTATCTCCTGTTCAGCGGTCACACCTACATACTTAACAGCCTTTTTCCGGATCACCTGGGCCAGTCCAATGTATGGTATCCTCTCTATTGCTTTCTTTTTCATGGACAGCGCCTACCTTCCAAGGTAATACTTTGTGATGATCTTCTTTACGGTCGCCATTCCAGGGATCCCAATGGTAACACGGTTGGCTTTTACCCCTGCAACAGATGTGATGTGGCTGTCAACGGGGATCTGATGGGCAAAAGACCACTTTAATATCTCTGCTATACAGCCTTCCAGGCTCTTTCCCTTCTTTCGGACTGCTCTGGCTACCTCTTCACGTTCCATACACTGATCTTTGATGTATTCCATCCAGTCCCCCATGATCTCTGCACACTTTATATGTTCCGCTTCCACTTTCAGCTTTCCAAGAGCTGCTGTGCGTGGATTAGCCAATTGACTCCATGTACCGTTCATGTAGTCTTCTGCATCCTCTGGATCCAATCCGTTTTCTACTGCCAGAGCCTCTAAAGCCTCCATGTCTCCCTCTTCCTTCTGGCCCTCTGCAGCTGCGTTCAGTTCCTCTACGGAATCAAATTCTCCAAATCGATCAAACATCTTGTGTTTCCTCCTTCTCTTCTCTGGTTATAAATCTCACGGAATGATTGGCCAGCAGCTTTTTGACCTGCTGCCACTGTTCCACGTTTCTCACTGTTTTTCCCTTTGCGTTTCTCCACTCATGGACCGCCCAGCTGTTCAGCCACCCTTGACGGATCGGCTCTGCGATATAGTCGGAATGCGAGTAAATACTTAACATGCAGGGGTTTTCGAGAGTTTCCAGAACTGCTATCAATGCAGCCAGATAATTGCCCTGCATTGTATAACGCTCTCTATTCTCAATATGCTTCTCATGAATCCTGCCTTCCTTGTCTGTAAAGCTCATGTCCGCTTTATAGCCGCTCTGCGTTGCTTTGAGCTCAACATTTACGATGTACACGCTTTTGCCTCCTTCTTATGGGTTTTAACTCATTTGACGGCCAATCTGTGTCTACTGGGTTTAATTTGACCATAACATAGCGCTGATACATGTAGCCCAGCTTGTCCACACCGTTGTAAAGACTGTCTTTTACTATGTAGTAGCCCTTACGTGGCTTTGGATCCTGCTCCCAGTCTCCTTTTATCTGCTTGTCCTTCCTGGTCACCTTTGGCTGTGCCAGGTTTCGGCTGCATGAATACCGTTGCTTTTCCGGGCTGTCCGGTTCACGGAAGGTTTTCTCCGTCTCTTTGATGAGATAGTCCGCCAGCTGATCATATTCGGCATCATCATAGAGCTGTACGAATTTCGGGGATCCTCTGCCCTTCCACAACTGACGGATGTAGTCCGCAGTAGTCAGCACCCCGTCATTTATATTGTTAATGATCATGTGGTGGTGGATTGCTTTGTTTTTATACTCAGTCACCGCGATCCACCGCAGCACCATTCCTGCTTTCTTATATTTGCGCCGCATTGCCTCCCTGAACTTATCAAGGTTGTCCTTTGCCTGCTGACGGTCCGGTCTGTTCTCTTTCCGGTATGTCAGTATCACATGCAGGTCACCTGGTCGGAAGTTAGCATTGATCAGTCGGGCCAGATGTCTGGCTGACTGTCTCATGTTCGCCTCCCGGATTTCTTCCGGAGTTTTCTGAACTGACTGCCGCTTAGTTCCCTTTCTCATTCCCCGTGGGTGGCACTTGATCACTTCCATCGCCGCCCCACAGATGATCTCTATCTGTCTATATCTGTGCATAACAGTGTCCCCTAAGTCTAATCCTTTAATCAAGTCTTAATACCGGGCTGTTTTCCCGGTATTTCTTGACTTTTCTGGGCCACTGATATAAAATGTTTATATCCAAATTTGTTAAACATTTTATATCAGTTAGGGCGGTGGGTGTCAGACCACTGCCCTTTCTCTTTGTCCTGTTCCATTCATCTGCGGCAGTACTGCCAGAAGATGATCAGCGCGAACACTGCTGCGATTACTTCGCTAAACGCACACCTACACCGCCAGTACTCCATTTCATCCTTTGCTGCGTGGAAATATTTCCACCAGAATCTATCTTCATCCATTTGATACTCTTCTCCTTTGATTCAATGTTATGACCGTTGTTTCCAGCTGCTTCTCTGTTGTAGTCTCATTTAAAATTCCAATGAGTACATCCAGGTTGATCAGTCTTGTAGCTCCGGAATACTGGCATGGGATCTTTCCCGACATTACCCAGCGGCGTAATCGCGAATATGTAACCTTCGTGTCAGGATCCTGGGCCTTAAAATATGCTTCACACTCTTTCAGTGTCCTCATTCTTGGTATTGACATGTTTCTTTCCCCTTTCTTTGTGTTACCTGAGTACTTCCATAAGCTTTTCACCGTCTTCGTTGACAGTGTATGAAAAACCAGCCAGGTACGGTTTGATGATCTTCTTAGCCTGTTCCAACTCCTCCGGCTTTATCTCTGCAAGTTCTTTTAAAAACTTCCGGATATCTATTGTCACTGTAAGCGTTGGATCATCTTTGCTTTCCCCACTCTGTGAAAATTCCATTCCATTAATACCACGTCCCAGCTTAAGGCCAGCCACACACAAGTAACTGCATCTTCCCTTGTTTTCTATACTAATCAGTTCTCTTATCATATTTTTTTCCTTCATACACGTACTTTCTTGACGTTTACTTTTCCCTTCATCAGCTCTATACTGTGCTTACAGGCCCCTGCCAGGGCTGAGTACTAAAGAAAGGAGAACAATTATGGCTCTAAATCCAAAAGCACAATCACTATTGTTGAATATTTGTAAATTGTATGCCGCTTCACCTTCACAAACGGTTTTTTCAACAGATACTCCTGTTCTGCTTAACTACAGCAATAGTTTTTTCTATGAATTAGAAAATGCAGGCTATATTACATTCACTGATAATGTTGTGCCAACTTTTGAAGTCCTTGATAAAACAATCTCATATGCCCATGAGATAGATCTTATCTAAGGATCCATCTAACGCTGTCACATTTTGGAGTGACAGCGTTATTTAAAAGCATCAAGATATGGTTTAAGAATCTCCTTAGCCTGTTCCAGCTCCTCTGGTTTTATCTCTACAATCTCTTCCAAAAGCTGCCGGATATCTACCTTTACCATAAGCCTTGGATCGTCTGTATCGCCTTCTTTCTGAGAAAACGCTATTCCTCTAATGCATTTTCTCAATCTGATTCCTGCTACAAGCAGCTCTGTGTCTCTTCCATAATTCTTTATATTGATCACTTCCCTAAACACGCCTCTACCTCCTTTCCATGGTCTACATGTAAATAGCCGATGCTGCTATTGCTGATTCAAACAAAGCTAAGAAAAAAGCTGATATTGCAACTATTATTTCTGTAATATCCGTCATTGCTTCGATACTCGCTAACTTAGACAAGATAATATCCAACGTAAATTCATTAATATGTCTTTTCCATTAAAACAGATATTTATCAAAAGAGACATTACGCTGAGTATAATCGCTACCGTTAACCTATCCATTTTTTTCAGTTTACTCACCCCTTTTTCTTTAATTCAAAAGCTGCCTCACGCATAAATAGACAAGACAATACATACTGGCCTCTTCATATCTGGACATGCTCCCACCTGATAAAAATACAAATGTACGGGAGCATGCCAGCGCAATAATGCAGCTTATTACGTTTTTCTTCATCTCTTCTCACCCCTTTTTCTATCTGTTTACATTTTTATCTTCCCGTCCTATACTGTACTTACAAGCCCCCGCCAGGGCTGAGTACATACAAAGGAGTTTTCTATGAAACAATCTGTTGACTTGTCTTCTGCGCTGGAACGTCTCATTGCCCAAATAAAAGAGATCAAAACGCTTTATGAATCAGCTTTCCAGCCTGATACACTAAACGCTGCATTAAGTCAAATGGCTGCATCACTCAAAGAGACATCTGCTCTTTATTCGGAAACATATTGCGCTCAATTTTCAGAACTCATTCAAAGTTCTATTGATTCCATGCGTAAAAATGATTTTTCTTTTATTGCTAAATCATTAGATACACAATCTCTCAATAATATTAATGACGCATTGACCTACCAATTAGAGCCATTAATAAATGCTATTAACTCAATTCATGTTATCGATAATTGCGTGGAAATGCCCAAACAGCTTATCCCTGATAACTTCGATTATGATGAAGAAATAACTCCCCCTATTCAGAATAAATCACTAATTAAGTTGCCATCTGAAAAAGCTTTGAGCATAATCAGTCTGCTAATAACAATACTTATTGCATACATTTCCTATTGCCAGAATTTATCCCCAGCAGCTTGGCAAGAAAAATACCACCAAGAAGAAATGGAAAATGATGCTACGATTATTCAGCAAAATGAAGAAATGCTTAAAATTCAGCAAAAACAATACGAAGCTATCTCAAAAGAGCTTGAGTTATTAGGATCTATTTATGATCAATTAAAATCTAATTCAAAAGAGCTTCCAACTTCCGATTGCATTCCTCCAGAAGCCGGCTCTCTTCTTCAAGAAGCTGACTCATTGCCTCATTGTATTGAATCTCATTATGCAGATGAACACTCAGATGATCTCCCAACTGAATCACAGCTTTCCACAGCTCCTCATTCGCCTGACGGATCTGAACTGCTGTTAAAATCTGACTGACTATTAATGAAATAAGAATCCATGTTTTCCAGACTGGGAAATGTGGGTTCTTTTCTTCTTTATCGCTAGCTCGAATATCTTTGTGTACCGTTAGCATCTCTTCTCACCCCTTCTCTATCTGTTTACATTTTTGTTTTCCCGTCCTATACTGTACTTACAGGCCCCCGCCAGGGCTAAATACAAAAGAAAGGAAGAATTAAAATGTTTCCACAACCAATTCCTACCAATGTTGACTGGAGTGCTACTGCCGCCTGGATTGCATTGGCAATTTCCATTGTTGGCACTATTGCCAGTCCCATAATCACTACAATTCTCACTAATCGATACAATCTAAAACTCCATAAGCTTACTTTTAAGGAACATCAGATTGAACGGAAAGAAAAAGTATTGCAAGACTGTATTTCTGCAATCGGTACTTGTACCGGACTTTCATATTCAGCTGTAATGGCAGAATGCGGAAAAGTCTTTTTTAATGTATACGCATATGTTCCTGAATCGGAATGGGATAAGCTTGATATGTTTTACAATGCTTTAAATACTATGAATGTTGATCAAGTCAATGCACTTCGCCCATCCATTATTCATATGCTTTCTTCTATTCTGGTTTCATTACGATAACCTTGATATAAGCAACATCACTCCCAAGATATCCATAAGCAGCACCCATATAAGCTGAAAAATCCATATTCCTTCGATTTTCATCTTTATGATTACTGCGATTGTTCCTACTGAGATCAGCATCACAATGATGAAACATACAATGTTTAAGATATCTGTTCCAGTAAGCACTTTCTTCCCCCCTTTCTTTAACCTAAAAGCTATTTCACAGTTAGAGAAAACGCTATAATATAATCTTTTTGCCCCCTATTTTCTCCTTGCATTGTTTTAATATGTAGCTGTAAACTTCATATGTCTGAGCTTCCTCTGGGAGTTCAGACTTTATTATTTCTAATACTTTATTACTTGCTGCTTCTAATACTTCACCTGAAACAACAAGTCTATTTGAAAATTCTATATTGCACAAAAACATGTTCTCACTCCTTTCTTATGTTCTAGTGCTTACGCGCTCTTCTGGGCCAACTGTTTTCCGAAACGTACTCCCTCCAGGAATGTGAGGAAGTCTTCCTTTTCTTTTTGTTCCAGCTCTGACACAAAGGCCATTGCCTCTGCTGCTTCTGGCTCATACTCCATTGCTACTAATGCTATTAAGCTTTCTGTTGTTTTTTTTCTTTCTGCCATAATGGTAGCTCTCCTTTCATTATTTGTGGTTTCAGCACATTTTTTTAATCGTCCATGTGCTTATGCGTACATTATAGGCTCTTATATTGGGATTGTCAACCCATTTATACTTTTATTTTTTATGTTTTGGGTTGACAAGCCCATTATTTAGTAATATACTCATCATAGATTCATTAGGAAGGAGGTATAGCGATAATGGAAACATACGAACGTGTAAAAGAACTCAGAAAAAATCATCTTAGACTTTCACAATCCGCTTTCGGTGAGCGTCTTGGTGTAAGTCGTGATGTTATTAAGAATATTGAGTTAAATGCTCTTGCTAAACCAGAGCAAAAGCTTTCTTTATTAAAACTTATATGTAAAGAATTTGGAGTTAATGAAGAATGGTTATTAAACGGGACAGGATCAATGTTCGCCCAGCCTACAACCTTTAGCCTGGACGAATTTGCAAAGTCCAAAGGTGCTACACCACTGGAGCTGAAGATCATGAAAACATACTTTGAACTGGATCCAGACATCAGAAAAGCAGCAATGGATTTTTTCAAAAAGCAGCTACTGTCTGCTGTAGCTGCTGATCCTGGATTATTAATCCCGGACGATCAGGAAGATCTTGAAAAGCTTAATCCACCTGCTGAGGCCGGAAACGGTACCAGGAAGGAAACTTCTCAAAAGGCGCCCAGCCT
>ERZ791810.337-NODE-337-length-52468-cov-5.486101_pt1 | contig 52468 bp, 44 predicted proteins | sample MGYA00510304_ERZ791810 | MGnify/ENA primary metagenome ERZ791810 (study PRJEB30046, sample SAMN00791967) | human gut metagenome | study: EMG produced TPA metagenomics assembly of the A metagenome-wide association study of gut microbiota in type 2... | reverse complement strand
CGTTCCGACTGTACCGTATCATCGGCCGGCAGACGAAAACCGCGGACGGACAGCCCGAAGGAGCCGTACTCGAAGAACTCCCGCCGGCACATCGCACCTTGCACAGACGGAACGTCCGGTCGGACGTTCCGTCTCTTTTCGAGCCGATGGAGCGGAAATCCGATAATTTGCACTATCTTTGCCGTGCATGTCGAGAAAAAGAGTGCCGCGGACGGCGACGCCCGCGCAGACGACTTCGATACTATATTTAATTCTATAAATTCATGAAAGCAGAAAACAACAAAATGGTGGCGGTGGATTACACGCTCACCGTCGACGGCAAAATCGCCGACCGGTCGCGTCCCGGACAGCCGCTGGAATTCATCTTCGGCACCGGTATGCTGCTGCCCAAATTCGAGGCGGCCATCGTCGGCAAGGAACCGGGCGAGAAGGTCTCCTTCACGCTCGCTCCCGCCGACGGCTACGGCGAAATCGTCGACGACGCGATCGTCGACCTCCCCAAAACGATATTCATGGTCGACGGCAAGCTGGCCGAGGATATTCTCTTCGTGGGCAGCCAGATTCCGATGGCCAACGCACAGGGCCAGCGTATGCTGGGCGTGGTGAAGGAGATCGGCGACGATACCGTGAAGATGGACTTCAACCACCCGATGGCCGGCAAGACGCTCAACTTCGACGTCGAGATCGTATCGGTGCGCGACGTAACGCCCGAAGACCTGCAGGGCGGCTGCTCGTGCGGAGACTGCGGAGACGACTGCGGCGGCGGTTGCGACCACGAAAAAGGGCACTGCGACTGCCACTGACAGAAAAGCGGGACTTGCAGAAGCCCCGCTTTTTTTAAAACCCCGAAACCGACTCTGCCATGACCCAGACCGAACTGCTGAAAATGATCGGCAGCGGCGCCGTACGAGACCTCGACCTGACGGGCCGCGAATTGAAGAACATCGATTTCAAAGGCTGCCGTGTGGAAAACGTGACATTCGACGAATGCACGCTCACGGAGTGCAATTTCGACGGCTGCGGGATGGAGCGCGTCTCCTTCCGCAAGGCCGTGCTGCGCAACTGCCGTTTCCGCAGGGCGAAGATCGCATGGAGCGACTTCCGCTACTGCGAGATCGAAAGGGCCACTTTCGAAGAGGCCGAAATCCGGTTCTGCGACCTTTACCGCGCCATGCTCACCGGAATCGTCATCATGCGCAAAGCTCGGATCGGAGAGACGAGCCTCTACTACGCCTACTTCGGCGAAGGGGTGAACATACGCCGCGAAAACATCGCCGGCGGCAGGCTGCTCCAGCAGGACCTCGACGCCTACAGGCAGTTTCTGATCGAATGGAACACCTCCGGCACGGGAGTCCGCCGGAACGACCGCGCCGAGCAGTCGGCGTGGAGTCCCGATGCGGCGCTGCACGCCCGCTGGGCCGACGCCGAGGAGATATACAAGAACTTCAACGGCTTGTGGACGGGCATCGGATTTCTGCGCGACGCGAACTGGGCCTACGTGAAGGGCCGCCGCATGGAACGCCGGCGCATGCTGGCCGACTGGCGCGGCGCACCGCTGTCGCGCAAACCCCAGCTGGCATGGAAAATAGCGACCAATACGCTGATGGACATTATGTTCGGCTACGGCGAGAGTCTCTTCCGCATGGTCACGACCTACGTGGTGCTGGTGCTCTTCTTCGCCTACGTCTTTCAGGGAAACGCTTCGCTGCCCTCCTACCTGCAGGCCTTCTGGATCAGTCTGAAGAACATGGCGGGCGTCGGTTCGGAGCAGCTCAGCGGCATATCCCCGCTGGTGGACATGCTCAACGTCGTCCAGACGACGATCGGCATCCTGCTCACCGGTATCTTCGGCTTCATCCTCGGCAACAAGATACGCAATCAGTAAAAGCCGTGTTCACACTGCGCCAATACCTGACCACGCTGGCCGATACGCACGGCCTCACCCGGACGCTGGGCGAGATCGAGGTGTACCGCGACGGAAAGGGGCGCATATGTTACTCGGCAGGCAACAGCGCCGTCGTATTCCGCATCCGCTGCGAAGGCCGCGTCCGCTCGCTGCGCTGTTACATGCACCATCCGCGCCATCTGGCGGAAATCTACGGCGAGAAGCTGCTGCCGCAGGAGCTTTTCATCTACACCTCGCCCGCAGGCGGCGTCTGGGTGGATGTGGTGCTGAGCGACTGGATCGAAGGCGTGACGCTTCACGAAGCGGTCGCCGCAGCCGCCGAGGCGGGCGACACGGCGCGGCTGAGGAGATTCGCCGCCGCATTCGACCGCATGGCCGCGGCGCTCACGGCGGACGACTGGGCGCACGGCGACCTGAAACCCGAAAACATCGTCGCGGACAACCGGGGACGGCTCCACCTGATCGATTTCGACGCCATGTTTCTGCCCGCCTTCGCAGGCCGGCACAGCCCGGAGCTGGGCACGGCGGCTTTCCAGCATCCCGCGCGCACGGTGCGGGATTTCGACGCTTCGCTCGACGACTATCCGGCGGCCCTGATCTCCACGGCGCTGCATGCGCTGGCGCTCGACCCGACGCTGTACGCCCGCTATTCCGAGGCCGACGGGCTGCTCTTCACGCCGCAGAAGATCGGGACCGACGCGGCGCTCTGCGAGGTGCTCGCACTCTTCGAGCGCAGGGGACTCGCGGCGCAGTACCGGATTGCACGGCTGCTCCGCTCGCCTTCGCTCCGGCTGCCGGGACTGCCGCAACTGCTGGCACTGGCGGCGGAAACAACGGAAACGGATGAAAGAACGGGACCTGAGGAAACGAAGAATACAGTGAATACGGCAACAACAGGGACAACCGAAGCCAAGGAAACAGCCGGATCAACAGGACCAAAGCGGGCAATGGGAGCGGAAGAAACGGCAGGCGGAAATTCCGGCCCAACAGACGCCCCTGCAGACAGCTCAGCGGACGGCTCGGCAGACGGCACAACAGAGGACCCAACAGAGGACCCAGCGGGCGACTCGGCAGAAAGCACAACAGGCGCCCCAACAGAGGACCCAACGGACGGCGCCGTCGCCGAAGCGGCCGAACTCTTCGTCGAAAACGGCCTGTGGGGCTACCGCACGCCGGAACAGGTCGTCGTGCCGCCGCTTTACGACTGCGGATTCGACTTCACCGAAGGGCTGGCGGCGGTGCGGCTCGGAGCGACATGGCACTATATCGACGGCGCGGGCCGGACCCGGATCAGCTGTCCGGGATGCGAAGCCGTGAAGCCGTTCCGCAACGGACGCGCCCCGGTCGTCCGCGGCGGAAGGCGGCTGGAGATCGACCGGGAGGGCCGCGAGTTTGATATTTAGCCTTAAATCGTTATATTTGCATCTGCTTAATACGACACCGATGCCTCAACTCAGATATATGACTCCGGCGGAGATTTCCGCCGCCGAATCCCTCGGATCTTCGGCCGAAGCATGGTCGCAGGTGAGGGTCTCCGAAGATTTCACGCCCTTCCAGCTGCTGCAAAGCCATCTGGAGGGGACGGTCGAGATCGGCTCCGGCGCGCGCATCATCCGTTCGCGCGTATGCAACTACCGGATCGGCGAGGACGCGCTCATAGAGGGCGTCACGGCTCTCGAATGCCGCCGCCGGAGCACGTTCGGCAACGGCGTGGGCGTAGCGACGATGAACGAGTGCGGGGGCCGCACGGTCAGGATATTCGACCGGATGTCGGCGCAGATAGCCTATCTGATGGCTGTCTACCGCCACCGGCCGCAGACCGTTGCGGCGCTGGAGCGCATGGTGGAGGCCTATGCCGAAGCGGGTGCGTCGGAGATGGGCAGCGTAGGCCGCAACACCCGCATCGTAGGCGCGAAATTCATCCGCGAAGTCCGCATCGGCGACGAAGTGTGCATCGACGGGGCGTCGATACTCGAAAACGGCACCGTCTGCGACGGGGCGCATATCGGCGTGGACGTCAAGGCCTATGACTTCATCGCCGCCGAGAAGGCGCACATCGACAACGGGTCGATCGTCGAACGCTGCTTCGTGGGCGAGAGCTGCCGGCTGGACAAGGCCTTCACGGCGGCCGAATCGCTCTTTTTCGCAAACTCGCACTGCGAAAACGGGGAGGCGGCCTCGATCTTCGCGGGTCCCTACACCGTCTCGCACCACAAGTCGTCGCTTCTGATCGCCGGCATGTTCTCGTTCTTCAACGCCGGAAGCGGCTCCAACCAGAGCAACCACCTCTTCAAGAGCGGCGCCGTACACCAGTCGGTGCATCTGCGCGGCTGCAAGTTCGCCAGCGGGGCCTACATCATGTCGCCGGCGCTCGAAGGGGCCTTCACGATGATCATGGGGCACCACTCGTACCACCACGACACGTCGGCGTTTCCCTACTCCTACCTGATCGAGAAGGAGGGCCGCACGACGCTCATGCCGGGGGCGAACCTCACCAGCTACGGCGCCGTGCGCGACATCGAGAAGTGGCCGGCGCGCGACCGCCGCGAACGCAAACGCGACGTCATCAACTTCGAAGAATACAACCCCTACATAACCGAAGCGATGCTCAGGGCCGTGGACACGCTCCACACGCTGGCCGAAGAGGACCCCGACGCGCCGTCGTACGTCTACCGCAAGGCGGTCATCCGCGCTGCGGCCCTCAAACGGGGCATCGGCCTTTACAACAAATTCGTCGTCGCGGCGCTGGGCGCCATGCTCGACCGCGGCGAATCGGCCGCACGCTACGACGGCAGCGGCCGCTGGCTCGACGTGGCGGGGCAGTACGTCACCAAACGCGAGGTCGAAGCGATCCTCGACGCCGTGGACCGCGGCGAGCTGACAACGCCCGAAGAGGTGGACAACCGTTTCAGGGTCTTTTTCGTGCATTACGACGACTACGCCCACAGCTGGGCCGAAGGGATTTACGCCTCGCTGCTGGGGCGCGTGCCCACCGCGGCAGAGATCGGCGACGCGATCGAGGCGGGGCGCAACGCAAGGGAGGCGATGCGCCGCACGACCGACGCCGACCGCGAGCGCGACTGTTCGCTCGACATGGCCGTCAGCTACGGTCTGGACAGCGACGACGAGCGCGAAGTACGCGACGACTATTACTCGGTCCGGGGATTAAAATAGACGCAACATGTATACACAAAGCATCACACGCAACCACCGCACGGCATTCATATTGGCCATAGACTGTTCGGGATCGATGGCCGAAAGCATCCTCTTCCGGGGACGCAGGCTCACCAAGGCCGAGGCGGTGGCAGGCATCACCAACGACCTGCTGTTCGAGCTGGTAGAACGCGCCCGCCGCAGCGACGGCATACGCGACTATTACGACATCGCCGTGATCGGCTATTCGGGCGACGACGAGGTGCGCTCGCTGCTGCCCGACGGCGAAGAGCTGGTGCCGGTGAGCGCCCTCGCGGCGCGGGAGATGCCGGTGCGTACGGAGGTGATCGAACACCGTCTTCCCGACGGCAGCATCGCCCTGCGCGAGATTCCCGCACCGTCGTGGATCGAACCGCAGGCGGCCGGACAGACGCCCATGTGCGAAGCGCTGCGCCGGGTGCGCGACATCGCCGCCGAATGGACCGCACGCGCGGCCAACGCCGAGAGTTTCCCGCCCGTGGTGTTCAACATCACCGACGGCGAGGCGACCGACTGCGACGACGAGGAGCTGCGTGCGGTATGCAACCAGATCAAGGCGCTGGAGACAGCCGACGGCAACGTGCTGCTGATAAACATCCACATCGCCGCAGGCGACGCCGGGCGGCACGTATTCTTTCCCGAAGCCCACGAAGCCAACTACACGAACCGCTATGCGGCGCTGCTGTACGACTGTTCGAGCGAAATGCCGGCGGTATTCAACGAAGCCATACGCGAAGCCAAAGGCCCCGGCGCGGTGCCCCCGTTCCGGGGCATGAGCTACAACGCATCGGCGGCCCAGCTGGTCACCATGCTCAACATAGGTTCCATCAGCGTCAAAACCGAATAGCCATGACAGCGACCATCCAACACTTCACCCGTGCGCTGCTGACGCCCGACCTGTCGCTGGCGACGCTCTCCGACGCCCGCGCCGTCACCGACCGCAACGGCATGCCGCGCATGGTACGCACCACGCGGTTCGCCGAAGCCGAAATCGAATGGCGCGGCGAGCGGTGGCTCGCCGCCATGCCCCTGACGCCCGCAGCACTGCCCCGCATCGAACGCACGGCTTCGGTCCTGCGGCGCATGAACACCGAACACCTGACGCAATTCCGCATCCTGCCGGAGGAAATGCGCTGGACCGACGCGCTGGGCAACGAGCGGCGCACGGGACTCGTCCTGCAGCAGCTTCCGGGCCGGGAATTCGCCGAGGCGCTGCTCACGGAGGACAAAACGGTTCTGCTCGCGGCGCTCGACACGCTGCGCGAAGCACTGCGGGAGCTGGAATTCACGCACAACAATCTCCGGGAAAGCAACCTCCGCTGGCACCGGGGACGAATCATACCGATCCGTTATTACGACGCCCGCATAGGCGCGGCGGAAAACGGCGGGGCCGATGCGGAGGCGTTCGAGGCCCTGAAACGCCGGATCGCCGAGGCGCCCATGCCCCGGCAGTCGGTAAACGACGTCGAAGCGGTCTACAATCCGGTGCGGAAGCTGACCGGACACCGCTGGACGAGCCATGTATTCGAAGGGCTGGTATGCGTCGAGGACGAAGGCGGATTCGGATTCGTCGATACGGACAACAACCCGGTGATTCCGTCGCAGTTCCTCTGGGCGGGCGACTTCCACGAAGGCCGCGCCGAAGTTCAGACGCGGACCGGCATGGGGCTGATCGACCGCGAGGGAGGCTACGTCATCCCGCCCGAATACGAAATCGTCGATTACGACCCGGCGGTCAGCATCGTGCACGTCCGCCACGGCGGACGCTGGGCGCTGTTCGACTATCTGGGCCGCCGTCTGACGGAGTTCGGCCGGGAGGATATGCAGGAGCCTGTCCGGCAGGAGCCGTGCAGGTCCGAAATTTGCAGATAACAACGTCACAAAACATACGACAATGGAAGAAACGATCAAATGCCTGATTATCGGCAGCGGCCCCGCAGGGTACACCGCAGCTATCTATACTTCGCGCGCCAACCTCCGGCCCGTACTCTACGAGGGTATCGAGCCGGGCGGGCAGCTCACGACCACGACCGATGTGGAGAATTTTCCGGGCTATCCCGACGGCGTCAGCGGCCAGCAGATGATGGCCGACATGCGCCGTCAGGCCGAACGCTTCGGAGCCGACATCCGCATCGGAACCGTGACGAGCGTGGACCTCTCGTCGCGTCCGTTCCACGTGGTGATCGACGGCACGACGCAGATCAAGGCCGAGACGCTCATCATCGCCACGGGAGCATCGGCAAAATACCTCGGCCTGCCTTCGGAAACGAAATTCCGCGGCATGGGCGTCAGCGCGTGCGCCACGTGCGACGGATTCTTCTACCGCAAGAAGGACGTGGCCGTGGTCGGCGGCGGCGACACGGCCTGCGAGGAGGCCACCTATCTGGCCTCGATCTGCCGCAAGGTCTACATGATCGTGCGCAAGCCCCACCTGCGCGCTTCGAAGGCCATGCAGGAGCGGGTGTTCAACACCACCAATATCGAAGTGATGTTCAACCACAACACCGCCGAGGTGCTGGGCGACGAATCGGGCGTGACGGGCGCGCTGCTGCGCTGCAACGACGGCAAGGAGGTCAGGATCGACATAGCGGGATTCTTCCTCGCCATCGGCCACCATCCCAATACGGAGCTTTTCGCCGATCAGCTGACGCTCGACGCGGAAGGGTACATCAAAACGGAAGCGGGCACCTCGAAGACCAATATCGAAGGGGTCTTCGCCGCGGGCGACGTGCGCGACCCGCATTACCGGCAGGCCATAACGGCCGCGGCGTCGGGCTGCATCGCGGCGATCGACTGCGAACGCTTCATCCTGAGCCGCGCAGAGTAAACCGAATCACGCAGAGCGAACAAAAACAGGCACCCCGCATGAGTTTCAGCGTCACCATACTCGGATCGTCCTCCGCCAAGCCCACCCTGAGCCGCCATCCGTCGGCCCAAGCGGTCAATGTGCACGAGCAGTACTATCTGGTCGATGCGGGCGAGGGGGTGCAGCAGCAGCTGATCCGCTGCGGGATCAACCCGCTGAAACTGCGCGCCGTATTCATCTCGCACCTGCACGGCGACCATGTCTTCGGACTCTTTCCGCTGATCTCGACGCTGGCGCTCTACGGGCGCAAAACCCCGCTGCGGGTATTCGCCCCGGCGCCTTTCGGCGAGATACTGGCCTGCCACCTGCGGTTTTTTGACAGCGAGCTGCCCTATCCGGTGGTCTGGACCGAGGTGGACACGACCAAGCACGCGCTGCTGCTGGAAAACCGCACGCTCGAAGTGTGGAGCATTCCGCTGCGCCACCGGGTGCCGACGGCGGGATTCCTCTTCCGCGAGAAGGAGCCGCTGCTGAACGTCGAGAAGTTCAAGATCGCGAAATACGGCCTTACGGTCGCGCAGATCACCGCCGCCAAGCGGGGCGAGGAGATCGCGCTCCCGACGGGCGAGGTCATACCCAACGCGGAGCTGACCTACCGCCCCTATGCGCCCCGGTCGTACGCCTACCTCTCGGACACCAACTTCTCGGCGAAGGCCGCGACGCTGGCCAAGGGCGCGGACCTGATGTACCACGAGGCGACCTACGCCGCCGCCGAGCAGAAAACGGCCAAGGAGCGGGGCCACTCGACAAGCGCCGACGCGGCCAAAGCCGCCCTAAAGGCCGGAGCCAAGCGGCTGATAATCGGACACTACTCGTCCCGCTACAAGAACGAAAACATATTGGTCGAAGAGGCCCGCGCGATCTTCCCGGAGACCTATCCGGCCACCGAAGGCGTCACCTTCACCATAGAGAAACAACGATGACGAAAGCCGAAATACAACTCGTCCGCGCGCTGGCCGACAAACGCGGACGCACGGAACACGGACTGTTCGTGGCCGAAGGGGAGAAACTCATCGGCGAACTGCGCGGCTCGCACCTGAAGGTCCGCAAGATCTTCGCGCTGGAGGGTGTGTTCGCAGGGCCGGAGGTCGAGACCGTCGCCCCGCGCGACATGGAGCGGCTGTCGCTGCTCAAAACCGCCGCCAACTCGCTGGCGATCGTCGAGACGCCCCGCTACGGGCTGGACATGCGGTCGCTCGCGGGGCGGCTGACGCTGGCGCTCGACGACGTGCAGAACCCCGGCAACCTCGGCACGATCGTCCGGCTGGCCGACTGGTTCGGCATCGCCGACATCGTCTGCTCGGAGGCTTCGGCCGACTGCTTCAACCCGAAGGTCGTGCAGGCCACGATGGGCGCGATCCTGCGGGTGCGGGTTCACTACACCGATCTGGGAGCGTTTCTGCACGACGCGGGAGCCGCCGGGCTGCCCGTTTACGGCACGTTTCTGGAAGGGGAGAATATCTACGGCACGACGCTTACGGAAGAGGGCGTCGTCGTCATGGGCAACGAAGGCCGCGGCATCTCGCAGGCCGCGGCGCGCGCCGTGACGCACAAGCTCTTCATCCCGCCCTACCCGACCGACCGCCGCGGGTCGGAGTCGCTCAACGTGGCGATGGCCACGGGCATCGTATGCTCGGAATTCCGGCGTCGGGCAGGCATGGGAAGCGGGAAATAGGCCGCCGCACCACAAACAAAAGACTGCCGGGATTACTCCCGGCAGTTATTTTTTGCGACATCCGGCAAGGCCCGCGGCGCGGGAACCAACTGCGGCACGCCGCAAAGAAGGCAGCGGCACAAGGGAGGTTCGGCAAAGGCAGGCTCAACGCAAAGCAGATTCAGCACAAGGCAGGTCGGCACAAGGCAGGTCGGCACAAGGCAGATTCGACACAAGTCCGGCGCGACGCAAAACCGATTCAGCGCATACCGCCCGGCGGCAAACCGATAACAAACCGGCAACAGACCGGCAAAACCCCGCAACAGACCGGCGCCGGCAAAAGGCTCAGCCCACGGCAACGGCAGCGTGCTCCTGCACGATGGCGGCGATCCGCCGCACTTGCGCCAGCGCTTCGGCACACTGCCAGCGGGAGAAAAGCGCCTCCGATTCGAGCCGGCCGATGGTCTGCACGAGCCGGTCGACGGCCTGCAAGAGCGTCTGCAGTTCGCCGGGCGAGGCCGAGCGCAAGTCGGTGGCGGCCAGCAGCACGGCAGTCTCCCGGCTGCAGCGTTCGAATCCCGAAAGCGCCGCATTGCTCCGGCGCCGGTCGTAGGGAGCCACCCATAATATTTCGAACATCAGCCGGAAAACCGTATCTACCAGTTCCGGATTGTGTTTTTTAGTCGTCTTTTGTGCGCAAGGTTCCATCTTTCGGGCGGTTTATCGAAAAAAGCGCGGGCAGTATCACCGAATCCACCATCGAGGTATTGGACGACCTGTAACGTAGAATACGGTAAATGCCCACGCCGAAAACAGCGAGAGCATCAACCTTTGTTCCTTACGTTACGCGAAAGTGTCCAATTTTCGACGGTAAGAAAAAAGCCGATGCGCTTTAATCCGAATATATCATCAGCCCTAACAGGCTGCATAAAACAAAGGTAGGAAAAAATAGTCCATCCGCAAAACATTACGGATCGCCGCAGTGCAAAAAAACATTTTAATTGCATCCGGCCTATTGCAGATTCTGAATAATATGTATCTTTGTAGATTGAAATACTTGTATCCATGTCAGAACAGAAACTTAAAATAGGCATCACGCAGGGCGACACGAACGGCATCGGCTGGGAGGTCATCCTCAAGGCGCTGGCCGATCCGCGCATGACGGAGCTTTTCACGCCCGTCGTATACGGCTCGCCCAAGGCCGCGGCCTATTACCGAAATACGCTCGCCCAGACCGAACCGGTGCAGTTCAACGCCGTAACGTCGGCCCGCGACGCCCGCCGCGGCAAGGTGAACCTCGTCGCATGCGGCGACACGGAGCAGATCGAGCCGGGCAAAGCCTCGGCCGAAGCCGGGCGCGCCGCCGTCGAGGCGCTGCGCCGCGCGACGCAGGAGCTGAAGGAGGGGCTGCTCGACGCCCTCGTCACGGCACCCTTCAACAAGGAGAGCGTACAGGGCGACGGATTCCACTTCACGGGCCATACCGAATTCATCGGGGCTGAACTGGGCGGGGAGCCGATGATGATCATGTGCAGCGAGATTCTGCGCGTGGGGCTGGTCACCAAGCACATTCCGGTGTCGGAGATCAGCGGCAGCATCACCGGGGAGAAGATCGTGCGCGACCTGCATACGCTCCGCCGCACGCTGAAAGAGGACTTCGGCATCGTCGAGCCGCGCATCGCCGTGATGGCTCTCAACCCGCATGCCGGAGACGGAGGACTGCTGGGACGCGAGGAGCAGGAGATCATCCGCCCGGCCGTCGTCGAGGCGTTCAATCAGGGCGTGCTGGCGTTCGGACCGTTTGCCGCCGACGGGCTTTTCGCAGGCGGAGGATACGCAAAATACGACGGCATACTGGCCATGTACCACGATCAGGGGCTGGCGCCGTTCAAGACCCTTTCGCCCGACGGCGTGAACTTCACGGCCGGACTCTCGAAGGTCCGCACCTCGCCCGACCACGGCACGGCCTACGACATCGCCGGGCAGGACAAAGCCGACCCGCAGTCGATGCGCTCGGCGATTTACGCCGCGATCGACATCGTCGAGCACCGCCGCGCATGGGCCGAATGGAGCCGCAACCCGCTGCAACGCGCCGAGCGCGAGAAGGGCGGCCGCGACGTCTCGGTCAAGGACCTGCCGCAGACCGAAAAGGAGGATTAGCGCAGGAGCGACGAAAAACCGGGATCTGGGCCGGAGGAAGAGGAAGAAAAGGAAGAGCAAACGACATCCGCCGTATCCGCCCAAAGATTGCGGGCAGGGCGCAGCAAGAACAGAAACAACAAACCGGGCAAACCGGAGGCGTATTCCGTCTCGTAATTGTGGAAGCGCCGAAGGCCCCGAAAACTTAATTTATATTTTATGATCAAAATCACTTTTCCCGACGGCTCGGTCAGAGAATACGCCGAAGGGACTACTGCTTACCAGATCGCAGAGAGCATCAGCCCTCGTTTAGCTGCCGACTCTCTTGCCGCTTCGGTAAACGGCGCGACGGTAGACATGACGCGCCCGATCGGGGAGGACGCCTCGGTCAAATTCTACAAATGGGACGACGAAGAGGGCAAGCACGCCTTCTGGCACACCTCGTCGCACCTGCTGGCCGAAGCCCTCGAAGCCCTCTATCCGGGCATCAAGTTCGGCATCGGCCCCGCCATCGAAAACGGCTTCTACTACGACGTCGATTCGCCGACGCCGATCACCGAGGCCGACCTTCCGAAGATCGAACAGAAGATGCAGGAGCTGTCCCGCAACAAGGAGCAGCTCGTCCGCCGCGAGGTCCCCAAGGCCGAAGCCCTCAAGACCTTCACCGAGAAGGGCGACCAGTACAAGGTCGAACTGATCTCGGACCTGCAGGACGGAACCATCTCATTCTATACCAACGGTGCGTTCACCGACCTCTGCCGGGGTCCGCACATCCCCAACACGGGTTACATCAAGGCCCTCAAGCTGACTTCGGTGGCAGGTGCCTACTGGCGCGGCAACGAGAAGAACAAGATGCTGACGCGCATCTACGGCATCTCGTTCCCCAAGAAGTCGATGCTCGACGAATACCTCGTGATGATGGAGGAGGCCAAGAAACGCGACCACCGCAAGCTGGGCAAGGACCTCGAACTGTTCTGTTTCTCGCAGCGCGTGGGACAGGGTCTGCCCTTGTGGCTGCCGAAAGGCGCCGCGCTCAGGGACCGGCTCGAACAGTTCCTGCGCAACGTGCAGAAAGAATACGGCTACCAGCAGGTCATCACCCCGCATATCGGCAACAAGGAGCTGTACGTGACTTCGGGACACTACGCCAAGTACGGCAAGGATTCGTTCCAGCCGATTCACACCCCGATCGAGGGCGAGGAGTATCTCCTGAAGCCGATGAACTGCCCGCACCACTGCGAGATTTACCGTTCGAAGCCCCGTTCGTACAAGGAGCTGCCCGTCCGTCTGGCGGAGTTCGGCACCGTGTACCGCTACGAGCAGTCGGGCGAACTGCACGGACTGACCCGCGTCCGCGGATTCACGCAGGACGACGCCCACCTGTTCGTACGCCCCGACCAGCTGCTCGAAGAGTTCGAGCGGGTGATCGACATCGTGCTCTACATCTTCAAGACGCTGAAGTTCGACAACTATACGGCACAGATTTCGCTGCGCGACCCCAACAACAAGGAGAAGTACATCGGCTCGGACGAAAACTGGGAGAAGGCCGAAAGCGCCATCATGCAGGCCGCCGAGGAGAAGGGGCTCAATACGGTCGTGGAGTACGGCGAAGCCGCGTTCTACGGTCCCAAGCTCGACTTCATGGTCAAGGACGCCATCGGCCGCAAGTGGCAGCTGGGAACCATTCAGGTGGACTACAACCTGCCGGAGCGGTTCGACCTGACGTACAAGGGCGCGGACGACAAACTGCACCGCCCGATCATGATTCACCGCGCGCCGTTCGGCTCGATGGAGCGTTTCGTGGCCGTACTGCTGGAGCATACGGGCGGCAAGTTCCCGTTGTGGCTCTCGCCCCAGCAGGTCGTGGTGCTCCCCATTTCGGAGAAGTTCAACGACTACGCCCTGCAGGTTGCGGAGTACCTCAACCGCAGCGACGTGAGGACCGAGGTGGACGACCGCAACGAGAAAATCGGCCGCAAGATCCGCGACAACGAACTCAAGCGCATCCCCTACCTGCTGATCGTCGGCGAGAAGGAGGAGGCCGAAGGACTCGTGTCAGTACGCGCGCAGGGCGAAGGCGACAAGGGTCAGATGACGCTCGAAGGCTTCCGCGACTTCATCGCCGGAATGGTGAAGGAGGAGATCGAGGCCAACAAAATGGAAAAGAAATAACGACTCCGGTCCGCATCCGGGACTTCCCCTTTCGGGGGAAATTCCGGACGGCGGAGTTTACGGCACGCCGCAGGTCACGCCCCGGCAGCCGGACAATGAAAAACAAAAGTAATTAACCACTTTAATACTTTACGATTATCGCAGCACCGAAACCATTCCCGCCGAGGCCATTCAACCCCGGGAATAACCGGCCGAAACCGGCAGCCGGCACCAACAACCGGTACGGGCGCCGCCCGCCCGAAAAGGAGAATCCGCACCGCATCAACGAGCAGATAACGGCTCCCGAAGTGCGCGTCGTGGGCGACAACGTCGAACAACCGCTGGTTTTACCCATACGCGAAGCGCTGAAGCTCGCCGACAGCATGGAACTCGACCTGATCGAGATCTCGCCCAAGGCCGAGCCGCCCGTATGCCGCATCGCCGATTACCAGAAATTCCTCTACCAGCAGAAGAAGAAGGCCAAGGAGCTGAAAGCCAATCAGGTGAAAGTCGTGATCAAGGAGATCCGCTTCGGTCCGCAGACCGACGACCACGACTACAACTTCAAGCTCAAGCACGCCACCAACTTCCTGAAGGAGGGGTGCAAGGTCAAGGCGTACGTCTTCTTCCGCGGCCGTTCGATCGTCTTCAAGGAGCAGGGCGAAATCCTGCTGCTCCGCTTCGCCACCGACCTCGAAGAGGTCGCCAAAGTGGAGATGATGCCCAAGCTCGACGGCAAGAAGATGAACATGATGCTGGCGCCCAAAACCAACAAGAAGTAGCGGCGGAGCGGTTCCGACACCGCGCGAAGCGACTATATCCGATCCATAATCGGGGTCCCGGAAGGGAGTCCGATTGTGGATTTTTATTTCATGACCGACGCAAGCGGCAGAGAGACGGCGGCCTTTCACACACCTGCGGAAGCGGACCTGCAGGCATGCACCTGCGGGAACGGACTTTCGGGAACGACGCGGGGACAAGCTTTCGGGGACGGACTTCGGGGAGGGGCTTTCGGGAGCAGACATTCGGAAGCGCTACGCAGGGAACCGCCCTGCCGGACTTATTCCGTCCGCAGAAAAGGGATTTTGCCGAATTTCGAAATATATTTACCTTTGCAATGAAATGATTACGCAGGACGACATATTCGGGATCACGAACGACGCGGCGTTCGAAGCCGCCGCACTGGAGGTATTCAGGCGGCAGGCCGCAGAATGCCCACCCTACCGCGAGTATCTCGCGCTGGCCGGAGTGCAGCCCGAAGAGGTGCGAGCGGCCCGCGAGATTCCATTCCTGCCGATCGAAATCTTCAAGACCCACGACGTCTACTGCGGCGGCACGGAGCCGGAGACCGTTTTCACCTCATCGGCAACGACGGGCATGACGCCGTCGCGCCATCCGATGCGTTCGCTGGCGCTTTACGAACGGACGTTCCGCGCAGCATTCGGCACGTTCTACGGCGAACCGGCGCAGTGGAGCCTCTATGCCCTGCTGCCCAATTACCTGCGCCGCAAGGGGTCGTCGCTGGTCTACATGGCCGACCGGCTGATCGCCGACTGCGGTTCGGGCGGCTTCTACTTGGACGACTACGACGGGCTGCTGGCGGCCATGCAGGCCGATCCGAAGCCCAAAATCCTGCTGGGCGTAAGCTATGCGCTGTGGGATCTGGCGGAGCGTTACGCCCCGAAGCTCGAAAATACGGTCATAATGGAGACGGGCGGCATGAAGGGTTACCGCGAAGAGATTCCCAAGGAGGAGTTCCACAAAATCCTGTGCGGCGCATTCGGCGTCGGCGCGATACACTCCGAATACGGCATGGCCGAGCTGACTTCGCAGGCCTATTCGCAGGGCGGCAACCTCTTCCGCTGTCCGCCGTGGATGCGCGTCACGACCCGCGACGTGAACGATCCGTTCGATCCGCAGCCCGCGGGAACGCGCGGAGGGCTGAACATCGCCGATCTGGCGAACTGGTGGTCGTGCGCGTTCATTCAGACGCAGGACGTGGGCCGGGTCGATGCCCGCGGAGCGTTCGTCGTCGAGGGGCGCATCGACCACAGCGACATCAGAGGATGCAACTTACTGGTACAGTGAACCTGAACGGGTTTCCGCCGCAAGGCGGGCAGCCCCCGATATAAAACCGAATTATGAAAACAGCAGCATTCGTCCCCATACGGCTCAACAGCCAGCGCGTCAGCGGCAAGAACCTGCGTCCGCTGAGCGGGTCGCCGCTCATGTGCCACATACTCCGAACGCTGACCGAGGTCGAAGGAATCGACGAGGTTTACGTCTATTGCAGCGACGAGCGGATCCGCGAATTCCTGCCCGAAGGGGTGCGGTTCCTGCGCCGCAGCGAGGAGCTGGACCGCGACACGACGCTGGGACGGGAGATTTACGACAGCTTCACCGCCGAGGTCGAAGCCGACCTCTATGTGCTGGCGCACGCCACGTCGCCCTTTATCCGCGCCGAGACCGTCGCGGATGCGCTCCGGAAAGTGGTTTCGGGCGAATACGACTCGGCATTCAGCGCCGAAAAGATACAGACGTTCGCATGGTACGAGGGGCGGCCGCTCAACTATTCGCCCGAAAACATCCCCCGCACACAGACCATCGAGCCGGTGTATATCGAAACCAGCGCCTTCTTCATCTTCCCGCGGGCCTTGTGGACCGGGCGGCACCGCAGGATCGGCGACAGGCCCTACATGGCGGTTGTGGACCGCATCGAGGGGCTGGACATCGACTATCCGGAGGATTTCACGATGGCCGAGATCATCGCCGCAAGCCGCAACCTGCCCAAATAAATTCCGGCGCATTTGCCGGCACATCAGGCGATACGAAAAAGGAGGAATTTCGATTCCTCCTTTTCCGTTTTCATCGGGCAGCTCACTCCGGGTTCCGTTCATAGGCGTCGATCATCGAACCGCGGGTGCGGTTGACGATCCGCGCACCGAGCGCGGCGGCATAATCGCGCAGGACTTCGTGGCCGCGGAACAGTTCGGCGACTTCGGCCAGATACTCCGCCATCGTATAGGGCACGTGGGGAACCTTCTTGTAAATAGGCTGCGGCGCGGCGGCTTCCGCTCCGTCGTAATAGTGGCGGTCGATGCGGCAGAGCCGGTTCCCATCGTCCACGCAGAGTCCGGCCAACAGCGTATGGTCCACGCCGTAAAGCTCGATCCGCTTATACCCCAGCAGCAGAGCGACGTATTCGCCGACCTGCACCACCGTTCCGAAATTGGCGCTTCCCAGCCCGCGGCGGAAAAGCCAAAATTCGAGACTTCTGAAACCGCGGTACATCTGGGTATGGAACCGGACGATGCGGATATTGGAATTGGGCAGCGCGGCGCGGTAGTCGAAGCCTTCGGGGTTATAGTACTGCACGTAGAGGTTCATCGGCCACGCAACCTTGCGGGCGAGCGTCGCGTAAAGCGCCCGGACGCGGTCGCGGCATGCGCTGTCGCGGAAGAACATCGGGTCGGAAAGGACGTAATACTTCGGCTTCACGACCTCGAAGCGTTCGTCTTCGGCGAAAAAATTGACCGCAAGGAAATCTTCGGTTTCGTATTCGCGGCGTTCGATCAGCCGCGGCAGGTCGCCGGCCAGCGAGGGGCCGTTGCCCAGAATCACCATCGACTGCGCCGGCCGGCCGACCGTTCCGGCACGCCCGACGTAGTTGCGGAAATTCTCCTTGACTGCCATCACGGCGAAATACAACGCCGTGTCGAACGAGTTGCGGATGAAAGCGATGAGTTTCTCGGCTGCGGTCATAGTGCGTTATTCGTTAATTCCCGTCCGGAACGGGAAGAGCGGAACGGGAGCAGCAGAAGGGACTCCGCGCGCATAGGGCCGGCCGGTTTCAGCCCGGAAGGTCGCCCGAAGAGTGCCGCGCACCCGTTAATTATTTGCAAATGTAGCAAAAGATCGGTATCTTCGCAATAAATCAAACCGCTAAAAATGGCATCCGCAACCATCTCGGTCATCATACCCCTCTACAACAAGGAACGCGAAATCGGCGACACCCTGCGTTCGGTGCTGGCCCAGACGCTGCCGCCGGCAGAGATCGTCGTCGTGGACGACGGTTCGACGGACCGCAGCGCAGAAATCGTGCGCGGCATCCGCTCGCCGCTCGTGAAACTCGTCACGCAGCCCAACGCCGGCGAATGCGCGGCCCGCAACCGCGCCATCGCCGAATCGACGGGCGACTACATCGCCCTGCTGGACGCCGACGACACGTGGGAGCCGGGATTTCTGGAGGAGATCGCCGCGATGATCGCGGAGTTTCCGGGCTGCGGGGTCTACTCGACGGCCTTCAACATCGTCAGCCACGACGGGCGTTTCCCGGCCCGCACCCCTTCGGAACGCGGTGTGGTCGCCAACTTCTTCCGCGACTCGGCGCACCGGTACATCTCGATCCCGTCGGCCAGCGCAGTACCGCGCGCGGTCTTCGAGGCGGTGGGCGGATTCCCCGAAGGGATGAAGATCGGCGGCGACATGTATATGTGGATCAAGATCGCCCGCCGCTACGCGGTCTGCTTCTCGCCCAAGCCGCTGGCGAACTACTCGAAGGTCGCATCGAACCGCTCGGCGTCGAGCTACACGCCCGAACGGACGCGCTATTCGTTCGAGGAGCTTTACGACCCGTCGGCGCCTGAGGAATACAACGAATTCGTGGCCCGCGCGGCATTGGGCAAAGCGCTCATCATCAGCGCCAAGGGCGGCACAAAAGAGGCGGCGCGCGCGGCGGAGTTTTTCGGCTACACCAAGACCTACCGCCGCACGCTGCGCAAGGTCCGCGTCCTCAACGCCCTGCCCCGCAGCTGGCGCGCTCCGCTGATCGGGTTATACAACAGTCTGGCATGGCGCATCGCCCGCAAGGGTCTGTAAATCGAATACTGCTTAAAATGAGACACCTGCTGAAATCCGCCGCGGCAAAGGGCTTTCTTCTTACGGCCCTTCTGCTCTTCGCGGCAAGCATCTGCCGGGCGCAGTCCGCGGCGCCGGAGACCCCGGATTACACCCTGCGTTCGGGCGGCATGGAGCGCACCTACAAACTGCACCTGCCCGCCGGCCTGCCGGAGAACGCCCCGCTGGTCGTCGTCCTGCACGGCTACGGCGGCAACAACAATCCCGACCGTTTCGCCATGAACGCCACGGCCGACCGCCACGGTTTCGCCGTCTGCTACCCGCAGGGCGCGAAAGACGGACGCGGCAAGAGCTGCTGGAACGTGGGATACCCCTTTCAGGCCGACATGACCGTCGACGACGTGCGGTTCCTGACCGAGCTGGTGCGCCATTTGCAGAAAAAGCACGGACTGAGCCGGCACAACGTCTTCTGCACGGGCATGTCGAACGGCGGAGAGATGTGTTACCAGCTGGCGGCGCAGCGTCCCCGCCTGTTCGCCGCCGTGGCGCCGGTTTCGGGACTGATGCTCGACTGGCTCTACAAAGCGGACCGGAGTACGGCGCCAGTTCCGCTCTTCGAAATCCACGGCACGGAGGACAGGACCTCGGCATGGCTGGGCGATCCGCAGAACAAAGGCGGCTGGGGAGCTTATCTGCCCGTGCCGCTGGCCGTACATTACTGGGCGGCGAAGAACCGCTGCACCGTCATGCAGACCGACACGCTGCCGGCAAAGGCACCCGGCGGCCGCACGGTGATCGCGCACCGCTTCACGGGCGGCACCGGGGGCAGCGAGGTGTGGCTTTACGAAATCGTCGGCGGCAAACACGCGTGGGGCGAGCAGGACATCGACACGGGCGAGGAGCTGTGGAAATTCTTCAGCAGGTTCGTAAAGTAGGCGGAACGGCCCCCGCAGGGCCGAAAGAGGAGTGCTCCGAACGCGGGCGGCAATAAAAAATGGTTCCGGAAAAAATCCGGAACCATTTCGTTTTCAAGAAGCGGTGCATCCGAACCTCCGCTCCGGCGGTCTTGCGGCCGCTCTCAGTTGGCGAAGGTCAGACCCTTGTCGTCGGCGCCGATCTTGATCGGTTTTTCGCGGTTGACGTCGCCGGCCAGAATCCGTTTCGAGAGTTCGTTGACGATGTAACGCTGGATCGTACGTTTGACCGGACGCGCGCCGTAGAGCGGGTCGTAGCCGGCGGCGGCGATCCATTCGCGCGCCTTGTCGCTGTATTCGAGGCAGATGCCGTTCTCGGCCAGCATCCGGCGCACGGCGCCCAGCTGGATGTCCACGATGCGCTCGATATCCCGGCGCGTCAGCGGCTCGAACATCACGATCTCGTCGATGCGGTTCAGGAATTCGGGCTTCAGCTGCTGTTTCAAAAGGTCGATGACGTCCATCCGGGTCTTCTCGACCACTTCGGGCGCGAGCTTCTCGCCGCTGAACGCCGCCGCGAAATTCTCCTGAATGATATGCGATCCCATGTTCGAAGTCATGATGATGATCGTATTGCGGAAGTCCACCGTGCGGCCCTTGTTGTCGGTCAGACGGCCGTCGTCGAGCACCTGCAGAAGAATGTTGAAGACGTCGGGGTGCGCTTTCTCGATCTCGTCGAGCAGCACGACCGAATAGGGCTTGCGGCGCACGGCTTCGGTGAGCTGGCCGCCCTCGTCGTAACCGACGTATCCCGGAGGCGCTCCCACCAGACGCGACACGCTGTGGCGCTCCTGATACTCGCTCATGTCGATACGCGTCATCATCGAGTCGTCGTTGAAGAGGAACTCGGCCAGCGCTTTGGCCAGCTCGGTCTTGCCGACGCCCGTGGTGCCGAGGAAGATGAACGAGCCGATCGGCTTGCGGGGGTCGTTCAACCCGGCGCGCGAACGGCGCACGGCGTCGGAGATGGCGGCGATGGCCTGCTCCTGACCGATGACGCGCCGGTGCAGCTCGTCCTCCATGTGCAGCAGTTTCTCGCGTTCGGAAGCCAGCATGCGCGTCACGGGGATACCCGTCCAGCGCGACACCACCTCGGCGACGTCCTGCGCATCGACCTCCTCCTTGATCATCGAGCCGTTGGCCGACGCCAGCTTGTACTCCTCCTGAAAGGCGGCGATCTCCTTTTCGGCCTCCTGAATCTTGCCGTAGCGGATTTCGGCTACCTTGCCGTAGTCGCCCTGCCGCTCGGCCTGCTGGGCCTCGATCTTCAGCTGCTCGATCCGGTCCTTGTTCTCCTGAATCCTCTTCAACAGATCGCGCTGGCCCTGCCATTTGGCACGCATCTCGGCGTCTCTGGACTTCAGTTCCTCGATCTCCTTGGTGAGCTGCTCCACACGCTCCCTGTCCTTCTCGCGGCGGATCGCCTCACGCTCGATTTCGAGCTGGCGCACACGCCGGTCGAGGGTGTCGATCTCCTCAGGCACGGAGTTCATCTCCAGACGCAGGCGCGAAGCCGCCTCGTCCACGAGGTCGATCGCCTTGTCGGGCAGGAAACGCGAGGTGATGTAGCGCGTCGAAAGTTCGACGGCGGCGACGATCGCCTCGTCCTTGATGCGGACCTGATGGTGGTTCTCGTAACGGTCCTTCAGTCCGCGGAGGATCGAAATGGCGTCCTCCTGCGTCGGCTCGTCGACCATCACCTTCTGGAAACGGCGTTCGAGGGCCTTGTCCTGCTCGAAGTATTTCTGATACTCGTCGAGCGTCGTGGCGCCGATGGTCCGCAGGTCGCCGCGCGCAAGCGCGGGTTTGAGGATATTGGCGGCGTCCATCGCGCCCGACGACTTGCCGGCGCCGACGAGGGTGTGGATCTCGTCGATGAACAGCAGTATTTCGCCTTCGCTGGCGACGACCTCCTGCACGACGGCCTTGAGCCGCTCCTCGAACTCGCCCTGATACTTGGCGCCCGCGATAAGGGCGCCCATGTCGAGCGAGTAGATCACCTTCGATTTCAGGTTTTCGGGCACGTCGCCGTCCACGATACGGTGGGCGATGCCCTCGGCGATGGCGGTCTTGCCCACGCCGGCTTCGCCGACCAGAATCGGGTTGTTCTTGGTGCGGCGCGAGAGAATCTGCAACACGCGCCGGATCTCCTCGTCGCGGCCGATCACCGGGTCGAGCTTGCCCGAACGGGCCAGTTCGTTGAGGTTGACGGCGTACTTGCCCAGCGCGTCGAACTGCTGTTCGGAGGTCTGCGAATCGACCGTCGCACCCTTGCGGAAGATACGGATCGCTTCAAGAAGCTCCTTCTCGGTGGCGCCGCTGCGCTTGAGGATGTCGGCCGCCTGTCCGCGTTCGGCCACGAGACCCAGCAGAAGGTGTTCGACCGAAGCGTATTTGTCGCCGAAGTTCTTGGTGAAGTCCACGGCGCGCTGAATCACCTTCGAGGTCTCCTGCGCAAAGAACTGCTCGCCGCCGCCCTCGACCCGCGGCAGGGAGCCGACGGCGCGCTGGGTTTCGTCGCGCAGTCCGCGCACGTTCACGCCGACGCGTCCCAGCAGGAACGTGGCCAGCGAATCGTCCTCGCGGATCAGCACCGCGAGCAGATGGAGCGGCTCGACAGCCTGCTGTCCGCGCTCCCGCGCAAGGTTGAGCGCTGCCTGCAGCGCCTCCTGCGCCTTGATGGTCAATGTGTTTATATTCATAATCGCAAAGTTAAATTTCACACGGTCCGATGGTTCGCGTCCGGGGCCGCAACCTGCGGCTTACCGCCGCGCATGCAAGTCCGACTCACCCTCAAATCCCCGCCCAGCGGGGACTCGTCGCATTGCGACCGGATCGCAGACGCAAACCATTCGTCATCAACATCCGCAAAACACCTGCCAACCTCATTTTTCGGTCATTGTGTCATCTTTTGTCACAGCGCACTGTCAAAACGCGCCAATTTGGCGCAACGGCGGACAGCCGCGCAGGGACGGCGGAGGGGACAATTTTTAATCCCGAATTTTCAAATCTTCGCTCATATTTCTTATCTTTGCGGAACTATGAGTGATTTTATCGTCAGCGCACGCAAATACCGCCCCGCGACCTTCGCCTCGGTCGTCGGGCAGAAACATATTACCTCGACGCTCAAAAACGCCATCGAGCGCGCCCAGCTGGCCCATGCCTACCTCTTCTGCGGTCCCCGCGGCGTGGGAAAGACCACCTGCGCCCGCATCTTCGCAAAGGCCATCAACTGCCTGAGCCCCAACGGCGCAGAAGCCTGCAACGAGTGCGAATCGTGCCGCTCGTTCAACGAGGGCCGCTCGCTGAACATCCACGAGCTGGACGCCGCGTCGAACAACTCGGTGGAGGACATCCGCACGCTGATCGAGCAGGTGCGCATCATCCCGCAGGTGGGCCGCTACTCGGTATTCATCATCGACGAGGTCCACATGCTCTCGGCCGCGGCCTTCAACGCTTTCCTAAAGACGCTCGAAGAGCCGCCCGCACACGCGATCTTCATCCTCGCCACGACCGAGAAACACAAGATCATTCCGACCATCCTCTCGCGGTGCCAGATTTACGACTTCAACCGCATCCGCGTCGAGGACAGCGTCGAATACCTCAAATACATCGCCGGGCAGGAGAACATCTCGGCCGACGAAGAGTCGCTGAACCTCATCGCGCAAAAAGCCGACGGCGGCATGCGCGACGCCCTGTCGATGTTCGACAAGGCCGTGTCGTTCTGCGGCACGACGCTCGACTACCGCAACGTGGCCCAGACGCTCAACGTGCTGGATTACGACACCTATTTCAGCGTTACGGAGATGCTGCTCGCAGGCAACTACGTCGATGTGCTGGTCACGTTCGACACGGTGCTCTCGAAAGGCTTTTCGGGGCAGACCTTCACGGCGGGACTCAACCGCCACATGCGCGACCTGCTGATGGCCAAGCGCCCCGAAACGCTGCGGCTGATCGAAATGACCGGAACGCTGCTCGAACGATACCGGACGCAGGCGGGCGCCTGCAATGTCGAGTTCCTGTTCGGAGCCATCTCCATTCTGACGGAGCTTGACGGGAAGATCCGGCAATCGTCGAACCAGCGATTGCTCGTCGAGCTGGGCCTGATGAAAATCGCAGGACTCGGCCAAAAAAAAAATGACGATCTGACCTCCTCCGGGGAGTATTCCCTCCCCGCCCTCTCACCCCGTACGGCCGCAGGCGCGGCGGCGACTCCGACGGCTGCGGCACGACCCGCGCCGCAGCAGAGCGCGTCTACAGTTCAGGCGCAGACGGTTTCCGCGGCAGGACAAACGACGCCGGGTACGCCCCAGTCGGGTGCGGGAGCAACGGTGCAGGCCGCAGTTCGGCCGGAAGCCGGACAAACCGCGGTTCGACCGGACGCAGGGCAGGCCGCAACTCGACCGGCGGCAGGACAAACGGCACCGTCCGCAGTTCAGCCGGGAGCAGGACAAACGGGGCAAGGCACTGTTCGGCCGGAAGCCGGACCGACGGCATCGGCCGGCATACCGCAGGTATCCGGATTTTCCGTACGCGGAGCCGCGATGCAGACGGCGGGTCGGCAGGCAGCGGAAGTTTCCGCTCAGGACAACGCTCCGCAGGCTGCGGCAGCCGGACAAACGATACCGGGCGGAGCGGCGAATCCCGCGGCGCAAGGAGGAATGGCGAATCCGGCGATGCAGAGCGGGACACCAAACCCGACCGCACAGGGCGGAGCGGCAAATCCGGCGGCGCAGGGAGGAACGGCGGGACCGACGGTACTGGGCGGAACACCGCATCCGACGGCACAAGGCGGAGCGGCCGTCCCGGCGGTGCAAACCGCAGGCGGAACAACCGCTGAAACGGCTCCGCAGCCCGCAGTGCAGACCGCACCGGCTCCGGCACGGCGTCCGCTCATATCGGGCGCTTCGCTCTCGGAACTGCTCGCCTCGGCGGGCAGCGATCCCGACGAAGAGCTTTCGGACGGCGAAACGCCCGACGAAGCCGAAGTCGTAACCGTCGATCCGGAGTGCGCCGAAAAGCTGGAGCATGCCCGCAGCAGGATACTGAACCTCATCAAGGAGAAACGCCCGCGCTTCGTGCCGGCCTTCGAGCTGATGACGTTCCGCGACAACACGATCTCGGTGAGCGTGCCGACGAGCGAACTGCGCGAAGAGATTCTGCGCAGCAAGACGGGAATGCTGATGCGCATCGCCGAACTGGCCGGAATAGACGGAATGATCGAATTGGAGGTCATCGTAAACGAGGAGATACGGGCGGTGCGGCCGATCAAACTCGAAGACCGGGTACGGTACATTACGGAGAAAAACCCGCTGGTGGCGGAGCTTCGCAAGGCACTGGATCTGGAGGTGGAATAACGCACCGATTTACGGCGCACGCCGCAGGACCGGTTCAGGCGAACGGCCGCAGACGGAGGCGCATGGTGACCGCCGGCACGACCGGCCGGACGCCGTACAATATTGATAATCAAGACAAAGAAACAATAAAATGGCAACAAAGAATTTCATCGAAGAACTCGAATGGCGCGGCATGATCCACACGATCATGCCCGGCGCAAAGGAACAACTCGAAAAAGAGATGACGACGGCCTATCTGGGCATCGACCCCACGGCCGACTCGCTGCATATCGGACATCTGGTGGGCGTTATGATCCTCAAGCATTTCCAGATGTGCGGACACCGTCCGCTGGCGCTCATAGGCGGCGCGACGGGCATGATCGGCGACCCCAGCGGCAAGTCGCAGGAGCGCAACCTGCTCGACGAGCCGACGCTCCGCCACAATCAGGAGGCGATCAAGCGGCAGCTCGCCAAGCTGCTCGACTTCGAGTCGGACGCGCCGAATGCCGCCGTGCTGGTCAACAACTACGACTGGATGAAGGACATCTCGTTCCTCGAATTCATCCGCGACATCGGCAAGTGCATCACCGTCAACTACATGATGGCCAAAGACTCGGTCAAGAAGCGTTTCAGCGGCGAGGGCGACGGCATGTCGTTCACCGAATTCACCTACCAGCTGGTACAGGGCTTCGACTTCCTGCACCTCTACCAGACGATGAACTGCAAGGTGCAGCTGGGCGGCGCCGACCAGTGGGGCAACATCACCACCGGTACGGAGCTGATCCGCCGCAAGCTGGGCAGCGAAGCCGAGGCGTTCGCCATCACCTGCCCGCTCATCACCAAGGCCGACGGCACGAAGTTCGGCAAGACCGAGAGCGGCAACGTATGGCTCGACCCGCGCTACACCTCGCCCTACAAGTTCTACCAGTTCTGGCTCAACGTCAGCGACGAGGACGCCAAGCGCTACATCCGCATCTTCACGCTGCTGGACCGCGAGACCGTCGAGGCGCTGACCGCCGAACATGAAGCGGCGCCCCACCTGCGCATACTGCAGAAGCGGCTGGCGCAGGAGATCACCACGATGATCCACTCCAAGGAGGAGTACGAAAAGGCTGTCGAAGCGTCGGCGATCCTCTTCGGCGGATCGACCTCGGAGGCACTGCGCAAACTCGACGAAGAGACACTGCTGCAGGTGTTCGAGGGCGTGCCGCAGTTCCGCATCGCCCGTGCCGAGCTGGGGCTGCCGTTCGTGGACCTCTGCGCCGAGAAGGCGCAGGTCTTCCCCTCGAAGGGCGAATGCCGCAAGATGGTGCAGGGCGGCGGCGTGTCGCTCAACAAGGAGAAGGTCGCCGACGCGGCGCGCGAGGTGACCGAAGCGGACCTGATCGCCGGCAAGTACCTGCTGGTGCAGAAGGGCAAGAAGAATTACTTCCTCCTGATCGCCGAATAATATGGAGTACCGCATCGTTCTCTCGCGGATGGAGTTCCGGGCGCTGCACGGCTGCTACGAACTGGAACGCAAGGTCGGCAACCGTTTCACGGTTGATCTGGAACTGACGGCAGAGCTGGGCGACGCCGCCGTGCAGGACGACGTGCGCAAGACGGTCAATTACCTGACGGTCTACGAAGTGGTGCGGATGCAGATGCGCATCACGCAGCACACCATCGAACGGGTGGCGATGAACATCATCGAAGCGATTTACGCCGCCTTCGCGCAGGTACGGCATGTAAAATGCACCGTATCGAAACTGGCGCCGCCGCTGGGCGGAAAGCTTGAGAAAGTGAGCGTCGTGCTGGAGAAATAGGACGGGTGTGCGCCATGCGCGCACCCGTTTCCGATAATAAACAGGTTAGGTTATGCATCATAAGGAGAGTCGCGCCACGCTGGGTGGCAAATTGAGCGCCGTGCTCGTCGCGGCGGGCAGCTCCGTGGGGCTGGGCAATATCTGGCGGTTTCCGTACGTCGCCGGAGACAACGGCGGCGGAGCCTTTCTGATTATCTACATCCTCTGCGTACTGCTGCTGGGGCTGCCGCTGATGATCGCGGAATTCTCCGTGGGACGGGCGTCGCACCTCAATGCGGTGGGCGCCTACCGGAAGCTGAACCGCCGATGGAGTTTTCTGGGCTACAACGGCGTGCTGGCGGCATTTCTGATTCTGGGATTCTACTTCGTGGTTTCGGGATGGACGGCCGAATACATGGTGCACTCCGCCACGGGCGAGATCGCCCGCTACTCTACGGCTGAGGAGTACAAAAACCTCTTCGAAACCTTCATCAGCAATCCGTGGCGGCCGGTTCTCTACACCTGTCTGTTCGTGCTGGCGACCCACTTCGTGATCGCGCTCGGCGTGCAGAAGGGCATCGAGCGTTCGGCCAAGATTCTGATGCCGCTGCTCTTCGTCATCCTGATCATCCTGTCGGTCCACTCGCTGCTGATGCCGGGCGGCGAAGCGGGACTGAAATTCCTTTTCGCTCCGGATTTCTCGAAAGTGACGCCCACGACGGTGCTTGTCGCGCTGGGGCAGGCCTTCTTCTCGCTCTCGATCGGCATCGGGACGATGGTCACCTACGCCTCGTATTTCAAGCCCGACACCAACCTGCGCCATACGGCGCTCAACGTCACGATCCTCGACACACTGGTAGCCATTCTGGCCGGCGTGGTGATCTTCCCGGCGGTATTCAGCGTGGGCATCGAGCCTTCGTCGGGTCCGTCGCTGGTGTTCATCACCCTGCCGAGCATCTTCAACGACATGCCCCTGAGCATGGTCTGGTCGTCGGTATTCTTCCTGCTGCTGGTCGTGGCGGCGCTCACCTCGACGATCTCGCTGCACGAAGTGGTGACGGTCTACCTGCATGAAGAGTGGCACCTGAGCCGCAAGACCGCGGCATGGCTGACGACCGCCGCAACGGCCGCGCTCGCATCGCTGGCGTCGCTGTCGCTGGGCGTGCTGAGCGGCTGGACGATCTGCGGACTTTCGCTTTTCGACTCGCTCGACTTCCTGACGGCCAACATCCTGCTGCCCGCGGGCGGATTCTTCACCTGCGTCTTCGTCGGCTGGAAACTCGACCGGCAGATACTCAGGGACCAGATCACCAACAACGGAGAGCTGAAATTCCGCATTTACGGCGTCTTCATCTTCCTGCTGCGCTACGTCTGCCCCGCCGTGCTGCTGCTGATCTTCCTCGACAACCTCGGCGTATTTTAACCGCCGGACCGACGGCAATACCAAAACCTGAAACCAATAACAACCCGAACCATGAAACATCCGCTACTTCTACTGCTGATCTGCTGCGGGCTTTGCACCGCAGTTTCCGCCCGTCCGATCCGGGGAACCGTCAAATGCGGCGGCAGACCGCTCGCCGGAGTCGCCGTAACCGACGGCTACACCTTCGCGCAAAGCGACGCGCAGGGAGCGTTCGCCCTCGACGCCGACGACGAGGCGTTATTCATCAGCGTCGTGACCCCGGCGGGGTACATCGCACCGCTGAAAGAGGGCGTCCCGCAGTTTTTCCTCCCCTACACCCCTTCGGCCAAACGCTTCGACTTCGAGCTGCAGGCGTGGCCCGGAACCGCGGCATGTTACGAACTGCTGGCCATCGCCGACCCGCAACCCAAGACCGACGAGCATTTCGAACGGCTCCGCACCGAGATAATCCCGCCGCTGCAGGCTGCAACAGCCGCGAAAAAGGCACAGGGAGTCGATCAGGCCGTCATTCTGCTGGGCGACATCGTATGGGACTCGCCGCAGTTGTTCGCCAAAATCAGGGAGCAGTTCGCATCGCTCGGAATCCCCGTTTACGGCGTGATCGGCAACCACGACCACGACCTGAACAAATTCACCGACCGCGAAGCCAGCGAAAACTACCGTTCGCATTTCGGCCCCACGTATTACGCCTTCGACATGGGCCGCACCCACTACGTCGTTCTCGACGATATCGTCTACCACGGCGCCCGCAAATACGACGAGCAGATAGACTCGATGCAGCTGCGCTGGGCGGCGGCCTACGCCGAACGTCTGCCGGCGGGTTCGCGCGTCTGCTTCGCGATGCACGCTCCGGCCATGAAGTCGTGGCGCGACGAACGCCGCGTCATGGAGTCGGCCGAAACCCTGATGGACGCCTTTGCGGACCATGAAATCCATTTCATATCGGGACATACGCACATCAACTCGAATTTCGACATCCGCGAAGGCGCGATGGAACACAACGTGGCGCAGATATGCGGCAACCTCTGGCGGGACCCGATCAACCGCGACGGCACGCCCAAAGGCTGGCAGCTTTTCCGCGAATGCGGCGGGGATTTCGCGTGGACCTACCAAAGTCTGGAGATGCCCGAAGCCCGGCAGCTGCGCGTATGGGGTCCCGGCACGGCAGAGGACTACCCCGCTTCGGTGATCGCCAAGGTATGGAACTGGGATTCCTACTGGACGGTCGTATGGTATGAGGACGGCCGCTACCGCGGCTCCATGCAGCGGATCTGGTGCAACGATCCCGACTACATCGCCAACATCGACTCGCTGAAGGCCGCCGGGAAAACGGTATCCAAGTCGCAGCGGCCGCGCACGACGCACTTCTACTTCAAGGCCCGCCCTTCGGCGTCGGCCCGCGAGATCGAAGTCGTCGCCACCGACCGTTCCGGCCGCCGCTACTCGGAGCGCATAACGCTCCTGACAAAGGAATAGGACAAAAGACAGACAGGCCGCCGCAGACAGACAAGGCGCTGCGGACAGACAAACCTGACACAGACAAAGGCAGACGCAGACAAATAAGGCTGACGGTAAACAAAGACCGATGCAGACAGACAAGGCGGACGGCAAACAGATACACAGACCGCAGCTGCGAATGCGGCCGCCTGAGAACGAAAAAAACGGAGAGTCGCACAACTCTCCGTTTTTCATGTATCTGCGTCGCTGCCGATCAGTTGATATTCCGCCGGTCGGGTTCATGGTCCGGCGAAGCGGCTTCCATCTCGATCTGCAGTTTGACCATATTGACGGCCGTGGCAGCGGCTTCGTCGCCCTTGTTGCCGTGACGGCCTCCGCAGCGGTCCAAAGCCTGCTGCATGTCGTTCACGGTCAGCACGCCGAAGGCGATGGGCATGTTCCACTGGATTTGCAGCTGCGTGATGCCCTGCGTAACGCCCTGACAGATGAAGTCGAAATGACGGGTATCTCCCTGAATGACGCAGCCCAGCGCGATCACGGCGTCCACGTCGGTATATTCGGCGAAGAACTGCGCGCCGAGGGCCAGTTCGAACGTCCCCGGAACATACTTGATCTGGATGTTCAGGTCGGGACATCCGGCGGCGCGGAGCGTCCGCACGGCGCCTTCGAGCAGGGCTTCGGTGACCTCGCGGTTCCACTCGGCCACGACGATTCCGAACCGCATGTCCGCGGCCGAAGGCAGGGGTGAGTCGAATTTGGAAAGGTTGTGATTCTTGGTCGCCATAGTCCCGGTTATTTCACGCTGCCAAGGAGTTTCTCCGCCTCACGCGCATCCGTCGATGCGGGATAGGAGGTCAGAATCTGCTCGTAAAATGCGGCTGCCTTTTCGTTGTTGCCCTGAGCCTGCTCGGCCAGACCCGCCTTGCGCAGGTACATCGGTGCCGTCAGGTTGTTGTCGGCGGCCTTGACGGCCTGCTCGTAGAATTTCACCGCCTTGGCGTAGTTCTGCTGCTCGACGGCGATGTCGCCCTGCAGGCCCAGATTCTGGGCGTTGATGAGCGCTCCGGGGATGCCCTTGACCGGCGAATACTTCGCCAGATATTTGGCGGCGTTCTCCAGATCGCCCGTCTTCAGGTAACAGATACCCGCATAGTGCTTGGCGAGGTTGCCCGAAGGCGTCGAACCGTACTCTTCGATCACGTCGAGGAAACCGGCGCCGTTGGCGTCGCCTTCGAGTGCGAGCTGATAATCCGGATTCTGCTCCTCGAAACGATACTGAGCCTCGGCGATCCGCTCGGCGGCTTTGGTGGCGCGAGGGGCTACGATCAGTGCGCGGTATCCGAAAATAAGGGCTGCAAGAACCAGCAGTCCCAGAAAAATATACGCCATGTTACGGCCGTTTTTCTCGAAGAAAAGCTCAGTTCTGTTCATTGCTTCGCCGAGGGTCTCCTGCTCGGCTACATGCTGCTTTGCCATATGAAAAATATCTTGTTTTAGTTAAATTTCGGTATGTTAGTCTGCAAAGATACAAAACTATTCAGAATGTGCAATGCGCTGTCCGCTTTTTTTGTATCTTTACAAAAAACAGACGGCGCCCCGCACGGGCGGCGGTCCGGCAAATCGCAAACAAGTTTGCATTTGCACTCACCTTGCATTATCTTTGGGCTATGTTTCTGAAGAAAATATCGCTGCTGAATTTCAAAAATATCGAGCAGGCGGAGCTTGCCCTCTGCCGGGGCGTCAACTGTCTGGTAGGCGACAACGGAGCCGGCAAGACCAACGTCATCGACGCGGTCTACTACCTGTCGATGTGCAAGTCGTCGCTGCCCATGACCGACGGGCAGAGCATCCGCCACGGCGCCGATTTCTTCCTCGCCGAAGGGCAGTATCTCACCGACGGAGGAAAGAGCGAAAACATCGTGTGCTCCTTCTCGCGCAAAGGCGGCAAAGTGCTCAAACGCAACGGCAAGGAGTACGAACGGCTCTCGGACCACGTGGGGCTTGTTCCCGCCGTGATCGTATCGCCGGCGGACAGCGCCCTGATCAGCGACGCCGCGGACGAACGGCGCCGCTACCTCAACGCCTTCATCTCGCAGCTGGACCGGAGCTATCTGGCCGCCGTGATGCGCTACAACGCCGTGCTGGCCGAGCGCAACCGGCTGCTCAAGAACATGCCCGACGAGACGATGCTGCAGATTTACGACATGCAGCTCGTCGAACAGGGCGAGCGGATTCACGCCCGGAGGCGGGAGTTCGCCGAGCGGCTGCAACCCGTCGCGGCGGAGTATTACCGCATACTTTCGGGCGACCGCGAGCAGGTCGGACTGCACTACAAATCGGAGTTGAACGACCGTCCGTTCGGTGAGATTCTCCTCGCCGCGCGGCAGAAGGATCTGGTCAACGAGTTCACCACGTCGGGCATTCACCGCGACGATCTGGTGCTCCGGATCGGCGGCTACCCCTTGCGCAAATACGGCTCGCAGGGTCAGCAGAAGTCGTTCCTGATCGCCCTGAAACTGGCCCAGTACACAATAGTCGCGCAGGAGAAAGGCGAGAAGCCGATCCTGCTGCTCGACGACCTGTTCGACAAGCTCGACGCGGGGCGCGTGGAACAGCTCATACGGCTGGTGTCGGAAGATTCGTTCGGGCAGATCGTCATTACGGACTGCAACCCCACCCGTCTGCGCCGGATTCTGGACAAGGCCGGCGGAGCGTACTCCCTCTTCACGGTCGAAAACGGCGGCATCGGGCAGGAGACCGCAACGGCCGGAGCGCCGGCTTGCGGCGGGCAGTTTCCGGCCGAAGAGCGCGCGAAGGAAGCAGCGGACCAAACGCAGCATGCCGGGCCGCAGGAGGCTGGGGCTGCGGAAGGAATCCGGACGGCAGCGGTGCAAGGCGAAGCTTCGGAGGATTTACGCAACGCGGCGTCCGCAGGCGAAAAATCCGGCGGAAAGGACGTCCGCGGAACAGATACGGCAGACACGGCATCCGGCGGAAAGGAGGGAGCGCGATGAGACGGACCAAGACGATGCTGATGGGCGACCTGCTGGAAGAGTTTTTCAAACGCCCCTATGTCGCGGCCAAAGTCGCCGAAGGGAAACTGCCCGACACATGGCGCGCCGTCGTGGGCGACCGCGCCGCGGACTTCACCACGGAACTGAAGTTGGAAAACCACATTCTCTATGCCCGCATCCAGTCGAGCGTGCTTCGTTCGGAACTCTTCTACCAGCGCGAAGCGCTTAAGGAGGAGCTGAACCGGCGTTCCGGCGTCCGGATCGTCAATGCGGTGATTATCCGGTAGACTCCCGGAAGGTGCGGGCGACACAGATGACACAGGTAAACACGGGTAACACGGGAGGTGCGGAAAAATACTGGAGCAACGGCAAATAAGAGAGATAAGAACACGGCAGGCACGGAAAATACAGGAGATACGACAAAATACGGGACACACGAAAAGGCTGGGGCAGAGACAGAGACACAAACTGAGACTGAAACAAACTGAAACAAACTGACTGCCTGAGAAACACGGAAAATGCCGGGGCATACTTTCCGCCCCGCTCCGGATCACACAAAAAAAAGATGCGCCTGATGAGGGCGCATCCTTTTTTTATCCGGCCGGGCCGACCGGGCGAACCGGTCATTCCGTCCCGCGGGGATTACTGGATAATCGCGGCGCGGTTGGCGGCCTGAACCTTCTTGAAGGGATCGGGGGAGTTGCCCTTGCCCTCGTAATTCAACTGTTTGGGATTCACGCCCTTCGACACGAGGAAGTCGTAAACCCGCTTGGCGCGGTGCTCGGCGACGCGCTTGTTGCCGGCGGCGGTACCCGTCTGCTGGTCGGCGTGGCCCACGATCTGGTAAACGGCATCCTTCGAGCCGCTCTTGATCTGCTCGGCGATCAGCTCCAGACGCGTCTTCTCCTGCGGCGTCAGCACCGACATGCTGTAATCGAAGAGAATGATCGAAGTGTCGGCCAGAGCGGCTTCGTCGGCGGCGACAACCGTTGCGACGGCAGCAGCTGCCGCGGCATCGGCGGCGGCGTTCTGAGCGGCGGCAGCCTGCGCCTGAGCGGCGGCGAGCTGCTGGGCCAGCTGGGCGTTCTCAAGCTCGGCGGCTTCGACAGCGGCCATGCTTGCGGCAACGGCGTCTTGGAACGCCTGAATGTCGGCGGCCGTATAGCCCGCTACGCCGCGCTGCCAGCCGCGCTTGTTAAAGCGGTAGGTGAAGCCCGCCGTAGCGCTGAAGCCGAACAGGTAGGAACCGTCCGTCTTCGCGGGGCATACGCGCGAAGGCGCCAGCATGCCTTTCAGCTCGATATTGAAGTCGAACGAACGCGACAAGCGGAATTTGTTGAGCAGACCGTAAGAGAATGCGAAAGCCTGATGCGTACCGGTCATATTGTCCTCTTGGCTCTTGTCCGTGAAGTTCGTAGCCAGATAACCGAAGCCTACGAACGGCACCAGATAATAGGCCCGGTCGTCGCGGTAACCGCCCGCCCAGTTCGAGAAGTTAAGCATAAAGTCGGAATGCACGAAGAGGTAAGGCCACTTGAGTTTGCCCAGATCGGCGTCGTAGTTGGCAAACTGACCACCCTGCAGCTGCAGACGCATACCTACCACCGGATGCACCCATTTTACAAGCGAAAAGTTCGCTTCGAATCCGAGGCGTTTTCCGAAGGACCCCGAATTGGAGCCGTTCGTCAGGGCCGTACCTACACCGCCGCCCAGCGACATCTCCCAATTATCCCAAAATCCATTGGACACAAAACCTGCAAAGCTCGGTTTTTTGGGCGTCTCCTGCGCCCATGCCGTCGTCGCGAATGCCACGACCGCAAGAATTAGAATAAGTTTTTTCATAGCTAACATTAGTTATTCCCAGTTGTAAAATTATAAATTAATTTTTCAAAATCCATTCATCAACAGCATGAAACGCAAAAACAGAGCCGAAAGCGACTAAAAAAGGCCGAAAACATACGTTTCCAGCCTTTTAATCTCAATATCAAATCTTTTCAGATCAGCCGCATTTCGAATAACCGCACGACATGCAGGTCAGACAGCCGTTCTGGTAGGCCATATTCTCCTGTCCGCAGCTCGGACACTTGCCTTTCGACTTGGTGCCGTCCACGATATATTGCTTCAGCGCACGGCAGACGCCCGTTTTCCACGTGTTGATCGACTCGCTGTCCAGATGGAGCGACTCAATGAGCGAAACGGTCTTCTCGATCGGCATGCCGTGGCGCAGTACGCCCGAAATGAGTTTGGCGTAGTTCCAGAACTCCTCGTTGAACAGGCGCGAGATGCCGCCGATGGTGTTCGTATAGCCGTAACGGTCGGTATACTGGAAGTCGTAACGCTTGGTGCCGTCGTCCTCGCGGACCTTGATGATGAAGCCCTTGTTGATCTTGCGGGGAATATACATGGCGTCCTCCTCGATCTTACCCGTGAAGACCTCGTAGGGACGTCCGTCCTGAAGTCCCACGAAGGCGATCCAGTCCTCGGTGCCGTTCTTGAACCGCACGATGTCGGCAGGAATCGACTTGGGACGCTTCGCCACTTCGCCGGGATGCCCCTCGCACTTCTTTTTCTTGTTCTTGGAAGCCTTGTCGAGCAGCACGCCGTCGCGGCAGCCGTCGCGGTAAACCGTGACGCCCTTGCAGCCGCACTCCCAAGCCGTGCGGTACACATCGGCGACGAGCGCTTCGGAGACATTGTTCGGCAGGTTCACCGTCACCGAGATCGAATGGTCCACCCATTTCTGGATCGCACCCTGCATCTTGACCTTCGCCACCCAGTCGATATCGTTGGCCGTGGCGCCGTGGTAGGGCGAAGCCGCCACCCACTCGTTCAGCTCGGCGTCCGAGATGGTCTCCAGTTTCGACGTATCGTATCCGTTCGCGTCCAGCCACTTGACGAAATTGTGGTGGTAGACGTTGTACTCCTGAAACTTTTCGCCCGTTTCGTCCTCGTAATCGACGTGCGTGTCGTGGTCCGAAGGGTTGATCTTGCGGCGGCGCTTGTAGACCGTGCGGAACACCGGTTCGATGCCCGACGTGGTCTGCGACATGAGCGACGTGGTGCCCGTCGGGGCGATGGTCAGCATGGCGATATTGCGGCGGCCGTTCTTCTCCATTTCGGCGTACAGCTCCGGATCGGCCTCGCGGATGCGGGCGATCATCGGGTTGTTCTTCTCCTTCGAAGCGTCGTAGATCGGGAACGCTCCGCGCTGGGCGGCCATCCGGACCGAAGCGCGGTAGGCTTCGACGGCCAGCGTCTTCTGCACCTCGACGGCGAAAGCGATCGCCTCGTCCGAGCCATAAAGCAGCCCCAGCGCCGCGAGCATATCGCCCTCGGCCGTGATGCCGAGACCCGTGCGGCGGCCCTTCTGCGCCATGGTGCGGATCTTCTTCCACAACTCCAGCTCCACGCGGCGGACCTCCTCGTCTTCGGGATCGGCGGCTATCTTGGCGATGATCTGCTCGACCTTCTCCAGTTCGAGGTCGATGATGTCGTCCATCATGCGCATGGCCTTGCCGACATGCGCCTTGAACCTGTCAAAATTGAACTTCGCCTCCTTGGTGAAGGGGTTGTCCACATAGCTCAGCAGGTTCATCGCCAGCAGGCGGCACGAATCGTAGGGGCAGAGCGGAATCTCGCCGCAGGGGTTGGTCGAAACCGTCACGAAGCCCTCGTCGGCATAGCAGTCGGGCACGCTCTCGCGGATGATCGTATCCCAGAACAGCACGCCCGGCTCGGCCGACTTCCATGCGTTGTGGATGATTTTATCCCAGAGTTTCTTGGCGTCGATGTCCTGCTCGTATTTGGGATGGTCCGACTTGATCGGGAACTGCTGGTGGTACTTCTTGCCCGCGATCGCGGCGCGCATGAATTCGTCGTCGATCTTGATCGAGACGTTGGCGCCCGTGACCTTGCCCGTATCGACCTTGGCGTCGATGAAACGCTCGGCGTCGGGATGCTTGATCGACAGCGAGAGCATCAGCGCTCCGCGGCGGCCGTCCTGTGCCACCTCGCGCGTCGAGTTGGAATAGCGCTCCATGAACGGAACGATACCCGTGGAGGTGAGGGCCGAGTTCAGCACGGGGCTGCCCGTGGGCCGGATGTGCGAAAGGTCGTGCCCCACGCCGCCGCGGCGCTTCATCAGCTGCACCTGCTCCTCGTCCATGCGGAAAATGCCGCCGTACGAGTCGGCCGGGTTCTTATGGCCGATCACGAAGCAGTTCGAGAGCGAGGCCACCTGAAAATTGTTGCCGATACCCGTCATCGGGCCGCCCTGCGGAATCACGTACCGGAAATGGTCGAGCAGCTCGAACACCTCCTCCTTGCTCATCGGATCGGGATACTTGCGTTCGATGCGCTCGATCTCGGCGGCGATACGCTCGTGCATCTGCTTGGGCGACGTTTCGTAAATATTGCCGAAAGAGTCCTTGAGGGCGTACTTGCTGACCCACACCGTTGCGGCGAGGTCGTCCCCTTCGAAATACTTTTTCGACTCGGCGACCGCATCGTTGTATTCGACTTTCTGCGGCGCCACGGGTTTTGCGGCTTTTGACATGACTATATTACTTTATTTCAGAATTTTAGCGTCGGAACGGACAAAGTCCGGTTTTACAAAAATGACTCTTTTATATGGAAAAAACCAGCGACGCACACCAATTTTATCCACAAGTTATTTACAAAAGGTGCAAAAGATGCGCCCCGCATACGTGAGACGCATTTATCGGCCGGCGGAAAACCGCGGCGCCGTTTCGGCGCACGGATACGGCCCTGAAAAGCACCGGCTACTTCACCGCCACGGCGTCGATCTCGACCAGCGCGCCCATCGGAAGCGCCGCCACCTGATAGCACACGCGGGCGGGCATCCGCTCGGTAAAGAACCGGGCGTAAACGGCGTTCATCGCGGCGAAATCGCCGATGTCCTGCAGCAGGACGGTGGTCTTGACCACGTCGCCGAGCGTATAGCCGCCCTCTTCGAGGATGTGGCGCAGGTTCGTAAGCGACCGGTGCGTCTGGGCTTCGACGCCTTCGGCCATTTTGCCGGTGGCGCCGTCGATCGGAAGCTGGCCCGAAACATAGAGCGCGCCGCCGGCTTCGACGGCCTGCGAGTAGGGTCCCACGGCTTTGGGCGCATGGGGCGATGCGATAATCTTCTTCATAACGGGTATTTTTCAAATTTTACACAAAGGTACGATTTATTCCCTATATTTGCACAACACATATATAATAATATACTATGAAGATTTTGCTGAAAATCGCGGCCCTCGCCGCCGTTGCGGCCCTCGCCGCAGGGTGCTGCAGCTGCCGTTCCTACCAGAAGAAAAACCGCAGGCCGCTCGTCGGCACCGAATGGCAGCTCATTCAGCTGGGCGGCAAGGCCGTCAAACCCGAAGAGGGCAAATTCACGCTTACGTTTCTGGCCGAAGAGAACCGCATCGCGGGCGTCGGCGCCTGCAACCGCATCATGGGGAGGTACGAAGCGACCGAGAAGGGCGCGCTGAAGATCGGGCCGCTGGCATCGACGATGATGGCATGCCCCGGCATGGAGCAGGAGGACGCGTTCACCAAGGCGCTCGAATCGACGACGCACTACGATATGGACGGACCGATGCTGCTCCTGCTGAGCGACGGCGAACTGCGGGCCGTATTTCAGGCGAAGCCCTGAGACGAAGCACGGGCGCAGCCTGACGACAAAAAAGGGGAGGACTTTCGGACAGTCCTCCCCTTTTTCATACGGCTCGCCGCGTCTATTTCAGGTGCGGATTCAGGCTGCGCCATTCCTCCACGGGCGGGATGATACCCATCGAAATCACCTCGTCGCGCAGTTTGCAGAGGTGTTCGTAGCTGGCCGCGAGGGTCTTGTTCTCCTCGGCCGTGCCCTGCACGTTCTTGTAGCTGACGCCCTCCTTGGTGATCTGGGTCTCCATCGCCATCAGGATATGCTTGAACTCATCGTTGTGCACGAATACACCCGCCGGATAGCCGAACGGCTTGCCGCCCATGGCCGCCGCGATCATGCAGATCGACAGGTAGGCCGGGCTTTGGAACGACGAGCGGCCGCGCAGGTCGATGATATGCTTGCCGCCCTGAATCACACGCTGCTGCAGGTCGTGCCAGTCGCCTTCGGGCATTTCATGGCCGATCAACTCCGAAAGGGGACGTCCGGCGACGAGCGTCGTCGAGGCGAAGACGGCCATCTGCTCGCCGTGGCCGCCGTAGGTGCGGCAGTTGCGGATTTCGTCGGGCGAAATCTTGAAATACTTGGCCAGCTCCGAACGCAGGCGCGTGCTGTCCAGCGCGGCGAGGGTCGAAAGCTGCGAGGGACGGATGCCCGCATAGATCAGCGTCACCAGTCCCGTGATGTCGGCGGGATTGAAAACCACGACCACATGCTTCACACCGGGGCAGTAGGTCTTGATGTCCTTGCCCAGCTGCGCGGCGATCTCGGTATTGCCTTTCAGCAGGTCTTCGCGCGTCATGCCCGCCTTGCGCGCCGCGCCGCCCGACGAAACGACATACGAAGCGTCCGTAAGAGCCTCCCTGATATCGCTCGTCCAAGTGATGTTCACCCCTTCGAACGCGCAGTGATAAAGCTCCTCGGCCACACCTTCGAGCGCGGGAGCGTACGGGTCATACAGGCAGATGTTCGGCGTAAGGCGCATCATCAGCGCCGTCTGGGCCATGTTCGAGCCGATCATACCGGCCGCGCCCACGATCGTGAGTTTGTCGTTTGTCAGAAATTCCATAACTGAAACTATTTTAAATTGGGTACGATCCCGTACCCGGGTCTTATTTGCTGAAGCGGAACGTAAATTCGTTCTTCGCGTCGCGCATCCAAGCGAACTGCCGCGTAGTGGGCGAAATGGCGAACAGGGGCGAGAAAGTCGTCGCCTTCACCGTCACGCCGTCAGGCATGAACTCCAGAATGCGTATCCAGCCGTCGCCGCCGTTGCCCTCGTAACCGCCGCCCATCGACTGCGCGTCGAAGAGCATCTGGTGTACGTCTTTTCCGGCGCTGTTTCTGTCGGTGCGGAACCCGCTTCCCGAAATGTGGCCGCAGACCACCAGTTCGATGTTGGAAGCCGGGCGGACCAGTTTCTGCCAGAGCTCCTCGCCGTTGCTGGCGTCGGGAAGCGGCAGTCCCTTGATCTTCACGATCCTGCCGTTGCGCACCAGCGGCTCGTAGCTCGTCACCTTGCAGGGACCGGACAGCCGCTGGTCCTTGGCATCGAGGTAAGCGTGGGTCATCAGCACGATCCGGTGATCGGCGTACTCCTCCAGCCCCACCACCTGCTGCGCCCACTTCATCACCGTATCGCGGGGCGCGAACTCCATATTCAGGAAAAGGTAGTCCTTGCCGTCGGGGGCCTTCAGTTCGAAGGCGCAGTTCTCGACGGCGGGATTCTCGTCCGAATCGAGTCCGAACTGACAGATCGCCGCCGCGTTGAGCGGGTTGCGGCCGATCGGGAAATATTCGTTCAGGTGCGTGCGCCGCGCGCCGCTGCGGGTGTAGGTGTAGTCGTGGTTGCCGGTGGCGACCAGATAGGGCACGCGTCCGTCCAGCACCTTGAACGCATCGGCCATGCCCTGCCATTGGCGCACCGAGGTCAGATCGCCCGAAAAGCCGTTGCCGATGCGGTCGTTCTGCTCGACCACATCGCCCACGCAGAGCACCATCCGAACGTTCAGCCGCTCGATATTGTCGGCGATCCATGCCGTCATCAGGCGGGCGATGGGCTGGCTGGCTTCGTTCTTGGCATATCCCTGCAGGTCGGGGATCACCACGACGCTCCACGATTCGGGATTCTCCAGCGCGGGTTGCCGGTATTCCTCCTGCGCCGCAGCGGGCAGGCTCCACAACATGGCGGCCAACGCCGCGAGGGTCATTATTCCTCTTTTCATTTTTCGTACCGTTTATTTATCGGACCGCGAATCATTCGACTTCGCGGCGGTTCCGCAGGGCATGCGTGATGGTCAGCTCGTCGACGTATTCCAGCTCGTCGCCGAAGCCGATGCCGCGGGCGATCGAGGTGACTTTCACGCCGGGAAACTGCCGCAGGCGGTTCATCAGGTAGAAGAGCGTCGTCTCGCCCTCGACCGAGGTCGAAATGGCGAGGATCACCTCCTTCACGCCGCCGCGGGCGATGCGTTCGGTCAGCAGGTCGATTTTCAGATCCGAGGGCGAAATGCCCTGCATCGGCGAAATGACCCCGCCCAGCACGTGGTAAAGGCCCCTGTACTGGTGGGTATTCTCGATCGAGAGCACGTCGGCGACCTGTTCCACGACGCAGATCGTGGTCCGGTCGCGCTCGTCGTCCAGACAGATCGGGCACACCTCCTCGTCCGAAAGGTTGTTGCACTCGGCGCAGTATTTCACGTCGTTGCGGAAACGGTCGATGCTCTCCGTCATTTCGGCCACCGACTCCCGCTCCATGCGCAGGATGTGGATGGCGAGGCGCAGCGCCGTGCGGCGCCCCACGCCCGGAAGCTTCGACAACTCGCCGACGACGTCTTGTAGTAATTTAGACATTCAGATCGTTTCGATTTTGCGGCACTCCAGCCACCCTTTCTTGCCGTCGGCGATCACCACTTCGCACCAGTCGTCGAGCCGGTTCGTGATCGTCACAACCGTGCCTTCGTGCAGCACGAAAAGGTCGGTGGACGACTTGTCGGGCGAACTCTTGACCGCCGTAGAAGCGGTCATGACCACGGCCGAAGTGTCGTCGAGCATCTCGCGGCGTTCGCCCAGCGCGAACCACGTCGTCAGCATGCACAACAGCACGGCGACGACGGTGCCGTAGAACCCGGCCTTGCGCAGCGAAAGCCGCTGGGCCAGCAGGTAGACCAGAAACAGCGCCAGCGCGCAGGCCAGCAGCACCAGCGAAAGGACGCTCCACGCCGTACAGTTCATCGTGTGGCGGGCTTCGCGCATCCACGTCACGAAGAAGAATTCGGGAATGTCCTCGATGTTGTCCTTCGTGCGGGCTTCGGCGACGCTCAGGTTGTGGCGGATGTCGTCGTTGCCGGGAGCCAGCCGCAGCGCCCGTTTGTAATAGAGGATGGCCTTGCCGATGCGGTCCTCCTTGAAGTAGGCATTGGCGAGGTTATAGTAGAGTTTCACGGAGCTTACCCCGCGGGAAAGAATCTCTTCGTAGACTTCGGCGGCCGAATGGAAATTGCCGTTGATATAGGCCGTGTTGGCCATGTCCCACAACTGTTCGGTCGTGGGCCGGGGCGCGGACTCGCTCTGCTCCGCCGCCGGCTGCGCAAGGCTGTCGGCAGGCTCCTGCGCATAGGATGCCAGACACCCCAGCAGCAGGACGAGACAAACTGAAATTCGTTTTTTCATAGCTGTTCCTATCGTTTTATCATCGCTTCGATCCGCGAAATGATATCGACGCCCTCGCCGTAGACCTCGGTCATCCGGGCCGATGCGGCCGGCGAATACTGCGCCTCGTCGCACTTGGTGATGATGGCCGTGAAACGCTGCGACTCTTCGGATGAGACGCCCCGTTTGTGCAGCTCCTCGCGGACGTTCTCCTTCGTGAGGTTGGCGACCGGAATGTTGAACTTGTCGCTCATGTAGCCCCACAACGCGCGGAGCATCTCCTCGTAGAACGCATGGCGGTTCTGCTCCTCCATGTAGCGTTTGGCGGCGCGGAAACGCTGCACGGCGACCTTGTTGGCGCGCTTGCCCCGCAGCAGGGCCACGTTCTGCGACTCGCGGATCTGCCGGCGCAGCGCGACGTAGACCATTGCGAAGAGGATCAGGATGCCGAAGAACAGCACCCAGTAGGCCGCGCTGAAGAGGAACGGTTCGCGGACCGAACGCAGCTGCGGACTGCCCAGCTTGATGAAGCGGATATCCTGTCCGAGCAGCTTGACCTCCTCCTTCGACATGCCGCGGCCCTGCACCACGGGAGCGTCGCCGCCGCCCTTGGCGTCGGGCGTGATCTCCAGCTCCAGCGCCTTCGACTTCAGCGTCATGTACTGCATGCGCGACGGGTCGAAATAGCTGAATTCGACGGGTTCCACCTCGTACGTGCCTTCGGCGCGCGCGATGAAGGGATATTCGAACTGGCGGTAGCCGGAAATGCCGGCCGCCGAGGTGTTGATCGACTCGGTGGTCTTGACGTTATACTGCTCGAACGAAGCGGGGAGCGTCAGTTTGGGCGCCTGCACGAACGTAAGGTTGCCCGTGCCGGAAATCTTGACCGTATAGGTCGCCGCGGAGTTGGCGGCCAGCCGCTCCTGCGGAAGCACGGCATCCATCGTGAAACTGCCCACGGCGCCGCTGAAGCTGGCGGGAGCGCCCGCAGGCAGCGGCTTGACGGCGATGTTGATGCGCGGACTCTGCACCTTGCGGGGCACGTTGACGAAGTCGGGACCGCCCCCGAAGAAGGGGTCCACGTTGCGGCGTCCCGGCACCACGACCTGCGCCACGGCCGTCAGTTCGGCCGGCTCGATCACGAGCGTCCCGGCCTGCTGCGGGTAGAGCAGGTACTCCTTGGCCACGAGCGTCTCGTAGACCTTGCCGTTGAAGGTCTCGCGCTGGCGCCGGGCGTTGTCGGTATTAAGCTCCTGCGCCCAGAATCCGTTGAACGACGGGAATTTCACGTCGTTGTATCCCACGACCGGCACCCGCTCGTACAGCTTGAACGTCACGCGCAGCGGCTCGCCCTTGTAGACCGAGGTCCGCGACACGACGGCGCGCAGCAGAATGTCGTCCTTGGCGATCTGGTTCTGCGCCGTAACGTCCGGCGAGGAGTCCTCGCGCGGCCGGGACTGCGTGCCGCCGGCGCCGGGGGACTTGCCCTCGTTCACGATCTCGATCGGCAGGGCGTTGGAACGGTAGACGGTGCCGTCCACCGTGACTTCGGCAGCCCCGACGGTGACGTTGCCCGCGGCCTGCGGAAGCAGGACGTAGGTGATCGTGTAATTGATGCTTTTGGTCATCGCTCCGTTGACGATCTGGATCGACTGGCCCGACGACTCGGCCGGGCCGGCGATCACGTCGAATCCTTCGAACGAAGGCGCCTTGAACGTCCCCTTGTCGGGATAGGCGTTGAGCGCGAACTCCACGCGGAACGCTTCGCCGACGGCGACCGTCAGCGGAGAGCTGGCCTCAAAAGTGACCTTCTCGGCAGCCGATGCCGAGAAGATCGCCAGCGCGAAGAGCGCCGTCAGGGATATTTTCGCAATGAAATCTCTCATTGAGCCTTACAATAAAATCTTTCTTCAGATTTTACAACGTAAACTTTTGCCCGTTAGTATATCTCCGGGCCGTTTTTTAATGTTTGAAATCGGCAAAAAAGTCGTTGCCCTTGTCGTCGACGATGATGAACGCCGGGAAGTTCTCGACGTAGATCTTGCGGACGGCCTCCATGCCCAGTTCGGGGAAGTCCACGACCTCGACCGACTTGATCGAGTTCTTGGCCAGAATAGCCGCCGGGCCGCCGATCGAACCGAGGTAGAAACCGCCGTGCTTGCGGCAGGCGTCGGTGACCTGCTGCGAGCGGTTGCCCTTGGCCACCATCACCAGCGAACCGCCGTGCGACTGGAACAGATCCACGTAGGGGTCCATGCGTCCGGCCGTCGTGGGGCCGAACGAGCCCGAAGCCATACCCTCCGGCGTCTTGGCCGGACCCGCGTAGTACACCGGGTGCTTCTTGAAGTATTCGGGCATGGGCTTGCCCTCGTCGAGCATCTGCTTGATGCGGGCGTGGGCGATGTCGCGCGCCACGATCAGCGTGCCCTTCAGGTTCAGGCGCGTCTTGATCGGATATTTGGTAAGTATTTCGCGGACCTTGTCCATGCCTTCGTCGAGGTCGATGTCCACGGCGGGCGACATGGCGGGCGCCTCGGCGGGCAGGAAGCGGGCGGGGTTCTTCTCCAGCGCTTCGAGGAAGATGCCGTCGGGCGTGATCTTGGCCTTGATGTTACGGTCCGCCGAGCAGCTGACGCCGATGGCCACGGGGCACGAAGCCGCATGGCGCGGGGCGCGGATCACGCGCACGTCGTGTACGAGGTACTTGCCGCCGAACTGCGCGCCGACGCCGCTCTCCTGACAGATCTTGAGCACCTTCTCCTCCCATTCGAGGTCGCGGAAGCAGCGGCCTCCCTCGTTGCCCGAAGTGGGCAGCTCGTCGAGGTAGCCGGCCGAAGCCTTCTTCACGGTCGAAAGGCACATTTCGGCCGACGTGCCGCCGATGCAGATCGCGAGGTGGTAAGGCGGGCAGGCCGACGTGCCGAGGTCGAAGATATGCTGTTTGATGAATTTCGTGAGCGACTCCTCGTTCAGCAGCGCCTTGGTCTGCTGGTAGAGGAAGGTTTTGTTGGCCGAGCCGCCGCCCTTGGTGATGAAGAGGAATTCGTATTCCATGCCCGGACGGCCGCCGTAGATGTCGATCTGGGCCGGCAGGTTGGTGCCCGAATTCTTCTCGTCGGTCATCGTGAAGGGCACGACCTGCGAATAGCGCAGGTTGCGCTCCTTGTAGGTTTCGTAAACGCCTTTCGAGATGCACGCGGCGTCGTCGGCGCCCGTGTAGACATCCTCGCCCTTATGGCCGATGCAGATGGCCGTGCCGGTGTCCTGACAGGTCGGCAGCTCGCCCTCGGCCGCAACGACCTGATTCAGCAGCATGGTGTAGGCCACGAACTTGTCGTTGTCGGTAGCTTCGGGATCTTCGAGGATGTTGCGCAGCTTCTGCAGGTGCGAGGCGCGCAGATAGAACGACACGTCGCCGTAGGCGGCCTTCGACAGCAGTTCGAGACCCGCGGGGTCCACCTTCAGGATTTTACGTCCGTCGCACTCGACGACCTTCACGTAATCCTTCGTCAAAAGACGGTACTCGGTTTTGTCCTCCCCCACGGGGAACGGCTCCTGATAAATAAAGTCAGCCATAATGGTAGTTTGTTTATGTTTGTAGTATCAATATCCTTGCAATCCTTGCAGTCTGCCCCGACCTTCGGCCGCCGCGGGGCGCGGAAGGCCGTCCGCGATTCGGGAATCCCCCGGAGCTAAAGCCATGCAAAAATACAAAAAACAATCCGGATTGCGCAACAATTTCCGGCCGTCTGTTATTTTTTTCACAAAAAGGCGAATAAAATAGCCCGAACAGGCGCAATTAATTAGAATATTTATTAAATTTGTGCGGTTTTTCGAGAGAAACAATTCACTGCATAAATTAAATTACTATGGTATCCTACAAAGATTTGGGTCTTGTGAACACCCGTGAGATGTTCGCAAAGGCCATCAAGGGCGGTTATGCCATCCCGGCATTCAACTTCAACAACATGGAGCAGATGCAGGCCATCATTCAGGCTTGCGTGGAGGCTTCGTCGCCGGTAATTCTTCAGGTGTCGTCGGGCGCGCGCAAGTACGCCAACCAGACCCTGCTCCGCTACATGGCTCAGGGCGCCGTCGAATATGCCAAGGAGCTGGGCAAGAACATTCCGATCGTTCTGCACCTCGACCACGGCAACTCGTTCGAGCTTTGCAAGAGCTGCATCGACATGGGCTTCTCGTCGGTGATGATCGACGGTTCGCACCTCCCCTATGAGGAGAACGTGGCGCTCACCAAGCAGGTGGTCGACTACGCACACCAGTTCGACGTGACGGTAGAAGGCGAGCTGGGCGTACTGGCCGGCGTGGAGGACGAGGTTTCGGCCGAGCACCACACCTACACCGATCCCAAGGACGTCGTGGATTTCGTATCCAAGACCGGCGTGGATTCGCTGGCCATCTCGATCGGCACCTCGCACGGCGCCAACAAGTTCAAGCCCGAACAGTGCACCCGCAACGCCGAGGGCATCCTCGTTCCGCCCGAACTGCGTTTCGACATTCTGGCCGAGATCGAGAAGGAGCTTCCGGGCTTCCCCATCGTGCTGCACGGATCGTCGTCGGTTCCGCAGGAGTACGTGAAGATCATCAACACGCACGGCGGTGCGCTGAAGGATGCCGTAGGCATTCCCGAAGAGCAGCTCCGCAAGGCCGCCAAGAGCGCCGTCTGCAAGATCAACATCGACTCGGACGGTCGTCTGGCAATGACCGCAGCCATCCGCAAGATCTTCGTAGACCAGCCCGCCGAGTTCGACCCCCGCAAATATCTGGGTCCGGCCCGCGACGAGCTGAAGAAACTCTACATGCACAAGTGCGAGAGCGTGCTGGGTTCGGCCGGCAAAGCTTAATCCGCAACATTCCGACAAAGAAACCCGGTCTTTCGAGACCGGGTTTCTTTCGTTTACGGCGTGCGTTGCCGGAAAACGGCGGCTCCGGAGAAAAGAGTCGCAAGGGCGCGGAATTCCGGACGCAAAGCGACGCGGAGACATCGGATATACCCCGGTCCGGGCGGGACCGGGCAGAGTCATCAAACTAAAAAACAAGAACTTAACATAAACGACCCACACCCGATTTGACCCCCGGCTTTGTTTTGACAAGAAAGGGGGTATTTCTATTTTTGCTGCCGAGCGGCACTATGCCGATGCCGGACCAATCACAATCAAATCAGGTTAATTATGGAGAGAATAGAAAAAACCTTGCTGCTGCCGCTGCTGACGGCCGCAGTATTGTCTTCCGCGTCCTGTTCCGACGACAAGGAGAAGGAGCCGCCCGTGCGGGCCGTAAATTACACCATCGAGTTCACGACCGTCTCGCAGGCGGTTTACCTCGGAGACAGGTACCGGACCGGAGACGGCAATTTCCGTCTGACGCTGACCAATGCGGACGGAGACGTGCTGGAAGCGGACCTGACGAGCGTCAAAGCCCCCAAACCCTCCGCCGCGATGCCCGAAGCGGGCGTTTACACGGCGGCGGAGACCCGCCGGGCGGGAACGTTCGCGCCGGAGGCATCCTCGTGGGAAACCGCCAAAAGCGGCGTCGAGGTCCGGAGCGCGAATCAGGCCGGGCAGAAAACGAAGTTCGCGATCCGTGCAGGCAGCATGACGCTCGCGCCCGCGGCATCGGGCGACGGGACCTTCACCCTGTCGGGCGAGGTGACCGACGGGGACAAAACCGCCCTCGCGTTCTCGTGGAGCGGCGCGCTGGCCTTCGCAAACGAATCCGGGGAGGAAGACCCGGTCGTGTACGAACGGCTGTCGATGGTCTTCGGCGACTACTATCCCAACGACTACGGCATTGCGGCCGACACCTACATGCTCCGCGGCGGCAACGAAAGGGTCGAACTGCATTCGCAGCTCCGCAGCGTGCCGGCCGCCGATCCGGCGGCGCCGCTGCCCGGCGACGGCAAATACACGATCGACCTGCGCTCGGAAGCGGGAAAATACGCCAACGAAACCTTCACGTTCCGCTCAGGCTACATCTCCGAGAGCGGCCGGGCCGCCGGCACCTACTGGAAAACCGACCAAGCCACCTACGTCGCCACGTCGGGATCGTTCACCGTCTCGACCGTCGGCGAAAGCTGGAAGATAGAGGGAACGCTCCGCGACGACGGGGCCGAAGAGACGTTTTCGTTCACCTACACCGGAAAACCCGGATTCAAAAACTAATCCCCAAATACGTTACGACCTATGCAAATCTTCAGAAAATCACTGCTCCTGACCGCCGCGCTGGCCCTGACGGCCTTCGCCGCATGCAGCAACGACGACAATGAAAACGGCGGAGACGGCAAAGAGACCGATCCCGATTACCTCGCACTCCCCCACGCCTACGGCACCTATTACCACACCTACTGGGGCGATGCGGCCGGCGACTACTATCTGGTGCTGACCGACGCAGACCTCGATCAGGCCGATGCCGCGCCCTACAAGTACCGGCTCGACATCGACTTCCTGAGCGTACTGGCGACCGATCCGAAAAGCGCGCGTCCGCTGGACGGCGAATACACCATCGGCAAATCCACCGACAACAAGGCCGGCGTATTCATCGAGGGATTTCTCGGAACCGATTCCTTCGGCATGCCGGCTCTGTTCGGCACCTATTGGAACGAGCCTAACGAAGAAGAGGGTTCCACAACGCCCCACGCCATTGTCGGCGGAAAGATGCGGATCAAGACCGACAACGGCATCACCACGATCAAGGCGGAGTTCATCGACGAAGACGACAGCACGCTGCGCGTCAGCTACCGCGGAGCGCTCGAATTCGAAAACCGCATAAACGACTCTTACCGCGGCGACTCGAAACTGAATGCCGACTATGCGATGAACGCCGACGCGCCGGTGGTTTCGATCAAGAAGATCACGGACGAATGTACAGCCCGGTACGACCGCTGGGACCTGCACTTCTACGAAAAGGAGTGCTACGCGACGCAGGGCGCGACGGGGTACTACCTCTGGTTCAGGCTGAAAACGGCTCCGGGGCAGGAATACATTCCGTCGGGCACCTACAAAGCGACCTCGGACGACACGCCCGGCTTCCTGCCCGGCACACGGGAAGATCTCGGCGGCGGAAATCTCCGGGCCGTGAACACGTGGTTCTACAGCGGCCGCACGCCCCATGCCCCGATGACCAACGGTTCGCTGACCCTGAAAACGTCGAACGGAACGGACTACGAAGTGTCGTTCTCGACGGGCGACGACCACCCGATGCCCTATCTGGTGACGGGATCGTTCTCCGGAACGGTGAAAAAGCTCGCCTCCAATTAGGCGCCCCGGATAGGCGGATTTTCGCGGCCGCCCCTCTTCCCGGCACTTCCGGGAAGGAGCGGTCCGGAATCCGGAAGATCTCAAGGCCGGAACTTCAGAGAAGTTCCGGCCTTGAGATTTCATGCGGGGCGCACCGTTGTTGGAACCGCAGCCGCTTTCGGGTCCGGCACCGTTTTCAGAGCTGCGGCCGCTTTGAGAACTGCACCGTTGTCGGGTCAGCACTGTAGTCGGGTCAGCCCCGTTCCCGGATCGGCGGACCGGTCTCCTGCGGCAGATCGGAGTCCATGCGGTCCGAAGCGGTTACGGCTCCAGCACGGACCGGGCGGCCACGGAATCAGCGGACGTATTTTCCGACGAACTCCCGGACGACGGCAGTGTATTCCTCCCTGTTGTCCCGGTAGGAGTAGGCGTGTCCGGCTCCGGGAACGAGCCACAGCTCCTTTTCGCCCGGCTTGGCCTCATAGAGCGGATAGACCATCCACGTAGGCACGTAATCGTCGGCGTCGCCGTGGATGAAGAGCATCGGAAGTTCGCACTTGGCCACCTGCGCCAGCGCCGAAGCCTCGCGGAAATTCCAGCCGTATTTTAGATCACAGAGCCAGCTCGCAGTGTGCATCAGCGGAAATGCGGGAAGTTCGAACGAGGTTTTCAGCTCGTTCGAGAACTCGTCCCAGACGCTCGTGTAGCCGCAGTCCTCGACAAAACACTTCACATAGGGGCGCTGCGGCTCGCCCGCAACCATCATCGTCGTGGCGGCGCCCATCGAGATACCGTGAACGACCATCTGCGTATTGCCGCCGAAGAGGGTGTCGGCGACCTCCATCCAGCGCAGCACGTCCAGCCGGTCGAGCCAGCCCATGCGGATCGCCCGACCTTCGCTCCGGCCGTGGTAGTGCAGGTCGGGCAGCAGCACGTTGTAACGCAGGTCGTGATTATAGAGGTAGCCGATCATCAGCATCCGCACGGCGCAGTCGGTATATCCGTGGACGATGACGGCCGTGCGGTCGGTCGGTTCGGGAGCCGCGGCGTAGAGCGCATGGAGCCGCACGCCCTGCGGATCGACGATCACCGTATCGCGCAACGCTCCGGCCCGTTCGAGGCTGTCCGTCCACGGACGCAGGAAAGGATACTCGGCGTACATATATTCATAGGCCGTGGCATTTTTCGCCCGCATCGTCTCTTCGGGGCGCAGCGAGAAGCCGAGCATGTAGAAACTCCCGCCGATAACCGCAGCTGTCAGCAACAGCACAAAAAGGGCTATGGTCCGCGTAATTCGTCTCGTCGTCATAACTTTCGGTTATAGATCCGCACTCTCGGAGAGCGGCACGCCCTCCGTTCCGGCGTAAAACATCACCATCTCGGTCTCCCCGTCGCCGCGGTTTTCGCCGTAATGGACCGTACCGACCAGCTCCACGATACCCTCGCCGGCGCGGAAAGTCCGCTCCGTCCCGTTGTCGGAGACCACGGTCAGTTCGCCGCGGAGGATCACGCCGGCATTGACGACGGCATGCGTGTGCCGCGGGAGCGTCGCATGCGGCGGAATCGTCGCCCGGAGAATCGTCACCTGCGGCCGCCCCGCCGGATAGGCCGGAAGCGGCGCGCCGTCCCAGCTCGAAGCGGTCTCGGCGACACGCGTTACCGCAGGACGGCCGCCGGACAGACTCATTCGGCAGCCAGTTTCGTCCGGATGTGCGCCAGCATGTCGTCGGTCATGCGCGAAAGGTCCCATTCGGGTTTCCAGCCCCACTCCTCGCGGGCGCAGGTGTCGTCCAGCGAATTGGGCCAGCTCTCGGCGATCTCCTTCTTGACAGGATCGACGTCGTAATCCATCGTGAAATCGGGCAGACGCTTCCTGATCTCGGCGCAGATGATCTCCGGCGTGAAGCTCATCGAGGCGATGTTGAAGCTGTTGCGGTGAACGAGTTTCGCGGGATCGGCCTCCATCAGTTCGACGCAGGCGCGCAGCGCGTCGGGCATGTAGATCATGTCCATATAGACGTCCGGCGGCACGGGGCAGGTGAACCGCCCGGAGCGGATGGCCTCGTAGTAGATCTCGACCGCATAGTCGGTCGTGCCGCCGCCGGGCAGCGTGACGCTCGAAATAATGCCCGGAAAACGCACCGAGCGGGTATCGACGCCGTATTTGTGGTGATAGTAGTTGCCCAGCATTTCGCCCGTGACCTTGCAGATGCCGTAGATCGTCGTGGGCTGCATGATGGTATCCTGCGGGGTCCGGTCCTTGGGCGAGGTGGGGCCGAAGGCGCCGATCGAGCTGGGCGTGAAGAGCGCGCAGTGGTGCTGGCGGGCCACTTCGAGCGAATTGTTCAGCGCACCCATGTTGACGTTCCACGCCATCTGGGGATTGCGCTCGCCGACGGCCGAGAGCAGCGCCACGAGGTTGAAGATCGAGTCGATATGGTAACGGGCGACCACCGAGGCCATGGCCGTAGCGTCGAGGGCGTTGAGCACTTCGAAAGGCCCTGCTTCGCCGAGAGCCTTGCATTCGCGCATGTCGGTGGCGACGACGTTGCGGTCGCCGTAGATTTTGCGCAGGTAAACCGTCAGCTCGGAACCTATCTGGCCTCCGGCGCCTATTATCAGTATACGTTTCATGGGTTTAGAGTTATAATTCAAAAGTAAAGATAGAAAATAATTGTGAAAACCGCACAAATTTTTGGTCTTTTCATTTTTCTTATGTACTTTTGCACCACTCGAATGAGAAATGTTGCTGTTGTAGCTCAGTGGTAGAGCACTTCCTTGGTAAGGAAGAGGTCACGAGTTCAATCCTCGTCAACAGCTCGCAAAGCAAGGATTACGGTGTCACGTAATCCTTTTTTCATTTCGGCGGAAAGGACTGAAGACCGTCAGGGAACAGGTGGAGCGGACGGCAGCGGTCCGCCGGCTGCGGAGATGCCAAATGCGAAAGATGCAGGCCGGGGAGGGGCTTGGCTGCCGAGACGCCAAATGCGGAGATGCACGCTGGGGCCCGCCGGCCGCCGAGACGCCGCATTCCATGCGGAAGTCTCCGGAAGGGGGGGGGCCGCTTCAGGCAGACGAAAAGCGACAAAACAAACAATCCGAAGCCCGATTGCCGCCCAATCAGCCAATACTGCGC
>ERZ791810.332-NODE-332-length-53068-cov-3.868655_pt1 | contig 53068 bp, 38 predicted proteins | sample MGYA00510304_ERZ791810 | MGnify/ENA primary metagenome ERZ791810 (study PRJEB30046, sample SAMN00791967) | human gut metagenome | study: EMG produced TPA metagenomics assembly of the A metagenome-wide association study of gut microbiota in type 2... | reverse complement strand
GGCCTTTCGCTGTTTGGTGTGGGTGAGTGGGGCGGGGGGTGGTGGTGCTGGTCGGGTAGTTTGGGGGTATGGATACCACGTCGTTGTTCACCGCCGCCCTGCAACTGCCTGACCCGTGGAGGGTGTCGGGCGTGGAGTTCCGTGACGAGGAGGACGGCAGACGGGAACTGCATATCGCGATCGGGTTCGCGGCGGGTTCGCGGTTCCCCTGCCCGGAACCGGGGTGCGGCGAGGCCGCGTGTCCGGTGCATGACGCGAGGGAGCGCGTGTGGCGGCATCTGAACTTCTTCCAGTACAAGGCGTTCATTCACGCGGGCGTGCCGCGCGTGACGTGCCCCGCCCACGGCGTGCACGCGGTCCCGGTGCCGTGGGCGAGGCCGGGAAGCGGGTTCACGCTCCTGTTCGAGGCGATGGTCGTGGAGCTGGCCAAAAGCCAGCCGGTCGCGGACATCGCCGAGCAGGTCGGCGAACATGACACCCGCCTGTGGCGGTTCATCCGCCATTACGTGGACGAGGCGAGGCTTTACGAGGACTACACGGGCGTGGAGGCCATAGGCATCGACGAGACCAGCCGGAAGGGCCACCGGTACATCACCGTGGTCGCCGACCTGGTGGAGCGCAACGTAATCTGCGTGGTCCCGGGCAAGGACTCGACCACGATCAAACGGTTCGCGCGGGATTTCATGGATCACAACGGCGATCCCGACCGGGTGCGTCTGGTTACCTGCGACATGAGCCTGGGGTTCGCCAAGGGCATCCGCGAGCGGCTGCCCAACGCGGCGAGAATCATCGACAAGTTCCACGTGATCAAACACGCCAACGAGGCCGTCGACAAGGTCCGCAAACAGGAGGCCCGCGGCAACGCGCTGCTCAAGCGGACCAAGTACCTGTGGTTGAGGAACGAATCGAACCTGACCGGCCTGCAATTGGAAACCAAGCGCAGCCTGCAACGGCGACGATTGAAAACCGGACGCGCCTGTCAGATGCGCGAGACCCTCCAGGACATCTACGACACCAGCGCCGATCGAGCCGAGGCCGAGACGGCCCTCAAGCGTCTGTGCTCGTGGATGACGCGCTCCCGACTCGAACCCATGAAAGAGTTCGCCCGCCAGATACGCCGCCACTGGCGGGACATCCTCGCCTACTTCGACCACCCCTACACCAACGCGATCCTCGAAGGACTCAACAGCGTCATCCAGAACGTCAAGACCCGAGCCCGCGGATTCAAGAACATGGACTACTTCAGCACCATGATCTACCTGACCTGCGGCAAACTCGACCTCAGCACCGTCACCACCTGACAGACCCACCCACACCAAACAGCGAAAGGCCGGTATCATTATTGCAAACCCATGCAATAGTGAATGTCAAAGATCACTTTTCGGAGCTAAATCGCATCAGACAGACAATCGCGGCACATTTGACCGGAGCAATATGCAAACGTTTCCACTTATAGACTCTTACCGCACTGTAAATCGTCTTCATCACAAGAGGATCTTCACCGGCGTTATTCAACGACAGATCAATGCATGATACCGTTGTCACAGCAATGACGATATGAATCATGTGCATCGACGGCGCAAACACGATGCGCAACATCGCGTCATCATCACAACGGCGCAACAATAACGGGGGTATTCGATATGACCAAAGCAAGCATTCAGGCGGTGGCCAAGGAGGCCGGCGTTTCCGTATCCACAGTGTCCCGCACGTTCGCCAAGCCGGACCTGGTGCTCCCCGAAACCCGCGACAAGGTAATGGCCGCCGCCGAGAAGCTCGACTACTCCGTCTCTCGCTCGGCCGCCGCACTGAAGTCCGGCCAGTCGTTCCGCATTGCGCTGCTGGCCAGCGAGACCATCACCACCTGGTTCAATGCAAACATCTTCGCCGGCCTTGACTCGGCGCTGCGCCCCTCCGGCTACGACACTGTGCCCTACCCCATGCGCAACGCCGCCGAGCGCCATGACTTCTTTGCGGATTTGCCCGTGCGACGCAATGCGGATGCGGTGATTGTCAGCTCCTTCGACATTGAGCCGGCTGAAGTGGAGCGACTGAAGCATATGCACGTGCCAATTGTCGGCATCAACATTCCCTCCACCGATGGGTTCGACGCAGGCGTGAGCATTGACGATTACGCCGCCACACGTTCGGCCATCGAGCACCTGATTGCACTCGGCCACCGGCATATCGCATTCGTCGGCAGCGCACCGACCGAAACCAATATGCGCTACAGTGCCGAGGCTCGCCTGCAGGGCGTCATTGATGCCGCTGCCGCCCATCCGGGGATCGAGCTAACGCCCCTGAGCATTCAACGCGGTCTTGGCGAAAGCAACGCGGCATTGAACGCCGTACTGAACGCCTCCCCCAGCATCACCGCCTTCTGTTTTGAGGATGATGAAATGGCCGCACCCGTGCTGTATCGCCTGCGTCAATACGGGCGGCGGGTACCTCAGGACATCTCCATCATCGGCTTCGACGATTCCACCCTGTCCGCCGCCGTGGGACTGACCACACTGCATCAGGACCCGTTCGCAATGGGCGTGGCCGCCGGGCACATGGTATTGGATGCCATTGCGGGCAAGTCAATCGAACCGGCATTCGTGCGGCCGGACACTCCGCTAATACTGCGCGAAACCACCGCGCCGCCTGCCGCAACAGCAGCGTCCGCGCAGGCGTGACTACGTTACCACCGCAAAACGCCGATAAATCGACTTTTGCATGCGTAATTCACATGATATCGTTGTCATCATCAATACAACGGTTGGGCCTTCACACAGCAGTTCGAGCACAACCGGAACAACCCAACCACAACGCACCCGGAACAGGAAGGAATCGGCATGACCGCCAACAACCTCAATGACGACTGGTGGAAGCAGGCCGTCGTCTACCAGATCTACCCGCGCAGCTTCAAGGACGTCAACGGCGACGGACTCGGCGACATCGCCGGCGTCACCGAGAAGATGGATTACCTGAAGAACCTCGGCGTCGACGCGATCTGGCTCTCCCCGTTCTACCCCTCGGATCTGGCGGACGGCGGCTACGACGTGATCGACTACCGCAACGTCGACCCGCGCCTAGGCACCATGGACGACTTCGACGCGATGGCCGAGGCCGCGCACGAGGCCGGCATCAAAGTGATCGTGGACATCGTGCCCAACCACACCGCCGACAAGCACGTGTTCTTCCAAGAGGCCCTCGCCGCCGAGCCCGGCTCCCCGGCGCGCGACCGCTACATCTTCCGCGACGGCCGCGGCGAGCACGGCGAACTGCCGCCCAACGACTGGCAATCCTTCTTCGGCGGCCCGGCCTGGGCGCGCGTGGCCGACGGCCAGTGGTATCTGCACCTGTTCGATAAGGCGCAGCCGGACGTCAACTGGAAGAATCCGGACATCCACGAGGAGTTCAAGAAGACCCTACGTTTCTGGTCCGACCACGGCACCGACGGCTTCCGCATCGACGTGGCGCACGGCCTGGCCAAGGATCTCGAATCCAAGCCGTTGGAAGAGCTCGGCCGCGAATACAGCGTGGTCGGCGTGCTGAATCATGACTTCAGCCACCCGCTGTTCGACCGTCGTGAGGTGCACGACATCTACCGCGAGTGGCGCAAGGTGTTCAACGAATACAACCCGCCGCGCTTTGCCGTGGCCGAGGCGTGGGTGGTGCCTGAGCACCAGCACCTGTACGCTTCGATGGACGAGCTGGGCCAGTCCTTCAACTTCGACTTCGCGCAGGCCAACTGGTATGCCGACGAGTTCCGCAAGGCCATCGCCGCGGGTCTTAAGGCGGCGGCCGAAACCGGCGGCTCCACCACCACGTGGGTCATGAACAATCACGACGTGCCGCGCAGCCCCTCCCGCTACGGTCTGCCGCAGGTCAAGGGCGCGCCCTACCACCAGCTGCCGCACGACTGGCTGCTGCGCAACGGCACCACATATCCCGAAGACCGCGAGCTCGGCACCCGCCGTGCCCGTGCCGCCGCGCTGATGGAGCTTGGTCTGCCCGGCGCCGCCTATATTTATCAGGGCGAGGAGCTGGGTCTGTTTGAGGTGGCCGATATTCCGTGGGATCGACTGGAGGATCCGACCGCTTTCCACACCGCTCAGGCCACGATGGATAAGGGCCGTGACGGTTGCCGCGTGCCTCTGCCTTGGACCGCTTCCGACGAGCCCGCTCTGGCCGATTTCAGCCGTCCGGCTCCGGCCGACGATGGCACCGGCGAGAACCATGTGCCGCTGTGCGCCGCCGGCCAGTTCGGCACGGGCGCTTCCTTCGGCTTCTCCCCTGCGGTTCGCGCCGATGGCGTGACGCCGGCCGCCGACCCGCACCTGCCGCAGCCGCTGTGGTTCAAGGATTACGCGGTGGACGTGGAGCAGGCCGACCCGGATTCGATGTACACGTTGTATCATGCGGCGTTGGCGATTCGTCAGGAGTCGCTGACCGCCACGCGCGACACCACGGCCGAGCAGGTGGGCATGGGCGACGATGTGGTGGCGTACACCCGCGCGGCGGTTGGCGGGCGGGTGTTCACCTCAATCACCAACTTCGGCAATGCTCCGATCGCGCTGCCCGATGGCTCCGTGGTGCTGGCGTCCGGCCCGCTGACCCCCGAAGGCCAGCTCCCCACCGACACTTCTGCGTGGGTTGTTCAGTAGAGCTTTTGCGAGCTTACCCGACGCCAGTCATCCATCTTCTCCGGATGCTGGCGTCGTCCTTTTTCCCGGCTAAGCTGTCTCCATTTCGGGGATGACTGCCCTTTCTTTCCATTCGCGACATGCCAACCCCGAAATACTTAATAATATTCTATATACTTAACAAGAGATGTGAATCTTACAGATTTTCGTTAAGGATTGAGGTCGACATGGATGCCGAGCATTACATTCGCGAGACACTTGGTCTTCCCTGCCAAATCACTTCTTGGAATGGCACTGCCTCACTGCCGCTATTTCTGACCAACGGACGGACATTCAGCAAACTCACCATCGACAACACGAGCATGCTAATCGCGAGCGGAGAGGCTCACCCATTCAGCATCACACGCGTCACCGCCGACGCCAGCAGGCTTGAGCAGCGGACGGATCTGCCCATTGTCTTTCAGTTTCCCCGGCTTTCTGCATACCAGCGAAAAGCCCTGATTCAGAATCACGTTCCTTTCATCGTGCCCGGTACCCAACTGTATATCCCTTCACTGGGCATGGTGTTCACCCAGCGCATCTCCTCACGGCCGCTGGAGAACGCACAGGATATCGAGGTGCGACCCTTCTCCCCCGCAACACAGCTGGTCTGGCTGTATTTGCTCTACTCCAACGAGAGCAAAGTCCAATCAGATATTGCCCGAGCGCTTCAGTTTACCGAAGCTCAGGTCAGCGTTGCCGTGACGCTGTTAGAACAGCTGGCATTCGTGCACCGCACCAAGCAAGGCCGCAGCAATAGCGTCGAACTACTGACTTCAAGGCAGACCAGCCGACTTGATTTACTGAAATCATCTTGGCATCTCCTGAAGTCACCAATATTCAGCAAATATACCGTCACGAATCGCAATCGCCAGATGATTGCCGACGAGCTGATTCCGGCCGGCGAATTTGCTCTTTCGCACAGGACGCAACTGGCCACCCCAAAACTGCGAATCTATGCCGTTGAACGTCATTGGCTCAAGCAGCACAACAAGGAACTATGCATTATCGACCCCGCTTTGGAAAAGGTGCCAGATAATGCATATATTCTGGAGCTGTGGAGGTACGATCCCCGCCTACTTGCTCAATATACGCAGGAAGACTACCTTGCCGACCCCATTTCCACGGCCCTGACTCTTGGCGAGATTGCCGACGAACGTTTGGAAGACGCCATACAAGAATCCATCCGCAATACTTTCTCAGGAGCGACAATATGACACAAGGCCTGCAGCTCATCAGAACGGCCTTTGCCGGCTACGAAGATTCTTACGTAATCATCGGCGGCACCGCTTGTGACATCATCATGACCGACAACGAACTGGACTTCCGAGCCACCAAAGATATTGACATGGTGCTGATTGCCGAGGGACATCTTCGCGAGTTTGCACAACGATTGTGGTCTTTCATTCGCGATGGCGGATACACCTCTATCACGAAGAACTCCGCACAGCCTCACCTGTACCGTTTCATGCACCCCAGTACGTACGGGTATCCCACTATGATCGAGCTATTTTCACGTCACCCTGACTTCCCTATTGTGCCGAACTCGTTCCTGACGCCATTGCATATTGCAAACGACGTTTCCAGCCTGTCAGCCATCATGCTGAACGACAGCTACTATCGGCTACTGCAGCAAGGCCGCGAATCAATACAAGGCATCAGCGTGCTTAACGAGAAATATCTCATTCCTTTCAAGGCGAAAGCATGGTTGGATCTCAACGCCCGAGAACAACATGGCGAGCACGTAGACGGAAAAGATCTCAAGAAGCATAAATATGATGTATTCCGTTTGGCTCAACTACTTGCTCCAGAGGATCGCGTGTCTCTCAACGACGAGGCCTACCATGATCTCGCTGTTTTTCTTGGGAAAATATCCCATGAAACGCTTCCGATAAAGCAGCTCGGCATACGGGGAACACAGCAAGACATCATTGATTTGATAGCCGGCGTATATCAACTGTCTATCCCACCACGCGATGAACTGCCCACCACGCGATGAATCTTCTACCACGATGTCAGCGTAATTTTGTATTCCGCGGAATAAAGCCGTTTTGCGTCACCACGTGGTGGGTAGTTTGCTACGTCGTGGGGATTTTACTACGTGGTGGAGGTTTGACTATATGGTGGGACCATACTAGAAGGCCGCCGTTCCGAATGAATCGGAGCGGCGGCCTTTTGGTACGTGCTGGGTACTCCCCTCAGGCGCTTATGCGCCAGCGGGAGCTACAGGGGCTCACTGAACCTGAGCGCGGGCGATCTTACCGGTGAAGGAATTGGCCTCGTCGGCATCCTTGACGCCATCCTTGTTCCAGGAGAACATGGCGCGCAGCTTCGGGCCGACGGTCTCGATGCGCTCGTTGGAGTACTTCTCCTGCAGCTCCTTGAAGTGCGGGGCGCCGGCATCCTGGTCGTCAATGAACTCCTTGGCGAAGGAGCCGTCCTGGATGCGCTGCAGGTGGTATTCCATGCGCTTGCGGCAGTCCTCGTTGATGACGGTGTTGACGTAGTCGCCGTACTGAGCGGTGTCAGAGCAGGACCAACGAGCCTTGTTCAGACCGCCCTCGTTCATCAGGTCGACGAGCATCTTGAGCTCGTGGCAGACCTCGAAGTAGGCGATTTCCGGCTGGTAGCCGGCGTCGGTCAGGACTTCGAAGCCCATCTCGACGAGCTTGTTCACGCCACCCATGAGCACGTTCTGCTCGCCGAAGAGATCGGTCTCGGTCTCTTCCTTGAAGGTGGTCTTGATGGCACCGGCGCGCAGGGCACCGAGGGCCTTGGCGTAGGCCAGGGTCAGAGCCCAGCCGTCGCCACGCGGATCCTGCTCGACGGCCACGACGACCGGCACGCCACGGCCAGCGGCGTACTCACGACGAACGATGTGGCCCGGGCCCTTCGGGGCAACCATGAACACCGGGTGATCCTCAGACGGCTTGATGTAGCCGTAGTGAATGTTGAAGCCATGAGCGAACGCAACAGCAGCACCCGGCTTGATGTTGGGCTCGATGTCGTTGGCCCAGATGGTGCGCTGGTACTGGTCGGGGGCCAGAATCATGATCACGTCGGCCTCGGCGGAAGCCTCGGCCACGGACTTGACCTCGAGGCCCTGCTCCTTGGCGAAGTCGACCGACTTGGAGGTCGGACGCAGGCCGACGACCACGTCGACACCGGAATCGCGAAGGTTCAGCGCGTGGGCGTGGCCCTGGGAGCCGTAGCCGATGATTGCGACCTTCTTGCCTTCGAGAACAGAGAGATCACCGTCGTTCTCATACCAGATCTGTGCTGCCATTATTGGCACTCCTTTTCAGTAGTGGGTTGTGGCGCCGCTGGGCGCCGGGGGTATCTACGGTGTGCAGATAAGTCCTGTTTTGCGAGGATTGTGTCCTTCAAACCGAGTTCAATCCTACCGAGAACGCCGTCGCAGCCCCGCTGGAGTCCACAACGTGAGCTAGGTCACTATTGGAGTATGGACAGCCGTGTGCAGAGAACGATTCTCGATAACAACTCTGCACCCTTTTGAACAGAATCGCACAATCCCACATATGGGGAAAGGCTGAGATATCAACGACCTTGCATATTCGGTGTTCGTTTGCCTGCAAGAAATCAGCGCATAGTTGTTATTGAGAATGATTCGCTGCGCGCAACAACACAAAACCGCCGCTCCCGTATGGGCGGGAACGGCGGTTTGCTAGCTTAAATCCCCTTCAGGGGCGACAATCACTGAACCTGGGTACGAGCAATCTTGCCGTTGAAGGACTCGGTCTCATCCTTGTCCTTGGCCTCGGCGTTATTCCAGGAGAACATGGCGCGCAGCTTCGGGCCAACGGTCTCGAGGTGCGGGTGAGAGTACTCTTCCTGCAGCTTCTTGAACTTCGGGGCGCCAGCAGCCTGGTCATCCATGAACTCCTTGGCGAAGGAGCCATCCTGAATGCGCTTGAGCTGATACTGCATGCGCTTCTTGGTCTCCTCGGTGATGACGGTGGAGGTGTAGTCGCCGTACTGAGCGGTGTCAGAGCAGGACCAACGAGCCTTGTTCAGGCCACCCTCGTTAGCGAGGTCGACCAGCATCTTCAGCTCGTGGAACACCTCGAAGTAGGCGATTTCCGGCTGGTAGCCAGCCTCGGTCAGCACGTCGAAGCCGAGGTCGCACAGGTGGTTGATGCCGCCCATGAGGACGTCCTGCTCACCGAACAGATCGGTCTCGGTCTCCTCGGTGAAGGTGGTCTTGATGGCGCCTGCACGCAGAGCGCCCAGAGCCTTGGCGTAAGCCAGGCACAGCGGCCAGGTCTTGCCGTCCGGGTCCTGCTCAACAGCAACGACGACCGGGACACCACGGCCAGCGGCGTACTCACGACGAACGATGTGGCCCGGGCCCTTCGGGGCAACCATGAACACCGGGTGATCCTCAGACGGCTTGATGTAACCGTAGTGGATGTTGAAGCCGTGGGCGAAGGCCAGGGCAGCGCCCGGCTTCAGGTTCGGCTCAACGTCCTTCTTGTAGACGGCTGCCTGGTACTGGTCAGGCAGAAGAATCATCACAACGTCAGCCTCAGCGACGGCCTCACCAACCGGTTTGACCTCAAGGCCCTGCTCCTTGGCGAACTCCACGGACTTGGAGGTAGGACGCAGGCCGACGACCACGTCGACACCGGAGTCACGCAGGTTCAGCGCGTGGGCGTGACCCTGAGAACCGTAGCCCAGGATAGCCACCTTCTTGCCATCGAACACGGACAGATCGGCGTCCTTCTCGTACCAGATAGTTGCTGCCATTTTTGGCGCTCCTTTTATTTATTTGTTTATTTATGGGGTTGAAATTTTCTTGCGTTCTGCGGGGTTTCGCTGAGCGATATTCTGTTGTGGCTTTCCTTGTGGGCTTTTCCGATATGCAGGTTTAGTCCCGTCGCATCGGAAAAGCCCTGCAGGGGTTCACTTAGTGGAATTGAGGTTTTTCACGTTGTGAACATCGTCACTTGGTAAAGTCAACGTCCTTAGTCTCCTTGCAAGTGAGCACGGAGACGAGGCAGCACACGGCCATCACGGCGAGGTAGAGGCCCACGGAGTGAACGCCCCAGTGGGAGCTCAGCCAAGTGGCGATGGTCGGCACGAACGCCGCACCGACGATGGCGGCCAGGTTGTAGCCGATGCCGGACCCGGAGTAGCGCACGTTGGCGTCGAACAGTTCAGGCAGGAACGCGCCGATCGGGCCGAAGGCGATACCCATCAGGGCGAAGCCGACGCACAGGAACACCATGTTGGCGAAGAAGTTCTTCTGGCCGACCAGACCACCGTCCAGCAGGAACGGGAAGAGTACGGCGAACACCACAAGTGCGCAGGAGGAGAAGGTCAGCACGCGACGGCGGCCGATCTTGTCCGCGTACAGGCAGGACAGCACGATGAACAGGGCGAACACGCAGATGGAGATCATGAGCATGAGCAGGTATTCCTGGTTGGTGAAGCCAAGGTTGCCGCCGCCTTCGCCCTGCTCCTTGGTGCCCCAAGCGAGGGACCAGGTGGCGAGCGTGTAGAACAGCGTGTAGGTCACAGCCACAAGGAAGGTGGCCTGCAGCACCTGACGCCAAGACTTGCGGAAGACCTCGGTCAGCGGGGACTTGACAACCTTCTTCTGCTCCTGAGCCATACGGAAGATCGGGGTCTCCTCCATGTGAACGCGGACCACGAGACCGACGATCACCAGGATGGCGGACAGCAGGAACGGCACACGCCAGCCCCAAGCCAGCATCGCGTCCTGATTGTTGAAGGATTCGAGCACGAAGTAGGTGCCGTTGGACAGGAAGAAGCCGATCGGGGCGCCGAGCTCCGGGAAGGAGCCGTACAGTGCGCGCTTGTCTTCAGGCGCGTTCTCGGTGGCGACCAGTGCCGCGCCGGACCATTCGCCGCCCAGGCCGATGCCCTGGATGAAACGCAGCAGGCAGAGGATGGCGACTGCACCAACGCCGACCTGATCGTAGGTGGGCAGGCAGCCAATCAGGAAGGTGCCGACACCCATGGTCATCAGGCTGACGACCAGCGTGGTCTTGCGGCCCATGCGATCGCCGAAGTGGCCGAAGATCAGCGAGCCCAGCGGGCGGGCGATGAAGGCGACGGCGAAGGTCAGCAAGCTCATCAGCAGTGCGACGGTGGGGTTGTCCTTCGCGGAGAAGAAGATGTGCGGGAAGTAGTTTGCCGCGGCGGTGCCGTAGGCGTAGAAGTCATAGAATTCGATGGCGGTACCGACCATCGACGCGGCGATCACGGTCTTGACCGAATCGCGTACCAAGGTAGCGGCTTTACCTGCCGCCTGCCCTAAGCCAGTCTCTTCGACTGCTGCAGTCATTGTTACTCCTGTTTTGCTCTCGTTCACTCTCATCGGCGGGCGATTATTTCGCCCCACAGGGAGGTTGTTGTTCTGTCGCTGTGTTGTTGCCGTGTACTGTCCGCTACCGTTTCCGTCTGCGGGATTCTGCCGTAAGCCTTGTGAGCGCAACAAAAAAGCCCCGCATCATGCAGGGCCGTGCCGATTGTGTCAGCTTGATTGGCCCTGCCTTCGTTGACGGGGCTTCAAGCATCAGTGCCGAATTAGTCCGCCAGCGAAGACGGGCTAATAATTCGTGCGGATACAAACGCAGAAGCATTGAATCCAGTCATCGCGTGGCCTCCTTTCGGTATTTCCTCAGGCCGTTCGACCTGAACTGGAATGTAAACATAGGTTTGGCTGTCTTGCCAATCCAGCAAGGGTTCACATTGTGGACGCCACGTCGCCGAGACGAACGCCCCCGCCGCGGGGAGGAACGCCGCCGGCGGCCGGGGAGCCGGACCGGCCCGTCATTGCGCGGACTCGGCGGTGAGGGTGATGATTCCGGCGAGGAACACCATGACGACGGCGGAGGGGAACAGCAGGTAGTAGCCGAAGCTGCTCGCAAATGCGCTGACCAGCACGGCTCCGATAATGGCGGCGAGCGCCAGTCCGACCGAATTGGACAGTGCATAGATGCCGAGATCATGACCGGCGTTGCGCGGGTCGGGTAGGGCATTCATTACCAGTTCAAGGCCTAACGCATCGTAGACGCCGAAGGCGAATCCGGAGATCAGCGCGAAGAGCAGCATGCCGTTTTCGCGTGCCGTGCCGGTGGACCAGACGCCGAGCCCCCATGCCACCGCCACGCCGATGGCATACAGCAGGCAGGATGCCGCCACCACTGCAGTGGTGGCGATGTTCCGTTCCTCGATCTTCTCGGAGATCGGCCCAGCGGCCCAGGACGCGAGCGCAGCACCGATGAGCGTTGCCGCGGCCATGCCGGCGATGAGGAGGCCCGCGGGAATGGTCAATGGCGCGGAAGTGAACACCACAGCCTTGCCATACACCCAAAAGCGCACGAGATACCACAGAAAGACCCCGGTCAGCCCAACGCCCGTCATCATGCACACGCGAGCGGCGAACACACGGGCGAATGCAGGCGCATGTGCCGGCGGACGCAGCTGGTCAAACACCTGGCTCGACTCGAATCGTTGATGTGGCTGCTCCTGGCTGGAAGGCTCCTTGGGCAGCATGATCACGGTCAGGATGCCGGAAACCGCAAACAGCACGGCGGTGTAGGCAAACGGCGTGAAGGAGTCGAACATCACGCCGAGCGCACCCATGCATACACCAAGCGCTTGGCCAAGCATCACGCCGATACCGTGCCAGCGCTCAATGCGCGGACGGAATTTGTCCGGAACCCGTTCGCTGATGGCGCTGGCCAACGGCACGGAAATCATCGCATAGGCAAACTGCATGAGCGCCCAGAAGAAACACAGCACTACGAGGCCTGTGTTCTGCCCCAGAACCAGCGTGATCAGCGCGCACAGCACGCCACCCGCCACCATCCACGGGGTACGGCGGCCCAGAGGAATACGTGTGCGGTCGGACAGCGCGGAGACCAAGGGCATCGCGAACATGGAGGCCACCACGCCAACGACCACCAGCACGGCCAGAGGCACCACCAAGTCAGTGGCGACGGGCAGCGGACGGCCGGTGGACGGATTGATGGTGACCGATATGGCAGAAGCGGTGTCGTAGTCGAACAAACGCGCCACGGCGTTGGGCATGGCGATGGTGTTCAACGCCGCCCAAGGCGCGCCGGCCAGAATCGAAGCCACGAAAAAGCCCCAATTAAGACGGGAAATCTGAACAGCGGTGGGTCGCTGACCATTGGCGGCGACCATCGGATCGCGCATATCGAGATATGCAGACGACAGATCAGGCGCAGGGGCATCCACGCTGGCCGCGGCAGCGGCAGCAGCCGACGAACCGGCGGCCGCCAGACGCACGGCCTGGGCCTCGGGCTGGTCGGCGGATGCCTCGGGCGGGCGACGACGGTCCTTGATGGCCAGTCGGGCTACGGCTGCCTTGTCTTCGGGGCTCAGGGCCTTGTCGAGATCCGGGCGGTCGTCAATACCCGGGCGCACGTACGGTTCCAACATGTTGCTGCTCTTTCTTTGCTCTCATCACCGGCGGGAGGTACCGGCCAGCTCCGACTGAGCATGACCCGCAACCCCACCACATGCAAAACCGCCCGAGCGCACTAGCTTCAGTGCACTGCGGGCGGTTTGTTTTCCATGAACCCAGCTTACGCCGGGCGCACTACTTGGAGCGCGCACAGCGGAGTGACGTTTATGGGCCAACGGTTAGTCGATATCGGCAATCGGCGGGTTGGCGAGCAGATCGTGGGTTTCGTGGTCGCCGGCGGCATCGCTCCAGGCAAGGCTGGCGACCGGGGTGGCGTTGTCTGTGCCGAGGCCGCGTCCGGGCTCGAAGGTGAGGGCGGCCGTGGACGCGCCGTCGGCGGCGGTCCAGCGGAAGGTGATGGACGTGTCGCCATCGACCTCGTAGCTGAACTCGCCATCGAATGCAGGCAGTTCGTTGCGGAACTTGGCCAGGGCGTTCAGGGCCTTGACCACCGGGCGTTCGAGGTTTTCATCGATTTCGGCGGTGGAGTAGTAGTGGCGGTTGATGTCGCGGCCGTTGTTGGTTCGGCGCAGCAGTTCCATGTCGTTGCGGCCGGCGAGCGCGCCCACGTAGTAGACCTGCGGCACGCCCGGCAGGAAGAACTGCACGGCGCGGGCGGCCAAGTAGTGCTGGTCGTTGCAGCCGAGGGCCGAGTAGTACGTGGAGTTGACCTGATAGAGGTCGAGGTTGGACGCGGCGGCACCGGTGGCGGCCTGGGATTCGCCGTGGGTGTTGGCGTGGATGGTGTTGACCAGATTATCGACGTCCTCGTCGGGCACGAGGCCCTTGAGGCTGCGGTCGAGCTGGTCGGAGCCGATGTCGATCACGCCGATGCCGTCGTGCGTATCGAGTACGGTGACGGCGTTGTTCGGGCGGATTTCGGTCCAGTGGGCCACGGGTTCGACGTGACCGGTGAACAGCGAGTGCAGAAGCAGCGGCGGCAGGGCGAAATCGTAGACGCGGTCCACCTTGGAGGCGATTTCCACCTGCTTCTTGTAGTAGCTGTGAACCTCGATGAGGATTTCAAGGCCGCGCTTGACGCCCTCCTCGCGCAGACGGGAGATGAGCTTAAAGGTCTTGGGGGTCATGAAGCAGCTGGTGCCGGCTTCCTTGGCGCCGTAGCCCACGGCGTCGAGACGGATGTAGCGCACGTGGCTGGCGGCCATCTGATCGAAGATCGACATCAGGTATTCCCAACCCTTGGCGGAATCAGTGTCGATGTCCACCTGCTGCGGGGTGAAGCTCACCCAGACCAAGCGCGTCTTGCCGGCGAACTTGTAGTGGGTGAACGGCAGGCCCGGGCGCGGGCGGTAGATGCCGGCCAGGTCTTCTTCGGTAGCGCCGTTCGGGAAGACGGAGCTCATGGTCAGGAACATCGGGTAGTACTCGGAGTTCTCGCCGTTCTTCAGCACGTCCTGGAATTGGGCGGATTCCCAGCTCATGTGGTTGACGATGGCGTCGACCATGATGTCGTGGGTTGTGGAGAGTTCGGCGACGTCGTCCCAGCTGCCGAGACGTTCGTCGACTTTGGTATGGTCGATCGGGTCGAAGCCTGCATCCGCACCATCGAACGGAGTGAAGAACGGCAGGATATGCACGCCGTCATACACGCCGTCGAAGCGGGTGCGCAGGATGTCGGTCATCGAGCTAAGAGTGCCATCGCCGAGACGATCGGCGTATGTGATGAGTTGCACTTTGTTTTTCATGGGACCTCCCTTGGCTCATGGGCGCGGGTGCAATTTGCGTGCGCATCTGCCTGTTTGTTGTTTACGTATTTGCATACTCACGTATGTATCGAACCGGTTCGATATTACCTCGAAAGGGACGTCAATGTCCAGTCGCGCAGTGAAATGCGCGTGTCGAACCGATTAGATGCGGTGTTCTATGCAGCTTAGCCTGTCCGACTCCAATGTGTCCGATTGATAACGCCCGGTTTGTTGCGCATTTTGGTTGAGGCTTGAGTTGAGAGACATGGTCCGTCGTCCGGGTACGATTTCAGTCGCCAAACCAAATCAACCTATTTAGGAAGGCGACGGAACCATGCCGAATCAGATTCTACAGGTCGACGAGAACATGCTCGAGACGAAGCTGGACCGGTTGGTGTCGGAGAAGGTCGAACAGCTGTTGAACGCGATGCTGGACGCGGAGGCCGACGAGATCACGGGCGCGGCCAGGTACGAGCGGTCCGGGGAGCGCAGGGCGTACCGGGCCGGCCACTACGAGCGGAACCTGACCGTGAAGGCCGGGACCATGACCCTGAAGGTCCCGAAGCTCAAGGGCGCGCTGTTCGAGTCGGCGGTCATCGAACGATATCGCAGGAGGGAGGAGAGCGTCGAGGAGGCGCTGATCGACATGTACCTGGCGGGAGTGAGTACGCGTCAGGTCGACGACATCAGCAGGCTTTTGTGGGGAGAACGCATGCCCTCCCAGACGTTGAGCGACAAGCTCAAGAAGGTGTACGAGGACATCGACCGATGGCGGAATCGCCCATTGACGGACCGTTCGTACCCGTATCTGTTCGTGGACGGGGTGTGGCACAAACGCGCCTGGGGCGGGTCGGTCGAGAACGTGAGCGTGCTGGTCGCGATCGGCGTGGACGACACCGGGCATCGTGAGGTGATCGGCGTGACCGAGGGCATGAAGGAGGACAAGGCCAGCTGGGAGCAGTTCATCAGAAGCCTGATCGAACGCGGGCTGAAAGGCGTGCGCCTGGTCGTCGGCGACCGGTGCGCCGGGCTCGTGTCCACCGTGAACGCGATGCTGCCGGACGCCGGATATCAGCGGTGCATGGTCCACTTCATGCGCAACGTGCTCTCCAGGGTCAGCCACAAACACATGGCATGGGCCGCGTCGGCGCTCAAGGCCATATTCGCCATGGAATCCCGGGAATCCGCGTTGGAGAAGGCCGAATGCGTGGCCGCGCAGATGGAATCCACGGGATTGAAGGCCGCGGCCTCATGCCTCAGGGAGGGCGTCGGCGAGGCGACCACCTACCTGCTCGACGATTACCCCGTCGAGCACCGGCGGCGGATCCGCACGAACAACATGATCGAACGGCTCAACCGGGAGATCCGCCGCAGGACGCGCGTGGTCGGCTCGTTCCCCGACGGCAGGAGCGCGCTCATGCTCGTCTGCGCGCGCATCCGCTACGTCACCGCCAACCAATGGTCCACGCGCCGCTACCTGGACATGTCCCGGCTCGGTGACACCATGCAGTCAACGCACTGAGACCGCGCCCGACGACGGGCCGACCACATTTGCGCAAGACATCGGGCACAACTTTCTATGGTGGAGCCCATGTATTGGGGATCGCCCGACATCGACGCCGCATACCACGTTCCCAACGAATACATGTTCGGCACCGAACTGCTGGCCGCGCCCATCACGGAACCGATGGATAAATCCTCCCGACGGGGCAAGGCCGACGTATGGCTGCCGCAGGGCGACTGGTTCGACTTCTTCACCGGGCGCCGGTATAGCGCGTCTTCGCCCAACGGACGGCGCATGACCGTCTGGCGTCCGCTCGACGGAATTCCCGTGTTCGCGAAGGCCGGCGGCATCGTGCCGATGCAGCCCCTGTCCGAGGGGGATTCCATCAACTCCGTCGACAACCCGCAGCATCTGGAGATCATCGTCTTCCCCGGAGCGGACGGCGACTTCACGCTGATGGAGGATTCGGGACATTACTCTCGGCAGATCACCCCGGCGACCACCGCGATCACCTATCGATGGCGCAAGGACGGCGCCACATCCGCACTCACGGTATCGCCAGCCCAGGGAGACGTTCACGCTCTGCCGGCCCGGAGAACATGGGATTTCCTGTTCCGAGGCATTACCGACAGCGACATATCCGTACAGGCCGACGGCGCATCCGTCGATTCGGATCGCCGGTATGATGCCGAAACCCTCACATTGCAGGTAACGGTCGCCGACGTATCCACCCGCAGCGAGATACGTGTCACCATCGGCGACACGACGATGGCCGCCGATCCCCGCATGGAAGACGTCTTCGACATCCTTCGGCATGCCGAAATGCGATATCTGACCAAGGAACAGGCTTATGCCGCCATAGCGGAGAACGGCATCGACGCATTGGCCACGATGGATTCACTCGAGCACGTCAGCGGGCCGGACATGGAAGATTGCTCCGATTCGCATATGCCGAGCGCCGTCCGTCAAGCGCTGACGGAGGTGCTGCTCCGATCCTAGCCCGCATGTCGCCTCTCCCGGAATACGCCACGGGAGAGGCGACAGCAGCCCGTCACAGACCCATGTCCAGGCGAACGCCGGGCCGTCAACACGTCGAGGCACGACGCACCAGATCGTAGGAGGTCACATACGTGCGGAACGGATCCGCCGACCCCTCGATGCGCGCGATCAGCATATCCACGGCATGTCGCGCGTAATCATCCACATGCGGGTCGATCGTCGTCAATCCGGGCATGCAGTACTCGGCATCCGGCACGTTGTCGAACCCAATGACCTGCATATCCTGCGGCACGCGCACGCCGCGCCGCTGCAGCTCATGAATCACCCCGATGGCGAGCGCGTCGTTCAGGCACATGACCGCATCCGGACGCGGCGCATCCGGATCGTCCAACAGCCCCGCCACCGCATCGCGGCCGCCGGACTGCACCCAATCCGCGTTACGGACCAGCCGCCAATCGACCTGCAGGCCACGCTCCTCATGGGCCAACACATAGCCGCGGGTACGCATCGTGCTGGTGGTTTCGGGCCGCGACTCGCGGTCGGCATCCGGGCATGCGTTCTCCGCGGTGCCGCCGATCAACGCGATCCTACGGCATCCCGAATCCAGCAGCGCCCCCACCGCGGTGCGTACGGCCTCCACGTTCGGCATCGTGACCCAATCGGCCAGTCCCTGCGTATCGTAATCGCCCACAATCACCAACGGATACGGCTGGTGCAGTATCGTGCGATCCGTGATCGGCGAGCCCATGAAGAAAATCCAGCCGTCCGCGGCCAGCTTCTTCGTCTCCGGGATCGCCTGCGCCAAGCCGCCGGCGCTGTTGTAGGTATCGGTGATCACCGCGTACCCGCGGGAACGTGCCGCCGCCACGATGCTGTCGGCGAGATAGGGCATGAACGGCTGGCAGAAATCGGTGATGGCCAGTCCGATGAGCTTCGTGCCGCCGGTTTTCATGGCGCGGGCGGACACGTTAACGCGGTATCCGAGGCGTTCGATGGCATCCTGGACACGCTGGCGCGTCTCCGGGCGCATACTGCCGGTGTTGTTCAGCACATTCGACACCGTTTTGATGGAGACGCCCGTCTCGCGCGCCACGTCGGTGATGGTCACCCGTTTCGCCACAGCACCCCTCTCGTCGCACCATCGGGCATGTTCCGCACGGTTCAGGCGGAACGCCCGTCTGATTCCAGCATAACGCGTTTTCCCCGGCCGGTCCGGTCCCTTCCGCCCGGCCCGGGAAGCAAGGGCCGTGCGATCCGTCCTTCTCCGGAACGGACCGCGCGGCCCATCGCGTCACTTGATGTGCAGGGCGGTCCAACTCACCGGCGGCAGGGAGACGCGGACCACGCCGGACTCGGCATCGTACATGGCCGACCCGTTGGCGTGCGGGGTCACACGGTTCTGGTCGTAGAGCGTATTCGCGGCGAACAGATCGTCGTCGTGCAGCGTCTGCGCCTCGACGGATGCCGGCTGCGCGCCGTCCTGCAGCCTGATCTCGAACTCGGCGGTCGCCTCGAGCGAACGGTTCACCGCAAACACGGCGAGCGAGCCGTCGGCGCAGCGCACGGCCACGGCGTTCACGCCGTCGACCTCGCCATAGCGCGGCGTATCCACGGTGCCGGCGGACAGCTTCGGCTCCAGCACGGTGCCGCCCTTGGCCAGGCGCGCGGTCACGGAGAACGGGTGGAACGTGGTCTGGCGCCAGGCCGGGCCGCCCGGCTCCGTCATGATCGGGGCGATGACATTGACCAGCTGCGCCAGGCTGGCGGCGCGCACGCGGTCGGCGTTCTTGAGCAGCGTGATCATCAGATCGCCGAACACCACGGCGTCGGCGGCGGTGTAGATGTCCTCCAGCAGACGCGGGGCCACCGGCCAGTTGCCGATGCCCTCGGGGGTCTTGCTCGGCTCCTCACCCTGGTACCAGACATTCCATTCATCGAACGAGATGTACACGTCGTGCGCGCTCTTCAGATGGGCCTTGGTGGCGTCGATGGTGGCGGCCACGTCCTTGATGAAGCCGTCCATATCCACGCCGGAGGCCAGGAAGCTGGCCATGTCGCGCGTGCCGTCCTCCTTGAAGAACGGCTGGTAGTAGGCGTGGCAGGAGACGAAGTTCACGTTCTCGTAGGTCTTCTCAAGAACGGTCTGCTCCCACTTGCCGAAGGTCGGCATGCCATGGGCGGAGGAGCCGCACACCACCAGTTCCACGTCCGGATCGATCTGGCGCATGCCGGCGGCCACGGAGGCGGCGAGCATGCCGTAGTCCTCGGCGGACTTGTGGCCGAGCTGCCACGGGCCGTCCATCTCGTTGCCCAGGCACCACATGCGGATATCGAACGGCTTGTCGGCGCCGTTGGCGCGGCGACGTTCCGACAGCTCGGTGCCGCCGGGCACGTTCGCGTACTCCAGCAGGTCCAGGGCCTCCTGCAGGCCGCGCGTGCCCAGGTTGACGGCCTCCATCAGCTCGTTGCCGCCGGTGGCCTCAAGCCATTCGGCCATCTCGTGCAGGCCGAATTCGTTGGTTTCGGTGGAATGCCAGGCCAGATCGAGTCGACGGGGACGTTCCTGCTTGGGGCCGATGCCGTCCTCCCAGCGGTAGCCGGACACGAAGTTGCCGCCCGGGTAGCGGATGGTGGTGGCGCCGAGTTCCTTGACCAGGTCGATGACGTCCTTGCGGAAGCCGTGCTCGTCGGCGGTCGGGTGGTCGGGCTCGTAGATGCCGGTGTACACGCAACGGCCAAGGTGCTCGACGAACGAACCGAACAGACGATTGTTGACCGGAGCGACCTCAAAATCGTCATCGACGACGAGACGTGCGGTCAGATGGTCCTGCTGGGGTATGGGATTCCTTTCTACATATCTGCATGCACTCTGCATACGTGACACGTATCCATACAACGATGTACCGCGGAGGCGCGGGCGGCCGGGGACATCCGTGTGACAGCCACCAGTGTAGTACAACCTTGTACTGACTGCCGGAAGGCGTGTCGCAGAGACGGCTGAGACCTTTTGGCGCACCACTGCAGCAAAAAAGATCCCAAGAAGTCGAATTACAGTCCCATCCGACGCATAGCCACCGTGAACATACGGCAAAAGGCATCAACCACGTCACCCGTCCACCCGCTACATTCACAAGCAGTACCGCCCACTCTGCATCATTCGCATATGCAAAGGCCGCGAACCGTACGATGACGGTTCGCGGCCCCCTGACATGCCATTAGGCCACCCGGCTCGCACCGGCTGTTCGGCCTGCCGGCTCAGCCCTCGCGCTTGGGCGCCTGGCTGGCCACGCGTGGACACGAACAGCGGCTGCACCTCGACCAGCGGGTTGTACGGCGCCAGGCCGAACCACTTGACCGGGGAACCGGCCACGCGGCGGATCGCGTACTTGATCTGCAGCGAGAGGGCGCCACGGCCGGAGACCTTCGACTCGGGCATCAGCGCCTTGTGGATCACCACGTAGCGGATGGTGCCGATGCCGGGATCGGCGTCAAGCTTCGGGTAGATCGACTGCTGGTTCGGCAGCTCGCCGGTCTTCTCCAGATCGTGCATGATCTGATGCAGGTAGGCCGGGATGGACTGCGAGACCTTGAAGCCGAGGCGGATGCGCACACGGAACAGGTAGTCGGTACCGAAGCTCTCGACCGAATACTCACGGGTGAACGGCTCGTCGGTGGTCTCGACGGCCACCGCCCACCATGCGCGGGCGCGCTTGGGGTGGTCGGCGAAGATCGAGAAGAAGATGTCCGTATCGAGACGCTTCAGGTCCGGATCGCTGGTCAGGTAGACGATGTTGTCCGCGAACCGGTGGATGCGGCTATCGCCGTGCAGCTTGTCCAGCGCGGGGAGGAAGTCCTTCGGCATCATGTGCCGACGCTGCGAGCGCTCCAGCTTGGTGCCCTCGTTCCACGTGTACATGATCATGAGGATCGCCAGCGTGAGCAGCAGCGTGAACCAGCCGCCGTGCAGGAACTTGGCCATCGAGGCGGCGAAGAACAGGACCTGGATCGCCAGGAACACGATGGTGAACACAACGGTGCCGAACTTGTTGCTGCGGTGCCACAGGTAGATGCCCAGCAGGATCGTGGTGGTGATCATCGTGATGGTCAGTGCCAAGCCGTAGGCCGCCGAGATATGTTCCGAATCGCGGAACAGCAGCAGCACGGCCAGCGTGGCCACGCACAGCACCACGTTGACGACCGGAATGTACAGCTGGCCGCGGGTACGGGCAGGGTAACGGACCTGCAGATGCGGCATCCAGTTGAGGCCGGTGGCCTCGGAGACCATGGTGAACGCGCCCGTAATCAGCGCCTGGGAGGCGATGATGCCGGCGGTGACCGACAGCACGACGGCCACATAGCGCACGTTCGGATCCATCATCTGGAAGAACGGGTTGATCCCCTCGGCGTCGGCCAGTTCGGGGTTGTTCTGGTTGCGCAGCATCCACGCGCCCTGGCCGAAGTAGTTGAGCACCAGCGCCACCTTGATGAACGGCCAGGTGAAGTAGATGTTGCCGCGGCCCACGTGGCCCATATCCGAGTACAGCGCCTCGGCGCCGGTGGTCGAAAGGAACACGGTGCCCATCAGCGCCAGACCGGTGGCGTTATTCGGACTGAACAGGAACTTGATGCCGTAGTACGGGTTGAGTGCGGCGAGCACGGACCAGTCGTTGCCGATGGCTACCACGCCGACGATCGCCAGGAACGCGAACCAGACCATCACCACCGAGCCGAAGACCTTGCCGATCGATTCGGTGCCGCGCGACTGCACGGCGAACAGGATCACGATGATCACCGCGGTGATCATCATCGTCAGATCCTTGTTCTCGGTGAACAGATGCTCCAACGCCGGCAGCGTCTTCAGGCCTTCGACGGCGGACGAGATCGACACGGCCGGCGTCAGCACCGAGTCCGCCAGGAAGGCCGCGCCGCCGAGCATGGCCGGTATGACGAGCCATGCGCCGTATTTGCGAATCAACGAGTACAGAGCAAAGATGATTCTGCAGAAACGGACATCCAAACATCCCAATTCACATCACACATGACCGATTCTCCAGAATCGGACACACAGAACACATTTTTCGGAACTCAGACGTCCGATTCGGCAGAATCGGACACATGTGCACAAGTCGAATGATGAGCACGACTATCGACGGGCGTTCGCCGGTTGTGGACGCCGCTGAAATCGATGCGATCCACACCGGGCACACGCATGAAGACGCACAGTATCAACGCGTGGTATCGCCTGGCACCAGTGTCATGGGAATAAGCACGTTCGGCTCGAACGGCTTGGGGATGTTCTTGCGTGAAGCGTTAGCCGCGGCCACTTCCTCATTGGCAATCGCCTGCACGATATGGTCGGCCGCCGACTGTGCGATCGCCGAGAAATCCTGCGCGACCGCGGTCAGCTTCATGCCGGCCAAATCAGTCAAATACGTACCATCGTAGGCAACGATCTGCAGCTCGTCAGGAATGGAAATTCCACGGCCCAACGCTTCGCGCACGCAGAACGATGCACCAATATCGGAACTGACCACGGCATCGACGCCGTCGGTCGTCACCTTGTCGAGCGCATTGCTGACCGCACGATGATAGCCGGCAAAATCCATCACTTCGCCAGCTTCAACATACTCGTATTTCACGCCTGCGGAGGTCAATTCCTGTTCCAACGTGAGGTAGTAGCGCACCGTCGGGAACGTGGTCTTTCCCAAATCGAACGGTCCTTCCTCGACTTCTCCGCGCGCAGCCAAATCGAAGAATTGATCTCGCGGACCGCCAATCATCACCACATGTTTGGCACCATTGCGGATCAGCATCTGCGCAATCAATCGCCCACCCTGCTCGTGGTCGGATCCGATTGACGAAATACCGTCTCCAAGCACACGGTCGAACGCGACGATCGGGCGATGAATCGACGTCCAATAATCGCCGGGATGCGAAGTGTGCGCACACATGACGATGCCGTCCATCATGTGCCGACGCAACATGTCGACATACTGGATTTCGCCGTCCGCCTCATCTGCGGTAGAGCACAGCATAGTGCGTAATCCTTGCGCGGCGAGCGCATGCTGCAGATGTGCGGTAAACGTCGCAAAGAACGGGTGGCGGATGGTGGGCACGATGACGCCGACCAGATTCGTGCAATCATGATACAGATTGCGGGCAAGCTCGTTCGGCACATAATTGAGGGCTTGCATGGCTTTGCGCACACGTTCGCGCATGTCATCAGACACGTACCCGTTGCCGTTCACCACCAGCGAGACGGTGCTCAGAGACACCCCGGCCTTCTTCGCCACATCGCGCATGCCGACCATGATCGCACCTTCCCCGTCATCACTGTTCTATCGTTGTATGCTCACGTGCTTACCACGAAATATTACATTCATTTACATTCTCTCGAACCTGTTCGACAGTCCGGCAACGAAATACAGCTTCTTAGTGTCGACTCCCGCGGAGGCGAAGGCCTTCAGCAGCGGCTTGGTCTGGTCGAATGCAATCACCAGCGTTGCATCCGGACTGGCGGCCTTGATGGCGGTTGCGCTCAGATTTCTTTCACGTTACTCAGCGACCGTCCGTGTAACGTGAAAATTACGCCGGATTGGCAAGCAGCGCAATGCCGAAACCGGCGGCCACACAAATGAGAGGCACCGCGACGGTTGCTATTCCATAGCCCAGAGCCAGCGTAAAACGACGCTGGCGAATCAATGAAACCACTTCGTTGAGCGCCGTGGAGAATGTTGAGAAACCACCGAGAAATCCGACAACGAACATCATGACCGTGTCCATATCCACCGATTGCGAATAGTAGGACATCATGGCGATGCCCGCGCATAGCGAGGCGACGCCGTTGATGACGAGCGTGGATAGCGGGAAGTTGCGATTCGTTCTTCGATTCTCGCGGTTCCAGCCTTGTTGAATTGACACGTCGAGCACGTAACGGGCCATGGCTCCCAGACCGCCGAACAGACAGATCATCCACATCATCAGCGCACCTCCCCGGTAGTCGGGTCGGCGACAAGCGAAATCTCCGCAGTGATCGGTTTGGGCTCGAAGCTGGGTGGAAGCGGGTTGGCCGGCTGCTGGATTGGCTGCGACTGCTGCTGGGGCTGCTGGATTGGTTGCGACTGCTGAATCGGCTCGGGCAGCTGCCCCAAGTCTGAAGTATCCGGCTCGCGCAACAACGGCTGCGATGACTGTGTCAGCTGAGGAACGACCAGCGGAGGAATCTGCGGAACGCGGCCTGTCTGCATAGGCTGGCTGGCGGTCGGCGGCACGGTTGGTGTTTCGACTCGCGGAACCTGTCCCGTCTGTGCAATCTGCTGGGCCGTCTGCGCGGCTTCCATTGCGGCCTGCGCGGCAGAACGCGCCACGTCGGCCACTTTCACATGGCGTACGCCCTGCGTGTCCGATTCGGCAGAATCGGACACGGAAACAGCTGAAAACGCACCCCGAACCCGCTTTCGAGTACTCCGTGACAGCAGTGCCTGCATCAGAACCACGCCGGCGGCGGCAGTGAGCAAACCGCCTGCAAAATTTCCCGCAAGATAGCCAAGCGCACTGGCGATATGCCGCTCGTGCAGACCTTCCATCGTTTCCAGCATCACGCCGGACATCGTCGAAAGCCCGCCGAGCAAGCCGAGCCCAACGCCACGGCTGACAACCTGCCGCACCCGGCGACGCAGCCACGAAGCGGTCGCCATGAATTCGGTCAGCATCGCGAACAGGAAGCAGGCGACCATATTCGACACAAACGTGCCCACAACGAATGGCGTCCCGCTGACCGACGGCAGGAGCATATCCAACGCATGCCGACAGCCGACTCCAACAAATCCACCGACGAACACCACAACATACATCAGTCCGTCGGCGAGCGGATTGAACCGCGCCTGCATACGTTTCATCGGCGCCAGGGGAATCGTAGGCGGATCCATGGTGTTAGCGGCGGGCGCGGTTGCACCAGCATGCATCACCTCAACAGTGTCGATTGCCTGCGTGATGGGATGTGAGTCCTCACCCGCAGTCACCACGTCTCCCGGCGATTGTTCTTGCGATTCCATTGCGCTCCCCCTGTACTGGCCTTCCGCGGACAGCGTTGTTCCGCCCATAGGCCGTGCAACAACGAGCTGGGCCGCGGTTGCCGCCTTCCTAACGCATATGAGTTTACACGGAGCGCCAACGTATGCACCCTGGATGTCCGATTCCGCAGATTCGTACATCCAGAGTCCAGCCGAATTCAGCCAGGCTCAGTCAAGCCGGGCATCACACAGCCGCCGCATCGCAGGTCGCACCTCGCGCTCCTCCTCGCCACTGAACAGCACCACCAGATAGTCGCCGGCACGCAGCCGTGTATCGCCGCGCGGCACGATCTCGCTTTCGCCGCGACGCAGGCCGATGATCAGGCACCCAGACGGCCAACGCACGTCACACACCCGCTTGCCGTCCGCAATCGCTCCCATTTCCAATGGCAGTTCCATAATGCCGCTGCCCACATGGCTTGCGATCGCCATCTGCATGCCTTGCGCGCGCACGTACCGCTCCAGCAACTCCCCATAAATCGGTTTGGTGCGCAGCAAATCGGACACCAACAGCGCGACGAAAGCGACGGCCGCGACCGGCAGCATGTGCGTCAACGTTCCAGACATCTCCACAGCCAACAGAATCGACGTGATCGGCGTTTTCACGGACGCGGCGAGCGTGCCCGTCATCACGCACACCGCAAACACCGCCACTGCGTCGGATGGCAGATCACCGAATCGATGCAACACTTCACCGCAGATGCCGCCGGCCAACGAACCGACCGCAAGAATCGGCATGAAAATACCGCCAGGCGCGCCTGAGCCGAAACTCGTGGATGTGAACAGCATCTTCGCCACGAACAGCAGACACAGCATTCCCAAGCCGACGCGCGCATGTTCGGCGGTATCAATCAGATTCGAGCCGCCGCCGAGCACATCGGGCAACCAGATGCCGACAGGCAACGCGATCGCAATCGCAATCATCGGGCGGCTCCATGCCGGCAGTTTGCCGTACAGCGTCTGGAAGCCAAGCAACGAGCGGTTCATCAGCGAACCAACCAAACCGGCCACCAATCCCAACGGAATCAGCCACACATACTCTTCCAACGACAGCTGACCGATATCACCGAAATCCAAAACCGGACGCAGACCGAAACAGTATTTTGAGACGAAATCGGCGGTCAGCGATGCGGCGGTGGCGCCCATCAGAATCGCAGGGGAAAAACTCCGATGCACCCCTTCCAAAGCGAACATCATGCCGGACAGCGGCGCGCTGAACGCGGCGGACAAGCCGGCCGCGGCACCGGCGGTGACCAGATAATGCTCCTGCATGTCCTCACGGCGGCGGCCGCGCAAACGGTGGGACACACACTGCGCGCCCGACGCACCAATCTGAATGGACGGCCCCTCACGGCCGAGCGACAGACCAAACAACGCGCCCAACAGTCCACCGACGAAACGGACTGGCAGAATCGTCTGCCAACGCATCTTCAAGCCGCATATCACCACGCCGTTGGTCTGCGGGATGCCGCTGCCACCAGCCATCGGCTCCTTGCCGACCATCCACGCGATCGCCAGCGCGGCCGCCACCGCGGCAACCGCCCACGGCGCAATCAGCCACGGGGTCTCGCGAATCCGCGCATATATCCAACGGGACGCATCCGTGCCGTATTCGATGCCGAGACGGTATACGACAACCAGCAATCCTGAAACCAGACCAATGACTATGCCGGCCGCCGCCATCTTCCACTTCAAGTGGTCGAATCGCGGAATCAGCCGGCGGATATCATGTGCCGCGTCGTTACCAGTCAAGCCGGGAAATTCGTTGCAGACGGTCAGTCGACCAGCGAATTGATCTGGATGACATGATCGCGCTGCGGACCGGTGCCGATCGCGGAGATACGGCAGCCGCTCAGCTCTTCCAAACGCTTGACGTAGGCCTGGCAGGTGGCGGGCAGCTCGTCGAAGGAGTGGCAGTCGGAGATGTCTTCGTCCCAGCCGGGCATGGTCTCGTAAATCGGCTTGGCGGCGGCGAAAGCGGCCTGATCGGTCGGCATATCGTCGTGACGTTCGCCGTCCACGTCGTAGGCCACGCAGATCGGAATCTCCTTCAGGCCGGTGAGCACGTCGAGCTTGGTGAGCACGATGTCGGTCAGGCCGTTGACCTGGGAGGCGTAACGGTTGACGACCGCATCGAACCAGCCACAGCGACGCGGGCGGCCGGTGGTCACGCCGAACTCGTGGCCCTGCTGACGCAGCCATTCGCCGGACTCGTCCAGCAGTTCGGTGGGGAATGGGCCTTCGCCCACGCGGGTGACGTAGGCCTTGGAGACGCCGATTACGCGGGTGATCTTGGTGGGGCCCACGCCGGTGCCGGTGCAGGCGCCGCCGGCGGTCGGGTTGGAAGAGGTGACGAACGGGTAGGTGCCGTGGTCCACGTCAAGCATGGTGGCCTGAGCGCCTTCGAACAGTACGGTCTTGCCTTCGTCAAGCGCCTTGTTGAGAATCAGGCCGGTGTTGGCCACGTACGGCTTGAGGCGTTCGCCGAGCTTCAGCAGCTCCTCGGTGGTCTGGTCCACGTCAATCGGACGACGGTTGTAGAGCTTGACCAGCATCTGGTTCTTCTGGTGCAGGCTGGCCTCCACCTTGTCGTGCAGATGGTCGGCGTTGAACAGGTCATGCACGCGGATGCCGACACGGTTGATCTTGTCCGCGTAGGCCGGGCCGATGCCACGGCCGGTGGTGCCGATCTTGTGCTTGCCAAGGAAGCGTTCAGTCACCTTGTCGAGTGTGCGGTGGTAGGGCGCGATGATGTGTGCGGCCTCGCTCACCTTGAGGTGGGAGCAATCGATGCCGCGGGATTCCAAGCCGTCGATCTCCTCGAAGAGCACTTCCGGGTCCACGACCACGCCGTTGCCGATCACCGGGGTCAGGTTCGGGTTGATGATGCCGGAGGGCAGCAGATGCAGGGCGTACGACTCATCGCCGACCACCACGCTATGGCCCGCGTTGTTGCCGCCGTTGAAGCGCGCGACGTAATCGACCTTGGTGCCGATCAAATCGGTAGCCTTGCCTTTACCCTCGTCGCCCCACTGAGCACCAATAAGAACAATTCCAGGCATGATGCACCTCCGCATTCGCACGATTCCGCCGGAAACAGACTACCGTACACCCTCTACCCTGCGAAGTTTCGTCTCACGCAGGGCGAGGCTGGAGGTGCGACAACCCGGAATGGGTGACGAATTTCTACTCGTACGAGGCGATGCTGTGACCAATCGCACAGCGCACAGGTTGAAGAACGGAGCCTAGAGGGCATGCCTCGCGCGATAATGAAGCCATGACGATCGCAACACCGGAACGCTATGCCGAAATGCTCGAGGCCGCCCGCCGAGGCGGTTACGCCTATCCAGCCATCAACGTAACCAGCTCACAGACACTGAATGCTGCGTTGAAGGGCTTCGCAGACGCCGAGTCCGACGGCATCATCCAGATTTCCGTGGGAGGCGCGGCCTACGTCTCCGGCAGGGGGGTCAATGATCGCGTTACCGGCTCGCTGGCGCTGGCGGCTTTCGCACATGAAGTGGCTGCGAAATACCCGAACATCACCATCGCCCTGCACACCGACCACTGCGCCAAGCAGTATCTGGATGAGTGGGCGCGTCCTCTGCTCGCGCATGAGGCCGATCAGGTGGCACGAGGCCAGGAGCCTACATTCCAGTCGCATATGTGGGATGGCTCCACCGTGCCGCTCAAGGAAAATCTGGACATCGCCGAGGAACTGCTCGACAAGTCGCAGAAGGCGCACACCGTGCTCGAAATCGAAATCGGCGCGGTCGGCGGTGAGGAAGACGGTCACTCCGCCGAAATCAATGAAAAGCTGTATTCCACTCCGGAAGATGGCCTCGAAGTCGCCCGCCGACTGGGTTTGGGCGAACGTGGCCGGTACATGGCCGCTTTCACATTCGGCAATGTGCATGGTGCCTACAAGCCCGGCGTGGTCAAGCTGCGTCCGTCGCTACTCGGCGACATTCAGGCGCGTGTGGCGCGCGCGGTGGCCGAAGGCGAGTTGCCTAGCGCGGCCGGCATAGTCGATTTCCCCAACGGCAAGCCGTTTGAGCTGGTGTTCCACGGCGGCTCCGGTTCACGCCCGGAAGAAATCGCCGAAGCTGTAAGCTACGGCGTGATCAAGATGAACATCGACACCGATACCCAGTACGCCTTCACCCGTCCAATCGCCGACCACGTGTTCGAGAACTACGACAAGGTGCTGAAGATCGACGGCGAAGTGGGCGAGAAGAAGTTCTACGATCCGCGTTCTTGGGGCCGTAAGGCTGAGGATTCCATGTCCGCCCGCGTGGTCGAGGCTTGCCGGCAGCTGGGTTCCGCGGGCAAAGCGCTCAAATAGCGCGTAGTTTTGCGATCATGCGCGACACTTTCCCGGAAATAATGAAAATCATTGAAAATCAATGGAGCGGACAACGGGAGTCGAACCCGCCTCTAAAGCTTGGGAAGCTTTCATTCTACCGATGAACTATGTCCGCATGCCTTACGGCTGCTGCACCTCACGTGACGAGCATGCTCAGCCAAACGAGGTACGAGTAGTTATCCTAGCACGTCACCTGCCGACGCGCGTGGAGTAGGTGGGCGGAGCGATCGGCGTGCCGTTCATTTCGTTGGCCATCTGCATGAGACGCGCTATGCGCTCATCGGTCGGCGGGTGCGTGGAGAACAAGCGCGAGAAACCGACCGCGGAGAACGGGTTGGCGATCATCATTGCGGAGACGGACTGGGTGCCGGCGGTTTTGCGCATCGGCGTGGTCTGCGCGCCGTAGGAAATCTTGTTCAGTGCGGAAGCCAGGGCCTCGGGATCGCCGGTAAGCAGGCTGCCGTCTTCATCGGCGTCGTACTCGCGGGTGCGGGAGATGGCCATCTGGATCAAAGACGCGGCGATCGGCGCGAGAATCACGCTCAGCAATGCGCCGATCAGGCCGAGGCCACCGGAACTGTCGCGGTCGTCTCGCGAACCGCCGCCGAAATACATCAGCGAATAGCCCAGGTAGGAGATGACGGTGGCCATGGCAGAGGCGATGGCGGAAGTCAGGATGTCGTGGTTGTACACGTGCATAAGTTCGTGGCCCAGCACACCACGCAGTTCACGGGCGTTGAGAATCTGCAGGATGCCTTGGGTACAGCAGACAGCCGCGTGCCGTTCGTTGCGCCCGGTGGCGAAGGCGTTCGGGCTCATGGTGGGGGCGATGTAGATGCGAGGCATCGGCTTGCCGGCCTTGGCGCTCAGTTCACGCACAATCTGGTAGATCTCCGGGGCTTCCTGCTCGCTGACTTCCCGCGCGCCCATGGAGGCGATGGCGAGTTTGTCGGAGAACCAGTAGGTGCCGAACGTGGTAATCAGGCCGATGACGATATAGATGCTCAGGGTTTGCCGACTGCCGCCCGTGGCCCACCAAATCAGCATGATGATGGCCCACATCAGGGCAAACAGCAGCGTTGTTTTCAGGCCGTTGAAATGGCCGTGCACCCGTACTTTGGCATCCATAATGCACACACTAAAATCGCAGGCTGAATGATTGCTGGATATGCGCCACGCGCAATGTCCCATATTCGCCCGGCCCGTCCGGCCCCGAGCCCGGCCGCGTCCGCACGGGGCGCGGCCGGGTGGACGAATGCCGGACGAATGCCGGACGAATGCCGGACGGGCGTGGGCGGGCCGTCAGGCGTGGGCGAGCTCGCGCATCTGGTCGGGCTCGATGACCTTCTTGTGCTCGCGGCCTTCCTTGGCACCCTCGGCGCGCTCGAAAGCGTCGACCTTCTTCCAGCCGGCGAAGTCGATCGGGCGAATGCCGCGCTCGGCCAGCAGTCGGTCGATGGATTCGGGGTCGCGGTCGGCTGCCACACGGCCACCTTCAGCGGCCTTGGCCAGATCCTCGAGCATGTTGGTGACGATGGCGAGCGCATCGGACTTGGTGGAGCCGATCAGGCCCACCGGGCCGCGCTTGGCCCAACCGGTGGCGTACAGGCGGTCGCGCACTTTGCCGCCGTCGGCCTCGGTGGTGATGCGGCCGTCGCCGTTGGCGTTGGCCAGGTGGGCGCCGTGCTCGTCGTAGGTGATACCGGGAGCTTCGGCGGGCTTGTAGCCGATGGCGTGGTAGACGGCCTCGACCGGGTAGTCGGTGAACTCGCCGGTGCGGTGCATCTTGCCGTCGGCACCGGTTTCGGTGCGCTCCACGCGGATGGCCTTGACCTTGCCGTCCTCGCCGAGGATCTCGGTGGGGGCGGAGTTGAAGTGCACGTAGTACTTGCGGTCGGCCGGGTTGCCTTCGAAGTCGACGTCGCCGTCATCTTCCATGTCTTCGGCCATCTCGCGGACGGCGAACAGCTCCTCGACCATCTGGCGGGTGAGCTTGTCCTTGCCGGCCACCTCGATGGTCTCGTCGTCCAGATCGAAGTCGTCCTCGTTGATGATGAGCTGCACGCCGGGCAGCTTCTCCATCTCGCGCAGTTCCTGCACGCTGAACTTGGCCTGGGCCACGCCACGGCGGATGAACAGGTGGAGCACCTTGGCCTTGTTCTGGCCGATGCCCTCGTACACGTTGTCCGGAATGTCGGTCTTGACCTTGAGGTCGTCGGCGTTGCGCATGAGTTCGCGGGCCACGTCCATGGCCACGTTGCCGCCGCCGATTACGGCGACGTTCTCGGCCGTAAGCGGCCATTCGCGGGCACCGGTGGGGTAGCCGTCATACCATTCGACGAACTTGGCGGCGCCGTACACGCCTTCAAGGTCGGCACCGGGCAGGTTCAGCGGCTTGTCCTTGACCGCGCCGGTGGCGAACAGCACGGCGTCGTAACGGGCCAACAGGTCGTCAAGAGTCACGTCCTTGCCGAATTCCACGTCGCAGTAGAGGTGGATGTTCGGGTTGTCGAGCGTCTTCTCAAGCGCGGAGGCGATGAACTTGATGGACGGGTGGTCCGGGGCCACACCGTAACGCACCAGGCCGAACGGCACCGGCAGCTTCTCGAACAGGTCGATGCGCGCTTCGGTGCCGAGGCCGAGTTCTTCGCCCAGCTTCTTGAGCTGGCGCAGGAAGATATCGGATGAGTAGACGCCGGCCGGACCAGCGCCAATTACAGCAATGCGGAGTTCAGTATTCACAGATTCAGTCACGCGCTCTAGCCTAACGCAAAGCCTTCCGTTGCAACAGAGGGCGAGTGGTGGGAATTCTGTGTATTAGGCCATAGTTTGTGCGTTTGGGAAACCTACGAGCACTGCTAATGTCAGATTATGGGTTTCCCTATTGGTCAAGTTATTGCCGTTCTCATTCCAAGAAGCATGCAAGGCGGATCAGGCCCTTACTCCGGATACGTTTATGCTGCAAGGCGGTTATCCACGCATTTATGACACGAGAATGCCGCTCAATCTGTTCTTCTCGAACTACATCGACACTTATATCGAACGTGATGTTTCCGAATATCTTGATGTACGCAATTTGGCTGAATTCCGCCGATTCTTGACTCTTTGCGCACTCAGTTCCGGAGCACTCATAAACTACACCAACATCGCCAATGAACTTGGTGTAAGTCCGCGAACCGTAAAGGCATGGATGTCGATTCTGGAATCAAGTTACATCGCATTCCATCTCATGCCGTTCTACACGAACGCACGCAAACAGGTGGTCAAAACGCCGAAACTCTATTTTTATGACACTGGCTTGCTGTGTCATCTCTTGGGCATTCGGACGGTCGAAGCACTGGTTGCGCATCCCAAGTTCGGCGATATATTTGAAAACCTCATCATTGCGGAAACCATGAAACAGCATTTGAACGCCAATCAGGAGCCACAATTATTCTTCTACCGCGATGCCAGCAAGGTCGAGGTGGATTTGTTGGATTTCACCAATCCTAACAACCGTATGCTCATAGAAATCAAATCCGGACAAACCTATCATGACCGATTCGCTCGGCATCTCACTTTAATTGGCAATGTTCTCGGTATACCGTGTGAGCAACAGTACGTAACCAGTCGGGTTGAGCATAGTTATGTCTCACAAGGAATCCGCGTCACCTCCGCCCGTGATTGGCTGGAAGGCCGACGGTAAAGAGCCGCCGCAGAACAATAACAATACTGCACAACCGGCGAATCCCTTGATGACACTGAAGATGTCACCTCCAACGGCTCTTTACGACCTCGATTGCATTCATTAGATCATTTCTTCGTTCATTAGGTCGGAGGGTGCTGAAGCCATCCCTTGGAACGGCGGGGTTTCAAGGGCCGCTCCGACCAAGGACCGACCTAATAAACGTCAAACCGACCTAATGAATAACTCCGATACCGGATTATGAGCAACACAGCCGCAACGAAATGCGCCGCACAGGCTTAGCCCGAACATCGATTCGGGTTCAAGCCAGTGCGACGCAGATCAACTTCAGGTATAAGACCTGTATTCAATTATTGGGTTGTTATTAGCCTAGGGGCAATAGCCTCACGTCAGGCACGGCGCTTGCGCCAGATAACCAGACCGGCGCCAGCCGCGCCGAGCACAACTACGGCCGCAGCAACGGCAGCCACCGCACTACCCGTGGGGGCAGTGGTAGTAGCGTTCTTCTGCTGCTGGTCAGGCTTCTGGTTTTGCCCAGGCTTCTGCTGACCGGGCTTCTGCGGTTCAGGCTTTTCGCCGCTATCCTTCTTGGCGAGACCATCGTGTGCGGCAGTGAGTTTGTTGAGCGCAGCGGTCACCTGCGGTGCGGTTGCGGCCGGATCCTTGACTACCTGCTTTGCGGCAGCAAGTGCATCCGCATATGCCTTCCACGAATCAGCCGTGTAGTCGTTCTGGTTGAGCTTCTCACTCTCAACAGCGGCGATCTTGTCGGCAAGAGGCTTGCGCTCCTCATCGGTGGCAGGCGGAACCGGAGCCTCGGGCTTAGTTACCGTGACTTCGACGGACGCGGACTTGTTCTCGTCAACCGTGGAGGTGGCGGTGATGGTCGCCGTACCTTCGGCAACGGCGGTCACCTTGCCATCCTTGTCCACAGTAGCGACCTTCGCGTCGGAGGACTTCCAGGCCACGGTCTTGGCCGCATCACCGGTCACCTTCACCTCGGCCGACAACTGGGCAGTATCACCAGCGACCAGCGCCAGCTTGCCATCCTTGACACCATCACCGGAGACGGCAACGGAATCCACAGACGGAGTCGGGGTCGGGGTCACGGCTTCGCCCTTGCCGAGATTGATGTTGGCGTAGTCGGACTCATTTCCGGCGGCATCCTGCGCATAGAAGTGCACGTAAGTGTCGTGGTCAGCGGAGAGCTGCACCTTCACCTTGTCCTCGTCGGTGTAGGTGCCCCACATCGTGTTCTCGTTGGACTTCGGGTTGCTGGACGGGCCGGTGGAGTACAGCACACGGGTCACGCCGGAGCCTGCGGCACCGTCATCAGCGGTGAGAGAGACGACCACATCGTTGCCGTTCTTGCTCTCCTGCTTAGCGGTGACCACCGGCACGTTGGTGTCGACCTTGATGGTCTGGGAGACCTCGCGGCTGTTGTCGTTTTCATCGGTGGCACGGGCGGAAATGGTCACGGAACCCTGCGCGGTCACGCTGATCGGGCCCTTGCCACTGGTCCACTCGCCCTTGCCGATCTTGTACTCGATCGTCTTTATCGGCACGGTGGAGACGCCGCGCTGCGCGGTGATGGTGAACTTCGGGGCAGTGGTGTACCAGCCGGAGCCGGGGGCCGCGGAGTCGAAATCGATAGCAACAATCGGCTGGGCTTTCGGGTCGGAAGGCGCGACGACGAAGAACGTGCCTTCCGCCTTGATATTGCCGACACCCTCGATAGAGCCTTCCACGAAGCCGACCTGTTCGGCTTCAGCATACTCGGCGGCCGGGATACTGTCCCAAGTCACTTTGTGACCCGACTCGACCGAGCCGTCAGCGTAGGTCAGCGCCACGGTATCCTGCAATACCGGCTTGACACCGGGAGCGGTGATGGTGGAGACGTACTCCGCGTCGGTCACCTCGGTGTTGAGCTGGTCGTAGACACCAATAGTGGCCGTCGCCTGACCGGCCGCAACTTTGATGTTGTCATAGGTACCGGCAGCAGTAGTGCCCTTGACTTCGGCGGTAGTACCAGCTGTAGCATAAGCGTCGGCCGGAACGGTTTCCCAAGTCACTGGAACCTTAATGCTGGGACCATCTTGAGGTGTCGCCCACACTTCTGCAGGCAACTTCGAGGTCGGGTCCACGCCCGGCGTGGTGCGCACGGCAACTTGCTGCACGTCTAAGAAAGCACCTGGGTCGCCCGGATCCACTGGTAGTGCAGCGCTGGTACCAAACACCTGCCACTCAGTGACGGTAATACCCTTGTTGTCATTGGCCTTCTTGTTCACCACAAGCTTCATGGACTTGGTGGTGACCTGGTCGAAGGTGTAGGTATACGGACCATACACCGGGTTGGTGGCGTCGAGCTCGTCGTCGGCGGGGAATGTCTTGTCCACCTTCAGGTTCGGCACGGTCTCGTACTGGCCGGAATCAGCATTGAGATACTCAATCGAGACATCCTTGGGCAGCGGCACGCCACCATCACCGGTCTTGACGTTCGTCCAGTAGTAGCCCACAGACTTGGACGTGGTCACGGCGCGATTCCATGTGTAAGTGGCAGTTTCGCTGGCACTGGTGTTGCCCCAAGTGCCCCAACCGCCATAGCTGGCGTTGCCGTCCAAGCTATCGTCATTGATGGCAGCAGTGCTGTTCCAGCCAGTGACATAGCTGACCTGAACGTCTGGTGCATTGTCGTTGCCTTTTTCTGCATTGAGCGCAACATTCGTTTCAGCGTCGTCCGCCAGTGCACTCGGCGCGGCCGATACGGAGAAGACACCGCCAGCCAGCAGCGTGGCCGCAGCTACGAACAGTGCGGCGAATCGTTTCGCCACACCGCCCTTCACGGCCGAAGTAGTGCTTTCGATGGTCATAATATTCTTTCTGTTAGGCGTTATGGTTTGTATCACTCATCTCCCGCCGTGTCGTGCACTACGGGAGACGGTTTGGTCGCAGGAAAACGTCAGCTCATCTTGGCGCGAGCGGAGGCAAGCAGAACCACCTGACGATCACGACTGGAAAGCAGCCCCTCGTCTTGATAGGTCTTCGTGACCTCCTGCACCTTCTTGATGAAGGCGGCACGGTCCTTGAACGGCGCGCCCGCCCAGATGTCATCCATCAGCGTGCTCTCGCTACGGTCCTGTGCAGCCGGGCGCTTCGGGTTCAGCACATCGGTGAGCTTGCCTGCGAAGCCCACATACTCGTCCTTGCGCTGGAAGTACATGTGGTACGGGGTGTTGTCGCCGTTGTAGGCGGGCTCGAACTCGTCGCCGTCAATGATGAAGTAGTTCTTCGTGCCTTCCTTCTTCTGTACGCCCAGTTTGATGGTGCCATCCAAGCCGTTGCGCTCGTAGAAGCCGCGTTGGATGAACTTGGTGGATGGGTTGAGCGCGTTGAGCACCGTGGGACCGTAGAACAGCGTCTGGATGTCCTTGCGGTCATCAGTCGACTCGGTGCGCAGCTGCAGCGGGATGGTGACGACGATCTTGTCCCCGACCTTCCAGCTGCCGGCCACGGTGGCGTATTCGCCAGCGGTGACGCCATCTATAGCCTTGCCGTTCACCTCGATCTTCGCACCTTTGCTCCACGCGGGGATGCGGATGCGGAAGGTGACGGCGCTCTTCGGCGCGGCCGTAATGGAAATCGTCGAGGTCTCCTCCTCCGGATAGTTGGTTTCCTGTGCGAGCTTCAGGCCGGTGTCGGTCCAGTCGAGTGTGGAAGCTGTGAACAGATTGACGTACAGTTCCTTGTTGTCCGTCGAGTGGAAGTAGATGGAATCCTGGTACTTCGAGTGGCTTTCCAAAGCGGTGCCGCCACAGCAAGTGCCGATGTTGCCATCACCATATTCCTTCTGCGTAGCCGGATTCACTGGGTACATGTAGCAGTTGCCCGGCGTGAGGGCCGTGCCGGAATCGAGGTCACGGGACTTACCTCCGAGAATATGGTTGAGAATCGTGCGCTCATAATAGTCCATGTAGGCAGGTTTTTGTTCGATAAAGAACAGATAGCGAGCCACCTTGAGCATGTTGTATGCCGCGCAGGATTCCGCGTTGCGCTTGCCGATATCGCCGGCCACAGTATGTGCCGGCCCCCACATCTCGCCTTCGCCAGTACCACCGTGAGCATACATACGGCCGGGCACAATCATGCCCCAGTACCCCTCAACGGCCTTGAGATAACGCGCACGAGCATCAGCATCGATATCCGCGTCGCCCATGGCCGCGTCTTTGGCGTAACCGACGAACTGTGGAATGTGCTGGTTGGCGTGCAAGTTGTTGAGGATATCGACACCAGCACCACAGTTGTCAATGAGCTTGTCAGTGTCGAAAAATGCGGAGGCCTTAAGAAATTCGCTACGGTCCTTGTCCTTGGAGACGTTGTACAAATCCACCAGCGAATCATTCATGCCGCCGTATTCACCACCGATGTAGATGTCCCACATCTTCTGCAGCTGGGTTTTGGTGCATTTGCTCAGACGCGCATAGGTCCAATGTCCGATGCCTTCAGCCAGGTCGAGCGCGTCGGCATTACCGGCAAACTCGTAAGCGGCAATCAGACCGGCAAGAATCTTGTGCTCCGTGTACCACGGTGCCCAAATCTCGCCATAGGGAGCATATTCCTCCAATGCCTTGAACTGCCACTCGCCATAGGCGGCAAGGAAGCCGGGGTGGCTGTAGCGGGCTTTGCCGTTATACTTCATCTCGCGCAGGGAATCTCGGCATTCCTTCAGGCCGGAGACGAACTCGTTGATCTTGTTGAGAATCGCTTCCTCCCCCGTTTCGGCATACGCTTGGGAGAGCATGTGCAATGCATGTCCGGCAAAGTGGCCGCGCAACAGACCATCAGCACCGTTCTTGTTCTGGCCACGCGTGTATTCGGCATCGCCCCATTGCTGTTCAACAGCCTTGTCTAGCGAGCCGCTGGGGAAGTTCTCCCAGCCACCGGAAGGCTGCGTCGTGTTGTCCTTAGGCAGCAGGTTCGCCTGCGCACGGAAGCAAACCAGCCAGCGGTCTACCGGATAGTTGCGTGCATAGTCGAGCATCCCTTCCTTGGCACGATCGAACACGCTGTTCGAGGTGATGGCGACGTTCCGCAGAGGGAACGGAGCTACCTTCCAGCCCGGCAGAGCGGGCGCGTCGGTAATGGTCTTCGCGCTTTTCGTGGTGCGCTGCGCTGCGGGAACGGCCACGCCGCCCGCGCCGTTCGCGCCCGTTGCACCTGCCGTGCCAGCGACGGATGGCGCTGCCTGCACCGTTGTCACTCCTGTACCCAATGCACTCGCCACGGCGATGGTGCCGCCGATGGCGGCCGCGCCTGCGAGCACAGCACGGCGAGAGATGCCGTTTGTTGCTTCCGTTGAACTCATCTTGCTCCTTCGTTGGACTGCCGCGCGTTCATTGCGAGGCATGACGGACGAAGACACTCTGCCGCATTCGCAACCATTCAATGCACTTAATCCATTCAATGGCCCGACGACGCAGGTAAGATGCGTCAGTGGATGGCACACACATACTCGGAATCGTCTGGTACTGCCCGTTTTACCATCACATCATTGTGGTGCGTCCCCGTCGTCATGTATGTATGGGAGAGATGACGGTAAAGCAAACAGTTACCATATGCGATTATTCGAGTTTTTGCGCGCCCTCCATGCCGCTTGTCTTCGTTGTGCGCGTTCACAATAACTCAAACAGACGATTCTCACCATGCGTCAAAGAAAGTGACTCACTCATTTTTTCTCTGGTTTTCGTAGCGCACAATACCAATGAAAATCAGTCTTTATCAGCATTTCCAGCCATGCTATTTTCGTAATTTTCCTTTTGTTTTCCTCTTGCGAAAACCAACGAACCCAAACACATATGCTCACCAATAACACAGTAAATGCATTCAAATTAACATGTTCCCGAGCAACTCTCACAAGCAGCTCAAACGCAACACCGCACTTCAACTTGAACAACACACCATTCCTCGCTATACTGATAAATTGGTGCGTTAATGAGGTATACCCTTCCCCTGTCACAACACAGAAATTGGAAGGACATACTATCATGCCTAATCTTCGCCCCACCGAGCTCATTATCATTCTACTTATCATCGTGCTGCTGTTTGGCGCGAAGAAGCTCCCTGAGCTAGCCAAAAGCATTGGCCAATCGATGAAGATTTTCCGTGCCGAGACCAAGACCGATGACCCGGCAACACAACAAACCGTCAATACAGTCAGCGACGCCCCTGCCCCAGCTCCGGCGGCAGCACCGGCTCCCGCTCCCGCCGTACCCCAAGCCGTCACGATGAACGCCACCGCCGCCCCGACTACAGCAACCGGAGCCGAACAGCGATGAGCACGGTTCCCGGAAACCCCGCGCTTCCGGCACCCCTTGCACCGGCGATGCATCCCGGCGATCGGGATACACATCTTGACCTCGACGATCTCATCGATCACTCACACGAGGCCACGCAGCAGGCCAGCGCGGGTGCGCAACACCCTACACGCCGGTGGAAGCGGGGTGTAGGGCGCAAGTCCAAAACGCGCAAGCCCCGCAACCCCGATGCGGTGATGCCTCTGGCCGATCATCTTGTCGAATTTCGCAAACGCTTTGTTCGGGCCATTGCCGGCATCATCATCATGTCGATAGTGGGATGGATGTTCAGCGATCAGGTGTTTCGTATCCTGCAACAACCGTTCCTGACGGCGGCCGGGCAGCAACAGGGACTGATGAGCATCACATTCAATGGCGTGGTCTCCGCATTCAACGTAAAGCTGGAGATTGCGTTCTTCCTTGGTCTGACGGCCTCCTGCCCGTGGTGGTCATACCAAGTGTGGGCATTCATTAATCCAGGGTTGAAGCGCAAAGAGCGCTGGACCGCGGTTACATTCATCGGAGCCTCAGTGCCGCTGTTCCTCACCGGAGCCGGACTGGCATGGTATCTGCTGCCCCAAGCGGTGGCGATCCTTACCGGCTTTGCCCCCGCAAACACCGCCACATTGCTCAGCGCCGACGTCTATTTTGATTTCATTCTGCGCATGACAGTCGCTTTCGGCCTCTCATTCCTGCTACCCGTAGTTATGGCGGCATTGACGATGATGAATGCGGTCGAAACACGAACATGGTTGAAGCAGTGGCGTCTCGCAACGGTCATAGCGTTTATCTTCGCGGCCGTGGCCACGCCAACCGGCGACCCAGGAACATTATGCGCACTCGCTTTGCCCATCATCGCAATCTATTTCGCAGCCATAGCCGTATGCGCAGTATACGAGCACATCCAGCTATGGAAAGTCATGCGCGCGGCGGGCGAAGAACCCAAACTTCTCAAACTTTTACATAAAATGCGCGCCGTTACCATTTCGCGCGGCGCGCAAAGCCAAGCGCACCGGCAAACAGGAAGCCCCTGCAACAATAACTGCAGAAGGAGAATAATATGTTGTTCGGCATTTCGGGCACGGAACTCATGGTGATTCTTGTCATCACTTTAGTGCTGGTAGGCCCCGACAAGCTGCCCGACTACGCACGCAAGGCCGGACGATTTATCCATAGCATGCGCGTACGCGGCCAAGCGTTGAGCGAACAAAGCAACATCGACGTTCACGGCCTTGTACGGGATTCCGGCATCAATGATATTCGCAAAGGTCTGGATGATGCCACGCAAGATGTAAACCGGCTGCTGCCGCCTATCCGGTGACGTTATCAATCCAACGGCAACGTTGACTCGCGTTGGATTAGCTTCACCGGCACACGCTCCACACCATGGTGAGGATGCCCCGCAATCGCATCCAGTAGACATAGGGCAGCTTGACGCCCCAGCATTTCGTTGTTGTCATCAATAGAAGTAAGCAACGGATGCGCGTACGACACATAATCCGGACTGTTGTCGTGCCCGATAACCGCTACGTCTTGCGGCACGCGACATCCGCTACGTTCCAATTCCTCGATGCAGCCACGAGCCAACACATCGTTTTGGCATATCACTGCGTCGAATGCAGCACCGTCATTGAGCAGCAGACGGGCAGCGGCGCGCCCCCATTCCGCTTCCCATGAACCGAACCGCGCTTCGCCAACCAACTGTAATCCAGCATCATGCAAGGCCTTGAGCGCACCCCGCATCCGTTCATGTGCAACCGAGTACTCGGAGTCGCCAGCAATAATCGCAATACGAGTGCGCCCGCAGGAAAGAAGGTGGCGAACGGCCAAACACCCTGATTCCACATTGTCTTGTGCCACGGAACAATCATCGGGATCACGGGACGGGCCATAGGCGTAGACCACAGGTACCGGAGAATCCACGTAGTATGGCACCGGATCCGTACGCCTGCTGATAATCAACAGTCCCGACACTCCTTGCACCAACATTCGTTCAATACCACTGTGGAACAATGCCTCATTGCCTGACGCATTGAACAGCAGCGCTGCGGCTGAGCGCGCTTGAAACGCATTCTCCGCTCCAATAAGAATGGTCGGGGAAAAGACGCCTTTCATATCAACGCCAATGATGCCAACGCGAAAATCCTGCACGCCGTGAGAATCCCTGACGCTTAACCTTGCCATCGATGCCATAGCTTCTGCAGCGCTATAGCCCAACCTCTGCGCAGCATCAATCACTCGAATACGGGTTTTCTCGCTGACGTGAGGCTTTCCACGCAAGGCCTTGGACGCAGTGGACAGCGATACATTAGCCGCCGATGCCACTTCCTCCAAACGGACTGCGCCCACATTGAGCTCTTCCTCACCCTCTGACATATCGACTCCTCTGGCAAGGGCCTCAATGCCCCTAAATGATGCTGCAAACAGCCTTTAGTCTAATAGACTGCCACCTACGGCGCCCGCATCCGGTAAGCACACACAAAATATTGATATCAACTTGTTATATTGCACATAATCCGGATGCGGCTCCAATCAATTCCGGTTTATCTTAATCAATCCCGATCAATCAGAGCAGTGAGAGCCCAGAGGATGCTCACCACGTCGATGGCTTCCTGGAGGAAGGCTCCGACGACCACTGGAATGAGGTTGAACGCGGCGGCGATCATACCGATGGCGGCAAGCACAAGGCCCGCGATTACGGCTTGAAGCATCACGCGCTCGGTGCGGCGTGCAATGGCGATGGCGCGCGGCACGGCGGCGATATTGTCATTCATAATGACCACCTGAGCGCTTTCGGAAGCGGCGGTGGACGTGCCGTCGGTCATGGCCACGCCGATATCAGCGACAGCGAGCACCGGAGCATCGTTCACACCGTCGCCGACCATCATCGTGACGGTTTTACCGGCTCCTGTAGCGGCCTTGACTGCGGCTACCTTATCCTCCGGGAACAGTTCGGCGTGAACCTCGTCAATGCCGACTTCGCTGGCAATGATATTGGCGGAAGCCCGCTTGTCACCGGTAAGCATGGCGAGCTTGGTGACGCCCAACTCATGCAGTTTGGCGAGCGCTGCCTTGGCGTTGGCGCGCGGCACATCGCGCAGCACGATGCGCGCGATCAGCTGACCATCAACAGACACATACGACGCCATTTCGTCCGGCTGAAGCAGCCCAAATCGTGTGCGCAGGTCATCCTCAGACCGACTGGGGGCGGTCCGATCGACCGCCAAGAATCCTTCCTCCCCGGCGGCCGCGAAAGACAGCCGGCCAACGCGCACCGCGTGTCCGTTCACCTCGCCGGAAACGCCCTTGCCGGCGTCTTCATTGATGTTCTTGACGACCGGATACTCCCGGCCATGGCCAGGCCAGCTGGCCTCCGGCTCTGGGCACAGGCGCTGGCCATCCTCGAACCGCTGGCGCAGTCGGGCCAGCGCCTCCGCGCCGGCCTTGGCAATGCCTTTGGACAGGATGTGCACCGAGTAGCTTTCCACCGCGCCGGCCATCATCAGCACATGGTCTTCGTTGAGACGGGTTGCAGCGCCGGGCAACATCTCGACGCGCACCACCTGCGGCTGCTTGACGGTGAGCGTACCGGTTTTGTCGAAGAACACCTGCGTGACGCGGCCAAGGTTTTCCAGCACGTCCTGTGCTTTGATAAGCACGCCGGCTGCGGCGAGGCGTCCGGTTCCGGCGATGTATGCCACCGGTGCGGCGATGAGCAGCGGGCAGGGCGTGGCCAGCACCAGCACCTGGGCGAATCGCGTCGGTACCCCGGACACCGCCCATGCGACGCCGGCAATCACCAACGAAAGCACGGTAAAGGGCACGGCCAAGCGGTCAGCGGTTTTTACCACGGCCGGGCGCGACTCCTGCGCGGAGGCCACGAGCTCGAGGATGCGCTGGTACTGCGAATCGGCGGCCACCTGGGTGGCACGCATGGTCAATGCAGTCGAGCCGTTCACCGCCCCGGACATCACACGGGCGCCGGCGAACACTTCACGCGGCACCGGCTCACCGTTGATATTGCTCAGGTCGAGCGTGGCCGTGCCGGACAGCAGCTCGCCGTCAACCGGCACAGTTTCGCCCGGCAACACCATGAGTACGTCGCCCAGCTGCACCTGCTCGACCGGCACCGTGTCGAAGCGGTGCGCGGCGGCGGCAGCCGATGCCAAGCCCACACGCCGGAAGCCATCGGACGAATCGCCCTTATCGGCAGCAAACCCACGCCCCACGCCAGGCAGGTTGACGACGTGCGCGGTTTGCGGCGCGGCCTCCATCAGCGCGGTCAGGCTGCGCTCGGCCTTGGCTTGAGCGTATTCCTCAATGGCCTCGCCGGACGTGATCATCAGCGTCACCGCCCAACTTGCCCAGTATTCGGCGACGGCCACGGTGGAGAGGATCGCGACCACGGCCAGCACATCGACTCCAACCTGCCCATGACGCAAATCGTCAATCATGCCGCGCACAGTGTCAATCACGATAATCAGCACCAATGCGATAACCAGCCACTGGCCGAAGCCCGGATTGCCAAGTACCGGAATCGCCATCGCATTGCCCCACGGACGCCAATCGCCCAGTAAAGCCAGCGGAATTGCGGCGATGACGACGACCGGAAGCATCGGCACAAGCTTGCAGATGTCGAGAATTTTGGTGAAGAATCTGATGAGTGCGCCCATCATTGCTCCTTACGCTCGTATACGGAGTCGATTGCGGTACGGCAAGCGTGGCCCGCGCAATCGGCGCTGCGGTCACGCCTTGTTAACCCACCGGCGGCTTTGCCTGGGGCTTCGCTTTGCTCGGCTCCCGCGCGACCTTCCGATACACGGCGTAAAGAAATGTTCAGTTTTGTATTGAATTATGCGCTTTGTTCGGAGCACCGCCCGAACTCAGTGCTTGACCTACCCTATCAACGAGCGTTGTGCGACATGCCGGATATCGAAACTACGTTGGCGGCATGGGCGCAGGGCACAATAGCGCATACGAAAGGCCCGTGGCAGGAGTTTGCTCACTGCCACGGGCCTTTGCTTGTCTGACACGGTGTTCAGCGGTTACCGCTCAACACCGTGTGACGTTGTCGAGTCGGCTTTACCACAGGCCGAATGGGTCGGAGAAGCCGCCGCCGTCACCGGTGCCGCCATCGCTGTTGCCATTGCCGTTACCGTTACCGTAACCGTTCTGGCCATTGCCATTCTGGTTGTTCTGCTTATTCTGGCTGTTGCCGTTGGAATCGGAGCTGGACGAACCGTTCACCGACGACTCCTCCTGATCGAGCGTCACGTCCACATCCATGGTCTTGCCATCGCGCACGATGGTCAGCGTCACCTTGTCTCCCAAAGCCGCGGCACGCACGTAGCCGAGCAGCGAGTAGTTGTTGTTCACCGCGTTGCCGTTGAAGGCCACGATGGTGTCGCCCTCCTTGAGGCCGGCCTTGTCGGCCGGGCCGCCGGAGACGACCGCGCTGCCGGTGGCGCTGGACTTGGTGATGGTCGCGCCGCCGCGGGTCACGCCGTCGGCTTCAACCGTGTCGGACTTGATGACCACGCCGAGGGCAACGTGCTTGACCTTGCCGTCCTTGATGATTTCGTCGGCCACACGCTTGACGAGGTTGGACGGGATGGCGAAGCCGATGCCGATCGAACCGGCGGAGTCGGATGAGGTGGCAGTCGAGGCGATGGACGAGTTGATGCCGATCACCTGGCCGGCCGCGTTGAAGGTCGGGCCGCCGGAGTTGCCGGGGTTGATGGCCGCGTCGATCTGGACGGCGTTGGTGACGATCTCGTTGTTGTTATCGTCGGTCACGGTCACCGGGCGGTTCAGGGCGGAGACGATGCCGGTGGTGGCGGTGTCGTCGTAGCCGAGCGGGTTGCCGATGGCCATCACGTTCTCGCCGACGGCGAGCTTGTCGGAATCGGCGAATTTCACGGCCTTGAGGTCGCTCGGCGGGTTGTCGAGCTTGATGACCGCAAGATCGGTGGTGGTGTCGGTGCCGACGAGCGTGGCGGAATACATGTTGCCGTTGGCAAGCGTCACCTGAATCTGCTGGGCGCCGGAGATCACGTGGTTGTTGGTGATGATGTGGCCTTCGGTGTCGATGATGGCGCCGGAGCCCTTGGCGGTGCCGTTGCTCAACGCGGTCTGGATGGAGACCACGGAGCCGGAGACATCGCTGGCGACGGTCTGCCAGTCGGGGGCTTCGCCGCTCTTGGCGGTGGCGGACCCGGAGCCGGACTTATTCGAGCTGACGTTGGACAGCGAATTGCTGGTCGGCAAGGTGATCAGGCCGCTGGTGAGGGCGCCGTAACCGAGGCCCAGGCAGAGGGCCGCAGCCAGAACGGCGGCGACCACGGCGATGAGGATGTTGCTCGCCGTCTTGGACATGCCCTGCTTGGCGGGGCCGGGCTGACCGGGCTGTCCCGGCTGGGTCGGACCTTGACCGTTCGGCGTACCGGTACCGGGAGTGCCGAAACCGAACAGACCGCCCTGCTGGGGCTGCTGGCCATTCCGGCCATTCTGACCGGACTGGCTGGCAAACGGGTTGCCGTTGTTCTGCTGCGGCTGCGTGGGCGGATTGAACGGATTGCCGTTGCCCTGCGGCTGCGGGTTATTGGTGTAGTAGGGATTGCGGTTGCCCTGCTGGCCCTGTGGGGTTTGCTGTGCAGGCTGGCCGAACGGGAATTGCTGCGTGGGCTGGGCATTGTTGCCGGCCTGGCCGCCCTGCTGGCCCTGTGCCTGAGTCGGGGTCGGTCCATAAGCGCCGTATTCCGGGGCCGGGCGGTACAGCGGAGTTGTGGCCGAGGTCTGGTCTGCGGCCGGCGCTGCCGGAGAAGCCGGCGAGGAGGAGACCACCGTACTCTCGCCCTTGGCGGAGGCGTAGTCCGGGATGGGCTCGGTGGCGGCAGTGTCGGTAACGGCTTGCGTAGGCTGCTGATCGGCAGCGGGGGCGGCCGGGGGAACCGGGGCTTGCTGCTCGCTGGAATCGCTGGCGTTGCCGGCATCAACCGAGGCGCCGCCTACAAACGGGTTCTTCGGCTCGACGTTGCCGGTATCGGCAGTATTATTGGGGTTTTCGTTATTCTGCGGGGTCTGGTCGACGCCCTGCGGGTTGAATTCGTCAGCCATTGCTGCTCCTTTTCCTAAATTCCTATCACGTCTGTTCGGCGGCTATTTGGGCGCTTGCTCCTTGCCGCTTCTCGTGTGCTACCTCAGTAGTAAAGGCAGTCAATCTGGAGGTTTTCTGAACGTTGATTGAAAGTCTATGCGTAATCATCGCAGAGTCTTATGGGCATCTCGGCTTCGAGGGGCTGATTTCCTGTTTCGGGAACATCTACTTGCACTTCAAGGGGCTGTTCGCGCGGTCAATTCCGAGTATCAAGGGCCCTCATTTAACGCCATTCCGCCATTTTTGCAGCCGGCCTACTTGACCGGGAGCCCCTTGAAGCGGAAGTAGACGTTCGGGAGCGGCGAAATCCGCCCCTCGAAACCGAGTTCTTCACAATTTCCGGCCCTTTTCTGGCCCTTCTGCCTAAAGTGAACATATGACGATCAGCCTTCTTGAACATCCGTTGGGCGCACAGCCCGGACAGCCCGGCGACCGCAGCGCCTTCCATTTCGAAACGATCACCCGCCTGCCATCCACGGCCAGCGGACTTGGGCGCGACGGTGCTCGATACGGTCGCACCGGCATCATTCACACGCCCCACGGCGATATTCGCACGCCTGCCTTCGTGCCGGTGGGCACGCAAGCCGCGATGAAGGCCGTGTTGCCCGAGCAGATGAAGGATCTAGGCGCACAATGCCTGCTGGCCAACGCTTTCCACCTATTCGAGCGTCCCGGCGAGGACGTGCTGGACGCGGCCGGCGGCCTGGCGCGTTTCATGAACTGGGATGGGCCCACGTTCACCGATTCCGGCGGTTTCCAGGTCATGTCGCTGGGCGTCGGCTTCAAGAAGACGCTGGCGATGGACGTGACCGGCATGAAGTCGGACGACATCATCGCCAAGGGCAAGGAACGCATGGCCTGGGTGGACGAGGACGGCGTGACATTCAAGTCGCCTTTGAATGGTGACGCACATCGTTTCTCCGCTGAGATTTCGATGGGCATCCAGCACAAAATCGGCGCGGACATCATGTTCGCGTTCGATGAACTCACCACGCTGATGAACACCCGCTCCTACCAGGAGGACTCGGTGGAGCGCACCTTCCGCTGGGCCCGCCGATGCGTGGACGAGCACCAGCGGCTGACGGCTGAGCGGCTGGGCAAGCCCTATCAGGCCTTGTATGGCGTGGTGCAGGGCGCGAATTACGAGGATCTACGCCGGCGCGCGGCCTCGCAGATCGCCTCGCTGGACTTCGACGGCGTGGGAATCGGCGGCGCAATCGAGAAGCGCATCATTGGAGACACCTGCGCGTGGATCTGCGACGCGATGCCGGAGAACCGCCCGCGCCATGTGCTGGGCATCGCCTCCGTGGACGATATCTTCGCCTGCGTGGAGAACGGCGGCGACACCTTCGACTGCGTGGCCCCCGCACGTTGCGCCCGCAACGGCGCGATCTACACGAGGTCGGGCCGATACAACATCAAACGCGCCCAGCACAAGTTCGATTTCGGCCCGCTGGAGGAAGGATGCGACTGCTACACGTGCCGTCACTACTCGCGCGCATACGTCGACCACCTGCTTCGCGCACGCGAATTCAACGGCTTCACGTTGGCCACGATTCACAACGAGCATTTCTTCGTGAAGCTGCTGGACGACATCCGCGCCTCGATCGACGGCGGATACTTTGATGAGTTCCGCGACGAAGCGTTGGCCCACTTCTACGGCAACGGCGAGCGCCGGCCAGGGTTGTGAGTTTTTCTCCTTCGTTGCGGCTTGTGCCGAACTTCTCTCTGCTCCCCCGCTGAGGCTGAGACGTTAAGCAAACAGCCCAGTGGGCTGTTTGTAGTCGAAGGTGAGACGATAGTCGAACCAGCAGGTTGCAGGCAAGGCCCGTCCTTAATTGCGGACGAGCTGTCACGAAGTGACTGAGGGGAGTGCCGCCACCCTCAAAGATCACGGCGCCCGCAGGAGACCCACAAGCGATATATCCCTGCCGCCCATGCGACACGCCGAAGATTGCATGATTACCCAGCCGGGTGTAAGTTAGTCGATTGTCTGCGAGTGTGGCGGAATGGTAGACGCGCTGTCTTCAGGTGGCAGTGAGTGTATGCTCGTGGGGGTTCAACTCCCCCCACTCGCACCAGCAACTAAAGGGCTGGAACCGGAAGGTTCCAGCCCTTTTGCTTTGTCCGGGCAAGCGCCGTTTTTCAAGTTGCGATGGCCTTGAGGGGGGGGCTTAGGACTTGAGACTTATGGCCCAACTTTCGTGGCGGAAAATGTCCCGGTACCTGCATCAATCGTTTGACGTTCAAGCCAGGCCAGAATCCGCTGTCCCGGTTCGCGATTTCGGGCGATCTTTGCAAACCGGGACAATTTTTGTTGCCCCGGTATAAATGTCAATCGATTTATGCGAAAACCGGGACAACGTGCCAATTCCAGAATCGGCCTTATTCCGCCGATTCCGTCTGCCAGACGATATGAGTTGAGGAAACCGGAGTGTCCCGGTTCACGAAAACAAGCCGAAATCGCCGACCGGGACAGCGGATTCTGCCCCGGTCGACAGGTCAAACGATTGACATATGAACCGGGACAAATACAGATCAGAGAGAAGCCCATGAAGTAGATTTAACTTTCCTCAACTTTCCGTCCGCCATAAACTAGCATTACATAGCATCATGAACCGAGACGAAATCAACGAAGCATTTGGAGTCACCGACGACCAGCTCGACCGAATGGCCGAGCCGTACGAATCCGGCAACTGGCGGGGCGGCGTCGGGAGCATCATTCGCAGCAATCCGAAATCAGGAACCGACACAAGTCGGACCCAGCAGACACGCATAATACGAGTTCACAGACTCGGCGATGTATTCCGCAACCGCACCACCGAATACCACACCACGGAAGAACTGTAAGCATTACGAAATCAACCTTGATTATTGCGCGGGCCTATACTAGGTTACGGTAGCGTAGGTTAGTGGTCGGGAGAGCGTCGCCGGCCATAGCGAGGTGATCAGTATGAGCGTTTCCATCAGCACGCCATCTGGACGAACCATGGCTTCCGCCGCAACAGTTGCGCCTTCCGCAACCGCGAGTCAAAAATCCAGCGCAAGCGCCAACCCCACCGCACTGGACCGTGCATCGGCCCGATACAGGGCCGCGCAATCGCGCTACCGCCAAGCCAAGGCCGCACTGAAGGCGATCAAGCGCCAGATCGTCCCCGTGGATGCATTCGGCAATCGCAAGCCGCGACTGCGCGGATGGCTGCACGTCGTGCTGTGCGGCATCGATTATTCGAACATCTTCCTCATCATCGCCGGCGCGGTATGCTTTGCGCTACGCAAGCCGAACCCCGTCCCCGGCTGGTTCGAGTTTCACGAGGTGTTTCACTTGGGCACGGTCATCGGGTATGCCTGCCACGTCGTGGCGATTTATCTGATTGTCTGCGCGCTGTAGGTTCGCTCGCCCAGCACCGAGGCGGGCCTTCATACGTTACGAGATAGGTCCTTGACCAGCCAGCCGTGACGACCGCCTTCATAGACCTCGTCAGTGAGCCGGTAGCCGCGCTGTTCGTAGAACTTGTAGTGGTCGTTTTCCGAGTGCACGGCAGCCATGGTTCCGCCGGCTTACGCGATGCGGCGTTCGGCGTCGGACAGCAGCCGCGAGCCGATGTGCCTGCCTTGCGCTTCGGTCAGCACCGCGAGCCGCGCGATGACGTATCGCCCGGGCTGGTCGGGATGGTCGGGGTCCGCATAGAACCGGCAAGTCGCCACGGGGCGATTCTGGTCGGGCTGGCCGGACAGAATAGACGAGGCCGATTGCGCGGACAGGCCGGGGCGATTGGGCGCATCGTTCGAATCGAACGCCAGCAGATGCACGGACACGGCATCCCATTCATCGAATTCCGGCCGCCAGTCGCGTTCGCGGATGAACACCTGCTCGCGTATGGCGCGGGCCGCGTCGGGCAGCCGGTCGTATGCTTCGATTCGTATGGTCATGAGCGCCAGTGTAATGCGTCACGATAACCGACAGAGTGCGGCTTGATGGACGAGTTCTGGCCCAGGTTTGGCCTGTGCTCGATGAGCTCAGGCCGTACGCGCGATCTGCACGGCGGTGCCGGACGCGGTAACCATCAGCATACCGTTGTCGGCGCCGAGCACCTCGTAGTCGATGTCCACGCCGACCACGGCGTGCGCACCCATCGCCTCCGCGCGTTGTTGCATTTCGGCAATGGCCTCGTTACGGGCGCGCATCAGCTCTTCCTCATAGCCCTGGCTGCGGCCGCCGAACATGTTACGCAGGCCCGCGCCAAGATCCTTGAACATGTTCACACCGGACACCACTTCGCCGAAGACGATGCCCTGGTAGTTGGTGATGGTGTATCCGTCGACGGACGGGGTGGTGGTGACGAGAATCATGGCGAGGCTCCTTTGGCTTGTCTGCGTAGATGAATCACTGCCGAGAGTCGGATCGCTCCCGAATCTCACCTCGGAAACGGATCGCTTCTCTTGGCTACCACAATAGTCGAGAGCGCCTTCCCCAACATCTTCAATCCACGCGATTGCGTAATCAAACACATGTTTCGCCTCCAAAAAATGCTGATAGACATTGGGCCGCAAAAGGCCAGCCTCAACGGGCGCAAGCCGCTCACCAAACTGAATCGCAGACCCAAATGACTCGTCATGGGCAAACGGCTGGACCACCCAAATTCCGCTGCGATAATCAACCATCACCGAAAGCCCAGGCTGCTCCGTCGATACGACCATCATCGAACCGGACACGTTCTCGACATTGATATTCGGGTGCCCGTACAACGCGTAACTCAAACCATCATCGGCAACACCCTGCTCTTGCCAATTGGCGCCTAAGCACTCCAACATCTCGCTGGGCGAGTACGCACAATCTTCCGCATAATCAATCGGCTGAGCATCCGTATAACAGCATTCACCGCCGTCACCTTCCGCAATGCTGCGCTCCACAAGATAGGCCATCACATCCGGCATCTCCCAATAATCAATGGACAGCTTATCAATACAGCCGTTTTTCCAAGCCATATAATGCGTTTGCTCGTCGCCAAGAATCTCTTCAAACGCCTCGGCTGAGATAAACGTCGACCCGTCCAACTGATAGCACTCGTCCAAAGGATAGATTTCTCGGTTCGCGTATTGTTCCTGAGCCTTGGACACAAGCTTGTCATCCAATGCGCTCATCTGCTGATCAACTTCATCCTGTGAGGGAATGAAAGGGGCGAAGTCCAGCCCTGCTTCGCCACAGCCTCTCTGCCGTTCACGCCTGTACATCACGTCCGCACACGTATCGGTCTGCCGTTCATTCACCATTGATCAGCCTTTCTTTTCGTTCCACAAATGCCCTAGAACACTGCGATTCCAGTAGTTCCGATTGAATCAGGATCGTTCTTGCGAAACTGTCGAGGATCGTGGATCGCTTGTGGATCTTGAAGCGTTGTATCCTGGTTGTTCATGGATCCGGAACGCAAAATCATTAACGTCGTGGGAGCCGCAATCGTCACCAACGGCACCGTACTATGTGCACAACGCGGTCCGGGGAAGTCGTTGGCCGGATACTGGGAATTCCCCGGCGGCAAAATCGAACCTCATGAAACAGCGCGGCAGGCTTTACACCGCGAAATCGAAGAAGAGCTGTTATGCGAAGTTGAAGTCGCGGAAGAAGTGTGCACCAGCGAATACGCCTACGACTTTGGGACCGTACGGCTCACTACATTCGTCTGTCACCTCATCGCCGGCACACCGCATCTCACCGAGCATACTGATATCCGATGGCTGAATCCTGCCGATATGCCGACATTGAACTGGGCTCCGGTAGATCGCGAAGCAGTCGCGATTATCGCCAGCAAACAGCTGACGCTCCGATGAATGCGCCATAGCGCAGCCATGCAGTCATGCAGTCATCAACAAACAATTCGAATCGCAAGGGAACAAGACAACATGTCTATCAATCTGGCCAGCACCTCAAGCTCTCCGGCCAACACGCAACATAGTGATCCTGGCCCGACACCCTCAATCCTCGAAGATGTCATCTCAGGTCTGATCGAGCCGCGCTCAGATGCGGGTTAAGGGTCAAAAAGTGTGTCCGGAATCGCGGATTTTCACGGATTGACCTGT
>ERZ791810.326-NODE-326-length-53874-cov-3.551218_pt1 | contig 53874 bp, 47 predicted proteins | sample MGYA00510304_ERZ791810 | MGnify/ENA primary metagenome ERZ791810 (study PRJEB30046, sample SAMN00791967) | human gut metagenome | study: EMG produced TPA metagenomics assembly of the A metagenome-wide association study of gut microbiota in type 2... | reverse complement strand
GATTTTAACGCTGTTTCTACTTATTAAATATAATAATATATAAGAATACTCTTTTACTTATAAAAAAATTCTTTTAAAAATTGTTCAATAATCATAAAAAATAATCTCCGGGGAATCAGGTTTTTCACCTCATTTCGGAGATTATTTCTTTTTAATCAAGTATTATTCTACATCTTTCAATGCTTCGAGATCTTCTTCGCCTGTACGTACTTTTACTACTTTCTGCACGTTGTATACAAAGATCTTACCATCACCGACATGTCCTGTATACAGTGTCTTGGATGCTGTTTCGATGACTTTCTCAACCGGAATATTTCCTACGATAACTTCTACTTTTACCTTTGGAAGAACAGTTACGTCCATCTCAACTCCACGATATTTCTCGCCGGCACCTTTCTGGATACCACATCCCATAACCTGAGTCACTGTCATTCCTGTTACACCAAGATTGTTCAATGCTGCTTTCAGGCGCTCGTACTTGGAAAGCTTTGCAATAATAACTACTTTGTGCATTCCTGTATCTGCATCTACCGGTCCCGCTACCGGTACAGATGCTGCTCTCTGGATTGGAGATGCTACGTCATAATCTGCTACACCAAGATCTGTGTTTTCATTTTCATTCATTGCACCTTCTGTAATATCCATGATGCTGAATCCTGCATATGCTGATGCAAGACCATGCTCCTTGGAATCCAGACCAACAATCTCTTCTTCCTCTGAAACACGAAGTCCAATTGTCCTATCGATTACTTTGAAGATAATTGTCATTGTTACAACTGTCCAAGCAAGAACTGTTACTACACCAAGAAGCTGTGTTCCGAGAAGTCCGAATCCACCGCCGTAGAACAGACCTTTCAGTGTACTTTCCGGCGCATTTGTTGTTGCAAAAAGACCAACTGCGATTGTTCCCCAGATACCATTTAAGCAATGAACTGCTACGGCACCAACCGGGTCATCTACATGCACTACATTATCACAGAACCAAACGCCAAATACTACGAGAACTCCTGCAACTGCTCCAATGATCAGTGCTCCTAATCCATCTGTCACATCACAAGGTGCGGTGATTGCTACCAAACCTGCGAGGGATGCATTCAGGCACATAGACACATCTGGTTTTCCATAACGAAGCCATGTGAAGATCATACATACAACGGTTGCTGTTGCCGGTGCGATTGTTGTTGTCATAAAGATAGATGCAAGCTGTGGGCCTGTTGTTGCTGCCGCACCGTTGAATCCATACCATCCAAACCAAAGGATGAAACATCCAAGAGCACCTATTACGAGGTTATGTCCAGGAAACGCGTGGACTTTTGTTACTTTTCCATTCTTATCTCTTGAGAATTTACCAATTCTGGCACCTTCCATTGCAGCTCCGATAAATGCTGTTACTCCACCTACCATGTGGATTGCACAAGATCCTGCAAAATCATGGAAGCCAAGCTGTGAAAGCCAGCCACCGCCCCAGATCCAGTGTGCTTCAATCGGATACACAACTGCGGAGATCATTGCGGAATAAATACAATAGGAAAGAAACTTTGTTCTTTCTGCCATAGCTCCTGATACGATTGTTGCTGCTGTCGCACAGAAAACCAGGTTGAATACAAAATTAGACCAGTCAAAGTTTGCATAATCTGTAAAGATTCCAAGTGTTGGAACTCCTACCAGTCCGCCAAGTGTATCTTCCCCGAGTAACAATCCAAATCCAAGGAAAATAAACACGATGGTTCCAATACAAAAATCCATCAGATTCTTCATGATAATGTTACCGGCATTCTTTGCTCTGGTGAATCCTGTCTCTACCATAGCGAATCCTGCCTGCATAAAGAATACAAATGCAGCTCCGATCAGGAACCAGATGCCGAACACTTCTGTTCCGACTGTGCTTGAAATCTGAGTAATAATTTCTTGTGTCATACTACTTCCTCCTCATACCTGAAAACTAAAAAGGCGCATCCCACAGCTTCCCTGAATCATCCCCCCTGAATCGGTTCTTGCTGTGAGACACACCTTTGTGTCATTGAGACCTGCCGCTATTTGCGGCAAATCTATAGGTACCATATTTTATTAAAAGAAAAGGCACTCTGAGATCTGTTTCTCAAAGCGCCTTTGCTTTTATGTCACGTAGTTTACTCCCCTAGCCCAATGTTGTCAACCTATATTTTTACTTTTCGTAAATTTTCTGATTTTTTATACTTTTCATGCATTTCTTTCATATATTTTCACAAAACAGAGTGCACTCTTGCAATATAAACCACCATCTGCTAAAATTTATCTTATGAATCAAGAGCAATCCGCTCTTTTCAATAATTGTAACTATTTCAAGCATATTAAATTATAAGGAGGACTCTAAAATGAGCAAAATTGATGAAATCAGAAGCGCTATGGTCGCTGCAATGAAGGCAGGAGACAAAGAACGAAAAGCCGCACTTTCCTTTCTGCTCTCCTCTCTGAAGAATAAAGCTATCGACAAACGTGCCGACCTGACAGAAGAGGAAGAAGGACAGGTAATCTTAAAAGAAATCAAACAGTTAAAAGAAACAATTGATATGACACCTGAAGATCGTACAGATCTGATTGAAGAGGCTCAGAAGCGTCTTGCTGTTCTTGAAGAATATGCACCAAAGATGATGAGCGAAGATGAGATCAAAGCAGTGATCACATCCGTTCTTGCAGATCTTGGTATCGATGCTCCTACAGCAAAGGATAAAGGTAAGATCATGAAAGAACTCATGCCGAAGGTAAAAGGCAAAGCTGATGGTAAAGAAGTCAATCAAATTCTTGCCGGCATGATGAAATAAATACAGATTCCAGAATAAAGACGTAGCAAAGAGGGTGTCGCACTAAACGACACCCTCTTACTTTTTGTTAATTATTTCATTTTTTCTGCTTATTTTGTTATCTGTTTTCCCACTTATGATAAATCGCCTCAAGTGCATCTACCGCACCATCGATTCCAAGAAGACTTGAATTCAGCAGAATTGCATTCGCTTCAATACTGCCCCACTTACGGTCTGTTCTACCTTCATAATACAGGCGTCTCTCTCTGTCAATCTTCTTAATCTTATCTACAGCCTCTTTCTCGGAAAGCTTATAGATATCCATGATTCGATTGATTCTATCATCCTTATAAGCATAGATAAATGTATTCACAACATTTGAATAATCCCCAAGAACATAATCTGCACAGCGTCCCACGAAGATTCCCGGTCCGCGTTCCGCCAGCTTGCGGATGATTGCTGACTGTGCGTCAAAAAGTTGATCACTTAATGGTTTCTCCACTTCCGGACTGAGCATAAATGTAGTATAATCACCCATTCCAATATAATAGCTTGATAACACATTTCCAAGTCTCGTCTCATCTACTCTTCCAGCATCTTCGTTCGAAATTCCAAGATCTCTTGCTGCCATTCGAATCAGATTGTGATCGTAAAGAGGAATGTTCAGTCTCTCTGCCAGTCTGTTTCCCACTTCATGACCGCCACTTCCGAACTGTCTTCCAATTGTAATAATTGTGTGATCCATCATAAGCAAGTCCTCCTTTTTCTGATAATTCTATTCTATCACTCTTTGAATTAAGAAAAAAGACTTTCTTCCTGTTTTCCGCTAACAATTTTGTAATACTGTTTCGAAGTCACCATGTAGACAATGATATAGAATAATGCAAATACTAAATAGGAGCACACTGTCACCAGAATCAGGAATTTTCTGTCAGAAAAAGCAAGCAGATGCACCATTTTTTCTATCATTGGAAATGCAAATGCCGTATGAATTCCGGCAACCACAAGAGGCAGGAAGAATACTGTCATTACCTGAGAATTGATCGTCTGACGCACTTCTTTCTGTGTCATCCCCACTTTCATCAGAATCTGGAATCTGTCCTGATCCTCATAGCCTTCTGTAATCTGTTTATAATAAATGATTAGCACCATTCCAAGAATGAATACGACTCCAAGAAGGATTCCAAGGAAGAACAGACCGCCGTACAAAGCCTGGTAATCAGCCCTTGATGCGGCTCTGCTGTCTGTAGAAGCTCCAAAAAATAGGGTATCTGATTCCTCTGATTCCTGTTCAGCCAATGCATTGATTTTCTTGTCAATCTCGTTTTGAATCTGGATCTGCTCTTCATCTCCACAGGACAGATCAAAATTGTAGTACCATTTCTCATAAGAACCATTGACACCGTAAACGGAAACATTTCCTTCTTCCAAAGCTTTTATATCTTCCAGTCCGGAAACCACCAGATAGAAGCTGCTGTTCATATTTGCCATATTATTTCCATTTGAAATCATTTTATCCAAATGTCCTTTAATCCTCCATGTCCCGGAATTCTCCACCGTGATCTGATCATAGGGGAAATCGGAATCTTTCGCATACAGATACGCTTCCCCGGGAGCAAGCTCCAGATTCGTCCCCATGATCCGATTATACGCTTCCAACGGCAGAGCATAGAACATTTTTAAATGATCAAATGTATTCACTTCATTGACTCCCGGAGCATTCTCCGGATTAAAATAGATTTCATTTTTTGAAACAATTCCACTGACTGTAAGCATCCGGTAATTCTCCGGATTCTCCGCGGTCTGGTTATGTTCTTTCAAAACCTTCTGTACAAGCTCTATAATCTGTCCATTCTGATTCTCTTTCATTTCTTCCGTCTGCTCCGGTTTCGTGTACATCTCAATCTGGACAGATTTCGGATATCGAAGATTCAAGCCATGTTCCATACTCAGATACAGGCTGGTTGTAGAAGATACCATAACCAGAACCATTGTGGACAGAATACAAATAGACGCTAATCCTGCCCCATTTCGTTTCATACGGTAAATCATGGATGAAAGTGAAATAAAATGATTTGTTTTATAATAATATCCTTTCTTTTTCTGCATTATTTTACAAAATGTGACCGAGCCGGCAATAAATAACAGATACGTTGCAAGGATTACCAGCACGACGGCAACCATAAACCAGATCATCGCTACAAGCGGATCTTTGATTGTCAGGGATAAATAATAAGCCACACCAAGCAGAAGCAACCCGAGTACTGCAAAGATCCAGTTTGCCTTCGGAGGTTTCTCTCCTGTCTTTTCACTTTTTAAAAGTTCTACAGGTTTTAACCGATAGACGGACACGATCATCCGAAGCATGATTAATGCAAAAATGACCAGGAATAACAGTGCCGTAGCCACAAGTGCCGGAACACTGATTTTCATAGAAAGTCCGGCATTACTTCCAAGTATCTTCGCTGCCAGAAGTTCCCCCAATTTAGAAAACAGGATTCCTCCCACGATTCCTCCTGCAATCGTCAGAACACTGATGATCAGATTCTCAAGAACCATGATTTTTACAAGGTCAATTTTTCCCATTCCAAGGATGTGATACAACCCAAACTCTCTCTGTCGTCTGCGGATCAGAAATGAATTTGTGTAATACAGAAGGATCAGAGAAAAGATTGAGATCACACCAGAACCAAATCCAAGGATCATCTGCATAGTATCCCCACCTTTGATCTTGGCAAACTGCGGACTCACTGCAAGATAATCGATCAGATAGAACATCATAACCATACAGATACAAGTGATCAGATAAGGAAGATACAGCTTCTTATTTTTCTTAATTCCATTAACGGAAAGTTTCAGATAAAGTCCACTTTTCATTGTCTCTCACCACCTGTCGCAAGCATTGTCAGTGTCGCTGAGATATTCTGATAGAACTGTTCATCTGTCTGTTCGCCTTTATATACCTGGTGGAAAACTTCTCCGTCTTTAATAAATAACACTCTCCCGGCCTTGCTCGCTGCTTTGACAGAATGTGTTACCATAAGGATCGTCTGTCCCGACTGATTGATCCGCTCAAATACCCCGAGCAATTCATCCGTTGATTTCGAATCGAGTGCCCCAGTCGGCTCATCCGCCAGGATCAGTCTCGGATCTGTGATCAGCGCTCTCGCCACTGCTGCACGCTGCTTCTGTCCTCCTGACACCTCATAGGGATACTTCTCCAGAAGTCCTGCAATTCCAAGTTCTTTCACGATTGGCATCATCCTGACATTCATTTTCCTGTAATCAACTCCCTGCAGTACCAATGGCAGTAAGATATTGTCCTTTAGATTAAATGTATCCAAAAGATTGAAATCCTGAAATACAAACCCAAGATGATCTCTCCTGAACTTGGACAGATCCTTCTCACGGATTGCAGATAACGGTTTTCCATCTAGATAAACTTCCCCTTCGGTTGGTTTATCCAATGCTGCCAGCATGTTCAGTAATGTCGTCTTCCCCGAACCACTCTCTCCCATGATTGCTACATATTCGCCCTCTTCTACTGAGAATGTTACCTTAGAGAGTGCCTGTACCTGATTACCGCCAAAACGCGGACGGTATATTTTTTTCAAATTTTCTACTTCCAAAACTGTCATTTCTTACGACCTCCTCTTCTTTCAACATCCTCAGTATAACAATACAGCCAGAATGCCGACATTGATTTCTGTGACATTCCAGCTGTCTGATGTGACAATTTTGTCACTTGCTTCTCTCTGTGTGATTTAGCGTTTTACTCTGATCTCAACGGATACTCTGCCAAACCAATCGTAAAACTGCTGCCTTCCCCTAACTTTGACTCAACTGTAATCTGATGCCCCAGTTTCTTTGCCGCCATCTGACTCAGATACAGACCAATTCCCGTTGATTTCCGTTCCATTCTTCCATTATATCCCGTATATCCTTTTTCAAAGATTCTCGGCAGATCTTCCGGTGCAATTCCCATTCCGGTATCTGTAACCGTCAGTTTCTTTTCTTCACTGACAGTGATCGTCACTGTTCCTTTCAGCGTATACTTCACTGCATTGGATAACAACTGTTCAATAATAAACGAAAGCCATTTCTCATCTGTCAGAACAATCTGATCTGTCCCTTCATAGATCAGACGGATTCTCCTTCGAATAAACTGTCCTGCATATTTACGGATCGATTTTCTTACAATTTCATCCAAAGGATACCATGCGATTACCAGATCCTTCGTGCCACTGTCAAGACGCACATACCCAAGTGCCATCTCCACATACTGCTCCACCCGGAACAGTTCAGCTTTCAGATTCTGATTCGTCTCGGTATCTTCCTGCTGGAGTAATACATTCATCACAGCAATCGGTGCCTTGATCTGATGCACCCAGGTTGCATAATAGTCCTCCATGTCCTGACCGGACTTCTCCCATCTGGCATGTTCTTTTCTTTGCTGTTGTTCTTCTTTTCTGATCAGCTCCTGATATCCTAACTCAATTCCATCTTGTGCCACCGGAAGTGAATCCTCATAAGGTCCTTCTCCTTGCAGCAAATGTTCCAGCTTCTGCCCGGTTTTCTTATACCGCAAATATCCACAGAAAAGAAAAAGTAATCCAAATGCCAGACACAACACTGTCGGATAAACCGCTGCCTTCAGATTAATCTCTTCCAACACAAAAATCAGAAAAAAGATTCCCGCACACAGCAAACTCCACAGAAGCACAAATCGGATTCTTTTCAAATATTGTAAAAACATTTTTACTCCTTCTCGATGATATATCCACCGCCGACTTTCGTCTTGATAAAGCCTTCCATTCCCGCTTTTTCCAGCTTTTTCCGAAGTCTTCCGACATTGACTGTCAATGTATTCTCTTCGATATAATTGTCTGTCTCCCACAGCTTTGTCATTAGCGTGTCTCTGCTGACCACGCGTCCTTTATTCTCCATCAATGTCTGCAAGATACGAAATTCATTCTTTGTCAACTCTATTTTTTCTCCATTATAAGTCATTGTTGTATCATAGAGGTTCAGGATTGCTCCTCTATGTTCCAGCATCGGTACTTTTCCTGATAGATCATATGTTCTCCTCAGCAGAGCCTGAATCTTCGCTGTCAGTACACTTAAGTCAAACGGTTTTGCCACAAAGTCATCTCCGCCCATATTCATCGCCATGATAATATTCATATTATCCGCTGCTGAAGAGATAAAGATCACCGGCACGCTCGATATCTTACGGATCTCGCTGCACCAGTGGTATCCATTATAAAAAGGAAGCGTGATATCCAAAAGCACCAGATGTGGACCATACTCTGCAAATGTCTCAAGAACCTTTGCAAAATCTTCCACATAACGTGCTTCATTTCCCCACGCTTCCATCTCTTCTTTAATTGCCCCTGCCATCACAAGGTCATCTTCTATGATTAGAATCTTATACATTCTGCGGATTCCCCTTTCGCTCTTATCCACTACTATATATCATAGTATACAGTATTTCAAGAGCACACGGTCATACCGTATCCGGCGAGATAACCCGCTGGATATGGATTGCAAGAAATCCGATCTCTTCTTTTGCGACCGGTTGTTTCAGCTGTCTGGACATATAGTCACACACTCTCTTCGCCGCCTCTCCGGTCCTTGGGTAATTCTGAAAAATGAAATCATTAAAGTCTGCATTCGTCCCTTCACCCTTACGGGTTCTCAGAATCATATAATACATATGACTCATCAGACGTGTACATCCAAGTGAGCCGCTCTCCAGCTTCTGATCAAATTCCTGTTCAATCATGGCAATCCCTTCATTTACAATCCTGGTCGCATCCAGAGTCTGGGATACTGCCTCATCTGAAAGACCTGCATGGATATGTAGCGTAATGAATCCGACTTCATCCTCTGAGATTTCATATCCTGTCAGCTGCTGTATAATTTTCCGCCCTTTCAGGGCCACTTGATACTCCTCTCCAAACAATACACGGATATCCGGTGTAAATGGATTCGGAAGCTGGCGGTTCTCCTTCGCTCTCTTCGCTGCAAGCGCAATATGATCTGCCAACGGAAGCAGCATCTCATGATTGATCTTCTGAAACACGTTCTCTGCTTCTTCAATGATCTTTCCTGTTGCCTCAATAAACTCCGGGCGGATTCCATTGACCGTTTTCAGAACAGACTCTTGCTTTCTTCTTGTGACAAGGGAATATACTTTGGCTCCGGGAAGTTTCTCGATCTGTTCTGTAGGTTTCTTTCCAAATCCCACACCGTTTCCGAGAAGGATCATCTCCTTCCCTGTCTCAACATGATATACAAGAATCCCATTATTATTCAGAACTTTAATGACTCGATACATCCCCCCGGAGCCTCTCTTTCTTTCTCTTAATTCAAGCTTACGATTTCTGCTGTCTTCTCAAGCTTCTCTACTTTTCCGCTCTTAGACATTCTGATCTCTTCACCTTCCTGAAGACTTGTAAATACAACCATACATTCATCGGATTTTGCATGCTCTTGGATATATTTTATATCAAAACCTATCAGTTTGTCACCCTTTTTTACTCGATCTCCGTCATTTACAAAAGTTTCGAATCCTTTTCCATCTAGATTTACAGTATCTACACCAATATGAAGCAGATATTCAGTTCCGTCATCGCTAGTCAGACCAACCGCATGTTTTGATGGGAAGATAAAAGATACCGTTGCATCTTCAGGTGCATAAGCCATTCCCTCTTCCGGGCGAACCAGATAACCGTCTCCCATCATTTTCCCTGCAAATGCTTCGTCACACGCTTCTTCGATCGGTGCTGCCACTCCTGTGAATGGAGAGCAAAGCTCTTTCTTTACAGTTCCGGCTGCAACAGTTTTGTTCTCATCTTGCTTCGCTTCATCTTTTGTTTCTGCACATTTATTCGTTTCTTCTGCGCTGTTTTCGTTTTCTTCCGGAAGATATTCCACATCCGGAGCTTTCTCCAGATAATCTTCCAGATTGGATTTAATCACAGAAACAGCCGGTCCGTAGATCACCTGGATTCCCTGTCCTTTTCTTACGATTCCGGATGGGGATGTCATTCTTAAGACATCTTCATTTACCAGTTCCGGCTTTACTACCGTACAACGAAGTCTTGTCGCACAGCAGTCTACATCAGAAATGTTTTTCTTTCCACCAAGTCCTCTTGTGATCAGTGCGCTCTTCTGATCTTCCGGTGTCATTTCATTTTCAGAATCTGCATCATTTCCATCTACTTTTGCTTTATAATCAGCTTTTGTATACAGCTTCGTTTCCGCATCATCATCTTCTCTTCCCGGTGTCTTCAGATTCAGCTTCAGAATCAAAGTACGGAAGATGATATAATATAAGAAGAAATAAATAATTCCAACCGGGATGATTCTGATCCAGCTTGTCTTAGCATTTCCCTGAAGGATACCGAAAAGGAACAGATCAATAAATCCACCGGAAAATGTAAGTCCTACTGCAATATTTAACATATGCGCGATCATATAAGCAGATCCGGCAAGGATCACCTGTACCGCAAAAAGGATCGGTGCTACAAACAGGAATGAGAACTCCAGTGGCTCTGTGATTCCGGTCATCATACATGCAAGTGCTGCAGAAAGCAGAAGTCCGCCTGCCTGTTTCTTCTTCTCCGGTTTTGCACACTGATACATTGCAAGTGCCGCACCCGGAAGACCAAAGATCATGAAGATAAATTCACCGGAAAAATATCTTGTCGCATCCGCACTGAAATGTACTGTGGATGGATCTGCAAGCTGCGCAAAGAAGATGTTCTGACCGCCCTGTACAAGCTGTCCCGCAACTTCCATTGTTCCTCCAACCGCTGTCTGCCAAAATGGAAGATAGAATACATGGTGAAGTCCAAATGGAATCAACGCTCTCTTAATAATACCAAAGATCAATGTTCCAATATAACCTGTTCCTGTTACGAGTCCACCAAGTGCATAGATTCCATTCTGAACGGTTGGCCATACAAAATAGAGTACGATTCCGACAGCCACATAAGTCAATGTTGAAATAATCGGAACAAATCTTGATCCACTGAAGAATGACAGTGCATTCGGAAGCTGGATTTTGTAAAACTTATTATGAAGTGCTGCTACTCCAAGTCCAACGATAATACCGCCAAATACACCCATCTGTAATGTCTGGATTCCGCAGACACTTGTCACAGTTCCTTCCAGAACTCCGGCTCCAAGTGTTCCGTCTGCAAGAAGATCTCCACGGATCAGAAGCATGGCATTCATTGTTGCATTCATTACAAAGAAAGAGATCATTGCCGCAAGTGCCGCAACTTCCTTCTCTTTCTTCGCCATACCGATTGCTACACCGACAGCAAAAATGATCGGCAGATTATCAAAAATAATACTTCCCGCTTTGCTCATAATTGTGAGCAGGGAATTCAGAATTGTCCCCTCGCCTAAAATTGCCTGAAGATGATATGTCTCAATCATCGTTGCATTTGTAAATGAACTTCCTACTCCAAGCAGAAGTCCTGCTACCGGAAGAATTGCGATTGGAAGCATAAAACTTCTTCCGATTCTCTGCAATACTCCAAAAATCTTGTCTTTCATCTGTAATCCTCCTAGTATCATTTCTTATAGAGTTGACGCATCCCATAGTTTCTTGTGCTGGCACAGTTCTGCAACTTACTTATCCTATACTATAATGCGCAAAAAAGGCATAAACTAATCCTCAATAACCAAGTCCACCTTATCTGGTGAACTTATTAAGGATAGTTTATGCCTGCTTTACCAGTAACACTCTATCGTGCGCTTTTCTCTTTTAACCACGTATAGTATAACCATACTCACTTCCAACAGTCAATCTGTAATATTCAACAATATTTATCCTGTTTTTTTGTTGAATATGTTACTTAGTGATTATTTTAGTAAATTAAAGTTTTTCTTTTGATTTAAATTATTTTCTCTTCATTTTACGCTTCTGGCTTTTACTTATTTGCTTTTGTAATATCCAGACGTACATTCACACCAAATGGATTGATTGCAACTCCCTTTGCATCCGGGATCAGTATCTCCGGAATCTTATCCGCCGGGATTGCTGCTGTCTTCATCTTCTTGCCCTGTGCAAATCTGGTAAATTCTATCATATCTGTAAAGATCGGCTGATACAGACTTCCGTCCGGCTGTCTCAGAAGTGGAACCTGATTATCTTCCTGAACTCCTACGATAAAGGTTCCTTTCTTATAATGCGCCATCATCTCTTCCTGAAGTTCCTTCACATTCTCCGGCATCTCCGGTCCGATACTGCGGTGCATCTCCTGCATCAGATACATTGCTGTCAGATGAAGCTCCGGATTCTCGATCAGTTTCTTTTCGTCAGGCAGTTCTTCCTTATTCTTACGAACTACAAGATGTTCCAGCTGAATCCTGATCTCATCCTCTGTACCAACATTCACTGCCAGTGCATTCACGCCCATTGTATACAGGTTTGTAAAAAATCCAAGTCTGGCATTCTTTTCAATTTTGGCAATTCCTACATGATAACGATCTTCTGCAAGCGTCTTTGCCTTTTCCTTTGCAGACTCTTCCTGATAATAAACCAGAACCTCGTCATCAAATGTCTCTTCATCACAGAGGACAAACGGCATCTTCGTCACCCCTGACATGATCACATAAATCTCTTCGAGATTTCGCAGATTCACCAATGTCTGCTTCATCTCTGTACTGACAATTACTTTATTCTCATCCATCTCTTTGTTTTCCTTTCTGGTTGCTTTTCTTTACATTACAGCAGTGCAATGAAATGAGGTATAAATATGATACACCCTATGATCACGGCCATGATTGCCGTAAAAAGTACTGCACCAGCTGCCGTATCCTTCGCGATCTTAGCAAGTGGCTTTCTCTCTTCTGTCACAAGATCGACAACAGCTTCCACTGCCGTATTCACAAGTTCCAGTGAGATCACCATTCCAAAAAGGAGAAGACAGATACACCATTCCATCGGTGTTAATCCTACAAAGGTTCCAACTGCTGTTACAAGAATCACTGCAAGGCAATGAATCTTCATATTCCTCTCTTTTGAAATCCCTGTCCAGATTCCTTCAAAGGCATAGCCAAAGCTTTTGAATAAAGGCTGTTTTCGATTCTTCATTCGTAGTCTCCTTTCGGATTCGTATCATAGATCAAGCAACAAATCTAATATCTATGATACCACATCTAGCTCCTTATCAAAAGAGGTAATTTCCTATTGTTATTAAAAGAATACTCGGATTTCGAATCTCATATCCTTTTCACTTATTTACAAGCTTCAACCATACTCTTTACATATTCAGCAACATACGGCACGCAGTCTTTTCCGTATTTCTCACACAACTTAACGATTGCACTTCCAACGATCGCACCGTCTGCGCTCTGACACATCTTCGCCGCCTGCTCCGGAGTGGAGATTCCGAATCCGACCGCACATGGAATATCATTTTCCTCTTTTACAAGCTTCACCATTGCTCCGATGTCCGTCGTGATCGCAGATCTTGTTCCTGTTACACCAAGTGAGGAAACACAATATACGAATCCCGATGCTTCTTTTGCAATCATCCGGATTCGGTCATGAGAAGTCGGTGCAATCAATGAGATCAGATCGATTCCGTACTTTTTGCACACGATGTCAAATTCTTCTTTCTCTTCAAATGGAACATCCGGAAGAATCAGACCATCCATTTCGACATTTTTCGCTTTCTCAAGAAATCTTTCTGTTCCGTAAGAGAACACAACATTTGCATATGTCATAAAAACAAGCGGAATCTGTGTATTCTGACGGATTTCTTTTACCATATCGAAGATCTTATCTGTCGTCACGCCTCCTGTCAGCGCACGCAGGTTTGCGCCCTGAATGACCGGTCCTTCTGCTGTCGGATCGGAAAATGGGATTCCAAGCTCGATCAACGCCACCCCTGCTTTCTCCATCTCATAGACGATCTGTTTTGTTGTCTCAAGATCCGGATCACCACATGTGACAAATGGTATAAATGCTTTCTTTCCTTTAAATGCTTCCTGTATTCTACTCATGAAGATTCTCCCCTCTGTAACGTGCGATTGCTGCACAGTCCTTATCGCCGCGTCCCGAAATATTAATTACGATAATCTGGTCTTTTCCCATTGTCGGCGCAAGCTTTCTTGCATATGCAACTGCATGTGCACTCTCGATTGCCGGAATGATTCCTTCTAATTTAGAAAGGTACTCAAATGCATCGACTGCCTCATCATCAGTGATTGCTACATATTCTGCTCTTCCCTTATCATAAAGGTCTGCATGCTCCGGTCCAATTCCCGGATAATCCAGTCCGGCTGAGATTGAGTAAACCGGTGCGATCTGTCCGTACTCATCCTGACAGAAATAAGATTTCATTCCGTGGAAGATTCCAAGCTTACCGGTCGCGATCGTTGCAGCTGTCTCTGCTGTATTCACGCCGCGTCCTGCCGCCTCGCATCCGATCAGGCGCACGCCTTCATCTTCAATGAAATTATAAAATGCACCGATCGCATTGGATCCACCGCCGACACAGGCAAGCACTGCATCCGGGAGTTTTCCTTCTTTTTCAAGGATCTGCTCCTTGATCTCTTTAGATATAACTGCCTGAAAATCACGCACGATCTGCGGAAATGGATGCGGTCCCATACAGGATCCGAGTACATAATGTGTGTCATCAATTCTTCTTGTCCACTCACGCATCGTCTCCGAAACAGCATCCTTTAAAGTACCAGTTCCACTTGTAACCGCGTGTACCTGTGCTCCGAGAAGACGCATTCTGTATACATTCAGTGCCTGACGCTCTGTATCTTCTTTTCCCATGAAAACTTCACATTCCATTCCCATCAGAGCCGCTGCTGTCGCTGTTGCAACCCCATGCTGTCCTGCACCGGTCTCAGCGATCACTCTTGTCTTTCCCATCTTCTTTGCAAGAAGAACCTGACCTAACACGTTGTTGATCTTATGGGCACCTGTGTGATTGAGGTCTTCTCGTTTCAGATAAATTTTCGCCCCGCCAAGATCTTCTGTCATACGTGCTGCATAGTATAAAAGAGACGGTCTGCCTGCATATTCATTTAATAATGTATTCAGTTCGTCATTAAATTCTTTGTCATTTTTATAGTAGTTGTACGCCTTTTCCAATTCGATCACTGCATTCATCAGTGTCTCCGGAATGTACTGTCCACCATGGATTCCGTATCTTCCTTTTGTCATGGTTGTCTCTCCTTCTTTCTTGTTTCTATTGTTTCGGTAAATTTATTCATTCATCTGTATACTCTTTTATTTCCTAAAAAATGTTTACTGCTTTCAAAATTTCTCACAGTTTTCACAACTTGAAGAATTTTCTCACGATCTTTCTTTCCCTCTGTCTCCACTGCACTGCTCAGGTCAATTCCCCAAGGGTGTATTCGCTGTATTGCCTCCGGTATGTTCTCCGGATTCAGTCCTCCTGCGAGGAAATACGGCCGCTTTGTCCAGCCTTCCAAAAGACTCCAATCAAATGTCTTGCCGGTTCCACCTTTTCCGTGATCGAGAAGAATCAGATCTGCACTGCTCGCTGCCGCCGCATCAAGATCTTTTTTCTCCTGAATCGAAAACGCTTTCATCACCGGATGGTCTGTCAGACTTTTCAACTTCTTTATATATGCCTCATCTTCCTGGCCGTGAAGCTGAGCGATCTGAATGGTTCCTTCATTTAATAATTGTGCGACCTCGCCGCAGTCTTTATTGACAAATACTCCGACCGGGCAAATCTGCGATTCAAGATTTTGAACCAATTCACGAACTTTCGAAATGGATACATTTCTCCGGCTCTTTGGCACATCGATGATAAATCCGCAATAATCCGGTTTTGCCTCATTTATATAGGTAATATCTTCCGGGCGGCTTAATCCGCAGATCTTAATCTTGGGCATGTTCATTTTTTCTTGTCTCATACTATATCTTCCGCTAATTCATATCTAGCTGCCTTCCTGTCTGCTGCTTCAACTCCATCAGTGCTGCTTTCCGATCAGATTTTCTCATCAGAAGTTCTCCGATCAGTACCGCATCGGTTCCATTTTCATAAAGTGCTTTCATATCTTCCACTCCGCGGATACCGCTCTCAGATACGAAAACTGTTTCCGAACTGACCAGTTCTCTAAGCCGGATACTGTTCTTAATATCCACTGTGAAATCTTTCAGATTCCGGTTATTTACACCGATAATCTTTGCACCGATCTTCTGTGCTCTTAAGATTTCTTCTTCGTTATGTGTTTCTACCAAAGCAGCTAATCCGAGTTCGTCTGCCAGCCGATGATACGCTTTTAACCTGCCATCTTCTAATACCGAACAGATCAGAAGTACTGCCGAGGCTCCCATTGCTTTTGCCTGATAAATCATGTATTCATCACAGGTGAAATCTTTTCTGAGTACCGGAATGGATACATTTTGCACAATTTCTTTCAGATACGCATCACGGCCCCGGAACCAAAACGGTTCTGTCAGACAGGAGATTGCTGCTGCGCCGCCTGCTTCATAGTCCCTGGCGATCTCAACATATGGAAAATCCGGTGCGATTAATCCTTTGGATGGAGACGCTTTTTTTGCCTCGCAGATAAAAGACAATCCTTCTGCCCGAAGTGCCTGTTCGAATGCAGGGATTTGATCTTTAATTCCTTTTTCTTCCGCCTGTCTTCGAACCTCTTCTAATGGAACTATTTTCTTTTCTTCTTCGATCCGCTCTTTCGTGCGCTCGGTAATTTTCTCGAGTATATTCATACTATTTGTTCCTCTTTTTCTTTCAAGTTGCTTCTTCCATTCTCCCCTGCATAGCCGGGGATCAGACTTTTTATTTATTACTTTCTTCTTTAAACTGCTCCAGCTTCTTCAGTGCAAGTCCTTCGTCAATGATCTGTTCTGCTTTTCTTACACCTGCTTCGATTGAATCTACTTTTCCTGCAAGATAGATTGCTGCTCCTGCATTCAGGCAAACAGCATTTCTCTTTGCTCCCAGCTCTTTTCCAGAAATGATATCCAATGTGATCTGTGCGTTTTCCTGAGGTGTTCCTCCTGTCAGTACACCTTTTTCGCATCTCTCATAACCAAACTGCTCCGGTGTGATCTCATAGCTTGTAAATGTTCCGTCTTTAATCTCACAGACTGTAGTCGGTGCACACATGGAAATCTCATCTAACTTATCCTGTCCGTAAACGACCATTCCGCGAACGACTCCGAGATTCGCCATGACTCTTGCAAGTGGCTCTACGAGGCTTTCATCATAAACTCCCATCAGTTCCATGTTCGCTCCTGCCGGATTAGACAGTGGCCCAAGAATATTGAATACGGTACGGATACCAAGTTCTTTACGGATCGGTCCGACATATTTCATCGCAATATGATAATTCTGTGCAAATAAGAAACAGATCTGAATGTCTATGAGAAGCTGTGTGCTGCGCTCTGGTGCGACATCGATCTTCACTCCAAGTGCTTCAAGTACATCTGCCGCACCGGACTTAGAAGATGCTGCACGGTTACCATGCTTTGCGACCGGGATTCCTGCTGCCGCAATCACAAGAGAGGATGTTGTTGAAATGTTAAATGAATTTGCTCCGTCTCCCCCTGTTCCTACGATTTCCAGCACATCCATGTCATGCAAAAGCTTGATGCAGTGTGCACGCATTCCCGCTGCTGATGCTGTGATCTCATCGATTGTCTCACCTTTCATGGAAAGTGCTGTCAGATATGCTGACTTCTGAATATCCGATGCCTTTCCTTCCATAATCTCATTCATTACTTCTTCTGCTTCTGTATAGGTGAGATTTTCTTTCTTTGATAATTTTATAATTGCTTCTTTGATCATTTCTTAATTCTCCTTCAATGCTTTTGCATAGTTAATAAAGTTCTCTATCATCTGAAGTCCCTGCGGTGTCATCACGGATTCCGGATGAAACTGTAACCCAAAGATCGGATATTCTCTGTGTTCCATCGCCATAATCTCGTTATCTTCGCTTCGCGCTGTCACAATCAGTTCTTCCGGTAGTGTCTCTTCCTTAACTGCGAGTGAATGATATCTTGCCACCTGGATTGGAAGTGTCAGATTCTGAAAGAGGACACTGTCTGTCTTTACGTCTTTCAGCTGTGATGTCTTCCCATGCATCAGCTGTCCGGCGTGACTTACCGTTGCTCCGAACGTTTCTGCCATTGCCTGATGTCCGAGACAAACGCCGAGCATCGGGATTTTTCCTTTCAGCTTCTGAATTGCTTCGATACAGATTCCGGCATCAGAAGGTTTTCCCGGCCCCGGTGAGATTACCAGCGCCTCGGGCGCAAGTTCCAGAATCTCTTCCGGTGTGATTTGATCATTTCGTATTACTTTCACTTCTGAATCAATCTGATCTTTTTGTATGTCACCTCTTTTTGATTCTACTCCTGCGATAAACTGATACAGGTTATATGTAAAGCTGTCATAATTATCTAGTAATAGTATCATTCCAATCCTCCTTTCGCAGTTTCCACAGCCTGAAGTACTGCCCCTGCCTTATTTAAACACTCCTGGAATTCATTTTCCGGGATACTGTCTGCTACGATTCCGGCTCCTGACTGTACACGAATGTATCCATTTTTCTTATAAGCAAGACGGATGGAAATGCATGTATCTACATTTCCTGCAAAATCGAGATAGCCGACTGCCCCTCCGTAGATGCCTCTTTTCTCCTGTTCAAGTTCTGCGATAATCTCACATGCGCGGATCTTCGGTGCTCCGGAAAGCGTTCCTGCCGGGAGAATCGCATCGACTACGTCCAGTGCATCTTTATCTTTCCGAATCTTGCCTGTTACTGTGGAACCAATATGCATTACATGGGAATATCTCTGGATTTCCATATATTTATCAACTTTAACTGTTCCCGGCTGGCTGATCTTGCCGACATCATTTCGCCCAAGATCTACAAGCATATTGTGCTCTGCAAGCTCTTTCTCGTCTGCAAGTAGCTCTTTCTCCAATTCCTGATCTTCCTCTTCGGTCACACCTCGCTTCCTTGTACCGGCAAGAGGAAAAGTGCACACCTGTCCGTTTTCAAACTTCGCCAGCGTTTCCGGTGAAGCCCCTGCCACTTCAATATCATCACTTGAAAAGTAGAACATATACGGAGATGGATTCGATGTTCGAAGCACCCGGTAGGTATCAAAAAGACTTCCTTTTGCCTTCGCTGTCAGCGGATTGGATAAAACGACCTGGAAAATATCACCTTCATAAATGTATTCCTTAGCTTTCTCAACCAGCTTGCAATAATCTTCTTTATCCACTCCCGGATGGAACTCTTCTTCTAAAACAAGTGGTCGGAAATCTGCCTGCGCCCCGCTTCGGATCAATCGTTCCATCTCTTCTAATTCCTGCTTCGCGTTCGTATAATTTTCTTCCAGATCACCTTCCAGCTTCACGCCTGTAATCAGGATCAGCTTCTGTCTGTAATTGTCAAATACGATGACACGGTCAAATAACATCAAGTCCGCATCCCGAAAATCCCTTACTGCCGTTTTTGCTGCTGTCTTTCCTGAAGTCTCATTCTTCTCTTCCAGGACTGGCTTCAATGTCGGTTCTGCATATTTGATGTAGTCATAAGAAAAATATCCGACAAGCCCTCCGGTAAATGGAGGAAGTCCCGGAACAACCGGACTTTTATATGCTTCGAGAATTTCTCTTAGAACCTTTCCCGGATGGTCGGTTAAAACTTCCCGTCTGGTCTTATCCTCATCTTCATGCCCTTCGCTGATGATCACACGCCCATCGGTACAGGTGATCTCCATCGTTGGTGCATATCCAAGGAAGGAATATCTTCCCCACTGCTGTCTGTCCTCCGCACTTTCCAGCAGATAGCAATGCTTGCTTGCCGCCCGCAGCGTCCGCATCACACTAATCGGCGTAAATGCATCTGCATACAGCTCTTTGCTGATCGGAACTCGCTTGTATCTGCCTTGTTCAGCGTAGGATCTGATTTGTTCTAATGTCTTGTCCATGTGTATTCCTCCTTGAAGTTATGCTGCAAAATGAATTTCTCTTTTATCCCGATAGGAAATATATGTTTATGGTAGAAAAAAAGTCCCTGACAGAATATTCCTATTCTGTCAAGGACGGTAAATCTAAATCTTTTCCGCGGTGCCACCTTGATTCACGGGTACACTCCCATGCGCTCTGTAAGATACTAACATATCTCCGGCAACTGACGTATGCCCACACGTCACAGAGTACTCGGATTCTCAAATCCTTTGACTGTGCCCTCAGCGGTCCATTTGGCAACCTGCATCTCGATCCGGCTCTCAGCTTCCCGGACTCTCTGTGCGCGCATAATTACTTTGATCTCCGCTTCATCGGTTTAAAGCGTTATTCCATTTGTTTAGAAGTTTATCACTTTAAAGCGATAGTGTCAATGCACTATTTTAATCTTTTCCGCGAAATTGTTGAAAAATTTCTCAATTTTCTTGTCTTTATTTTCTTTTTCTCTTCCATGCAAATCCGCCAACTCCTGCTCCGAGTGAGGAGAATGCAAGTCCTAATAAGCCAAGAACATTTGCCGGATCACCTGTCTTTGCGGCTTTTGATCCACTTGTTCCTTTGGAAACTGATCCATCCGTAGTTGTTCCTGCCTTCTTTGTAACAGTCGGAGTTGCACTTCCATTCTGACTTCCCGTCTGGTTTCCATTCTTTACAAGTGTTTTGATTGCTTTATTTAACTCATCTGTTGCTTTGTCAACTTTTTCCTGGCTTTCTTTTGCATTTAATGCGCTCTTAGCGTCTGTCAGTGCACTCTGCAATGCCTTCCAGCTGTCAACTGTGTAATCAGCTTCTTTCAGAGCTGCCGCATCACTGATTACTTTCTCAAGGGAAGAAGTATCAACTGCTGCCGGCTCTTCTGTCTTATCTCCCTCTGCCTTAACAAGTGCTTCAACAGCTGCATTGAGGTGGCTTACTGCCTCGTCTACAGTTGCCTGAGTTTTTGGATTTTTCAATTCATCTTTTGCTTCCTGAAGTTCCATCTGCATAGATGCCCAGCTTTCCGCTGTGTATTCAGCTTCTTTCAGGGCTTCTGCTTTTGCAATAGCTGCCTCAAGTTCTGTTGTTGTGATTGTTTTATCCTCAGATGCTTTTACAATGTTCTCCTCTGTTGCCTGGAATTTGTATGTCACGTCATTATATCCAAGTGCTGTCAGTGTAATGGTCCAATATCCTGTTCCATCCGTTCCTTCCGGAAGTGTACAACGAAGAGAATCTGTCAGTCCAAGCTGGATTCCCATTGCTTTGTGCATCCAGTTATCTGCTGCAAATTTTGTTCCATAAGTAGCTTTTGCATTTGTATATGTGCTGTCATCTCCATAGTAAGTCCATGTAACAGTCTGGAGATTTGATCCAAGATCACCATAATTTCCTGTCAGATCAACTCTTAAGAATTCTCCATAAGATCCGCTTGCTTCTTTTACTTTCAGCCCTGCTTCCTCTGCTGTTGGTGCTGTCTTGAGTGCCTGATCTTTGATTCCGGACTCTGATCCATTATTCACTCTTGCAGAGAAACTGAAAGATCCATCCTCATTCTTTGTTGCTGTTTTCAGACCGTTTGTATTCTCTGTTACATTGGCAACCAGTCCTGTATAGCTTACCAGATTCTTTTCTGAATATCCTCCTGCAAGTTCACTTCCGTTTTCGATCACACGATAACTTGTTTTCAGTGCATCCAGATCAGATGTTTTTACTTTCACCGGCACATATTTCAGTCCGAGTACATCATACTCTGTCATCTTTGTTGTCGCACCGGATTCTTCTGTGATCTCTCCTCTGTTAAATGTAATCTTGCTTCCGTCTGTCAGAACTGCAGTAGTTCCATCTGTCCAGTACTCTACTGCATACTCTTTTCCATTTTCCGCCTTGATTACTGCGTTGCACTGGAAAGAACCTCTGTGAAGTCCATGATTTACTGTAGCTCTTGTTACAGTATCGAATGCACCCTTGTCAGACTCTCCTTTTGAATCCTTTGCATCTGAAGAAGATGTATTTCCTGCTGCCTGCACATTTTCAGCAGCCCAGTACTCTGCCCAGCTAAGTCCTACATATGCGTAAGTATACTCACTCTCCTGTGATAAAGTATAAGTGAATTCGTAATCCTTTGCATAGCCTGTTGCCTTTACTGAGATCTTAAATCCATGTCCATTTTCTGCATCCTTAAATGGAGCCGCAGTCGTATCAATTGTTCCATCTTCTTTGATGATCTTCACTGCACGTTTTCCTGTTGCCGCATACTCTGTTCCGTCAACTGTTACGGATTCGATCTTCTTTACATAAGAAGTTACATCCTCTGCTGCATATCCTTCTGCCGCTACAAGTGCTGCACTTTCATTGTTAAATACAACTGGTACAGCTTCTGTTGTTAATTCAAAATCTGTCGTAAGATCCGCATATTTTCCGGATTTATCAGATACTTTCAGAGTATATTTGCCTATCTCAGCGCCTTTTGTCTTATAGGTAAGTACCCCGTCTTTTACCTGAACATCCTCAAGACCTTCAACTGTATATTCTGCCTGATAATCACCAGGAAGTCCTTCTACAGTTACATTTACTTTTCCACTTTCAACATCTGCATTCTCTGCTGCGATAGTTCCATTGAATTTAACCGGCACATATTGATCTGCGTCAATCTCATAGATTCCATTATCTGTGTAATATGTGATTTTATTGATTGTCTGACCCATCATCTTTTCATAATCTTTTGAGTCCAGTGTGTTTCCATGAGATGTTGTCACAAATCCTGTACTCCATGCCAGTTTTGTCTTTTTCCAGATATTTTCAAGATGACGAAGTCCGTAGTTGTCTCCTTCTTTTGTGCTGATCACAACTCCATATACTGTATTAACTGTTTTTGGGAGTCCCTTTACATCTAATTCATAATCTCCATACTTTGTGTCTGTTGTGAAATCAATTGATGCATCATTCAACTTCTGTGCAGTTGCACCTTTCACTTCACTAAAGCTGAGTGAACCATCTGCATTTACTGTTGCTTCCTTATAATAGGAAGGAGTCTCACTTAAAATATAGTAAGAATAGCTTGCGCTCTCGAATAACGCATCTTTTCCGTTATATTCTGTTGTTTTTTCCTTTCCTTTGATGTTCACTGTGATAGAAAGCTTGCTGTCATCTGTAATCTGTGTATAGTTTTTCAGCACAGATGCATCACTGATCTTAACCGGATATGTAATACCTGTAATGTCTGTTCCATCGCTGTTCACATGATAAGAACCAGCTGCAAGTGTTGATCTTGTTTTCGCTTTTGTAGCGGAGGATACACTGTCTGCTCCTGCCACCTTATCTGCTGCATAGAATTCAGAATATGGAATATTCATCAACACATACGTTTCTTTCGCAACTTCTGCCTTTTTCAATGCCTTCACTGCTGTATTTAACTCATCTGCCGCTGTGTCCACTGCACTCTGGGATTCCTTTGCTTTCAGAGCTGCCTTCGCTACAGTTAATTTTGTCTGCATTGCACTCCAGCTGTCTGCTGTGTAATCAGCTTCTTTCAGTGCTTCAGCGGCTGTGATTGCAGCTTCCAGTTTTGTTGTGTCAACTGTTACTGCTTCGTTTGCTGACTTGATTGCAGCAAGTGCAGCTTCTTTCACTGCCTTTGATGTACGTGTTGCACCACTAACAGAATCCCAACCATTAATTGTATCTTCTGTTGCAGCCTTTCCTACAAGCATTTTCTGGATTCCTTTCGATTTTGAAACAGCTTTTGCAAAATAGGAATCACTCTCCGCGTTATATCCTTCCCCTGGAGTCACAGTGATGGCTGAAAACTTGCCATTCTCCACCTTCAGGCTGACTTCAACGTCATACTCATTCCATTCGTCTTCATTTTCGTCATCCTCTGCAGTTCTTGCCACGTGGGCCGTCTTTGTATAAGTTCCATCCTTCGCAGTCTGACTTCCTGTTGCCGCAAAGATGGTTGACGGACAAAGTCCTACTACCATAGACATTGCCACTGCCATGGACATTGCCTTTACTTTCATTTCTTTGTTTTTCATAGAAACCTCCTTTTTAACTAAAATAGTTACATACAGATCCTGCCTGTCACAGTTCTGCTTTCCTGCTTCCGCATGGAATATATTATCAAGTTAGCTTTTGCTAACCCGTAATCAAAAAGTATATATCTATACTGTCCTTACAGCTTCTTTCTTCACAACCGGTAAAATCTTTCCTGCAACAATTCCAATCACGAATCCTGTTACTGTCCCGGCTACAAGAAGAACCGGCAGATAATAAATCAGTTTCAGATTCTCCACCACTGACATGGCAACAAGAATCTGTCCTATGTTATGAAAGACACCTCCAGTGATACTGACTCCTACAATAGAAATTCCATCCATCTTCTTTACAAGTGCCATCGCAAGAAGACTGACAACCGCCCCTGCCAGACTGTAAATGATCGACATTCCATTTCCAAAAATAAATCCTGTCAGAAGTACACGCAGTACAGATACCGCCAGTACCTCCGGCGTTTTCAGAAAATAAAGACCTGTTACAGTGACCAGATTGGCCACTCCAAGCTTCATCCCCGGCACTCCAAAATTAATTGGAATCAGGCTTTCTACATAACTAAAAATCATTGCCAGTGCAACAAGCATTGCCATATTTGCAAGTTTTTTATTTCTATTCATATATTCTCCTTTACAGTCGAACAATTGATTTATTTAGAAATTGTATCCGGTAGATCTTCCTTTTCACTTTGAGAATCATCAGAATTCTCAACCTCTTCTATTTCTACAACCAACTTATGTGGCAGGCAGACAATTGTCTGCGTCCGGTTATTGATCTTCCCCTGCTCTTCGCAATATCCATCTGGACAGTCAGCCTCTTCCATATACGCTTTTCCATCCTCGATCCGGACACGGTTGTAAAAGTCTCCTTCTTGTACTTCGACTACCTGGTCTTCATCCAACGAATATCTTCCGTAAACTTCTCCGTCCACCTTGATCACAACCTGTTTTTCCTGATTTTCTTTTTGCTCGCTATCCCTTGCCTGTACATACTGCATCAGGTTCATCACAAGAAACAGTACACATGCCACAAAGAGGACTCCGCTTCCTAATAACAGATCTTTTCTCTTCATCTATTACACTCCTGCCCAGATCATAATTACAAGTAACAGAATTGCCCGAAGAATCGTAAACCAGAATTCATTTCCCTTCAGGCCTTTAATTCCTGTATGGATATGCTTCTTTGGACAGGTATCAATACATTTTTGACATTGGAAACAATCTCCCTCGACTTTGATCGAGCCGTCTTCTGGAAGTCCGATCCCGGATGGGCATTTCTTCGTACATCCACTGCAACCTTTGATGCAATTTTCTCTGTCGCGGTGCAATGCAAAGAACGGAAGCACCGGAAGCAATGAGAATACAGCTCCCATCGGACACAGATTCCGACAGAAAAATCTTTCTTCCAGGCACATTCCTACAATGATAAAAATTAGTAGTATCACTCCCGGCAAATATCCCTGCAAGTGGAAATTTCCTGCATGCAACATAGAAAAAACATCCCACGGGCTTGTCCCTCTTGCCTTTCCGTATACTCCCGCAAAACAAAGTACTGCGATTACAGTCAACACCAGATATTTCAAATAGCTTAACTTCTCTGTGATCTTTTCTGAAAGTAGCACCGGCTTTTTCTTTCTCTTCTTAAAGCACCAGAGATAAAATGCATGAATTCCATCTCCCAGACTTCCGAATGCACACGCGAATCCACAAAAGAATCTTCCGAAAAGAATCGTATACGCGCAGAGAACTATAAGCACCGTTACAAAAGAGGTCATCCCGATTGCCTCGCCTGCTCCTATCTGTGTGAAAATGTATTTTACACCGGCAAATGCCGCTGTATACACAGATGGCAGAAACAGAAAATAGAGAATCTGAATCAAGGCACGAAGCCAAGTATGCAATTTTTTAATTTCTTTTGCTTTTAAATTATGTATATTCAACTTCTTCAAACTACTTTACCGCCTGTTCTAATGCCTGTTCTGCTGCATTTTTAATTCCTGTCGAACTGAACGTTGCTCCGCTGATCGTATCAACTTCTGCGCTCTGCGCCTCTATGATCTTCGGAATGATATCTTCCGCCATCGCAAGATATGCACCGTCTTCCTTCTCAGCGGAGGTCACTTCTACCGCTTCGATCTTTCCATCTTTTACAGTAACTTCTACCGCAACCATTCCGCCAAATCCATCCGCTTCTCCGGTATAGGTTCCATCCTTGTATCCTGCTCCATCTCCTGAATCACTCCCTGACTCAGAATCACTGCCGGCACCAGATGACTGTACCTCCAACTGTGCATTCAGTTTTGCGATTTCCTCATCCTTCGCACGGACATCTAACACTTCGTTATATCCGAAAAAGACACCGACGATTGCCAGCAGACTAAACAGTCTTACGATAAACTCTTTCATCCTAGTGCGCCTCCGTCTCTTCTGGTCTTAAAGCCATTTCCAGTGCCTTTTTGCATCCGTCAATAATCGCATTCGAAGAACAGGTTGCTCTGGATACCGTATCAATTTCTTCCGGCATTCCTTTGGTAATAATCTGGGAAACGACACCTTTTTTGCTTGAAGTTCCATTTGCCGCCTTCTTGATATAGCTGTCATTCGCTGCATCCCCATCTCCTGACACGTCAGTAATGGATACAATTTTGTCATTTCGTATTGTCACCTTCATAGAAAGCTGATACTCTGTAAAATCTTCATCCTCATCCGGTTTACACGGTACACTCACCTCATAAGTTCCATCGATGTATTTTGTCTTCACTTCTTCCTCTTGATCTGACTTCTTTTTCTCAAGCTGTGCAACTGCAAGGTTCAGATTCTCCATCGCTTTGTCTACCGTCTCCTGTTTCACCGAAGTCTGTCCTGCTGTTTCGAGCATTTCTTTTGCGTCCTGAAGACGAACCGCCAGTACAGACCAACTGGCTTCTGTATATTCTTCTTGCACCAGTGCTTCTGCTGTCTTGATTGCCTCTTCCAGCTGCGTTGTATCTGCCTTCTCCTCGATGGTTTCCCCATTTGTTACTTTTTCTGCCTGCTTTAATGCATTTTGGATTGCCCCGAGAATTCCTTTTGAACTGTAGGTTGCACCTGACACAGTATCGACTTCCGTCCTCTGCGTCTTAAGTACATTTTTCACAACTCCCATTGCGCGCTGGAAGAATGCCTCATCGTCCGAAGTCTCTGTGATCAGAATTGCTTTGATTGATTTTTCCTGAATCACAACCGCCACCGAGACATTTCCGCTGTAGCCTTCTGCTGTTCCGTAATAAATTCCTTCTTTATACGGGAAGTTTCCTGTTGCGGCGGATGTGTCCTGATTCTGGTTTCCACTATTTCCTGCATTCCCAGCTTCTCCGGAAGTCGTTGTCCCACTTGTACTTACTGCCGCCTGACTCAGCGCATTCCGAACTGCCTGGATGATTCCGACCGAACTATAAGTTGCCCCCGACACAGTATCTACATTGGTACTCTGATTCTGTATGATCGTATTGATCAGAGCAGATGCCTTAGAAATGTATTCGCTTCCGTCCTGATTCTCCATAATCTGAATTGAAGTGATCTTTCCGCCACTAATCTCAACTTTTACTTTCAGTGTTCCGCCAAATCCGCTTCCTGTTCCGTAATAGGTTCCATCCTTATATGCTGATGGGTCTTCCACTGCTTGGACAGAAGTGGAACTTCCAGCTGCCGCGCCGCTACCAGACTGTGACTGACCTGTTGTTCCGCTGTCTTTCTCTCCGGTCAGTGCATTCTTCACCGCACTGATGATTCCCCGGGAACTATAGGTTGCACCGGATACCGTATCGACATCCAGTGTCTGACCTTCTATGATCTTGTCAATCACTGCCTGTGCACGTTTAAAAAATGCCGCATCATCCGAAGAACTCAGAATATCGATTGCAACAATCTGTTTATCTTTAATTTGGACGGCAACTGTGATATCTCCCGCATAACCTGTTCCGGTTCCTTTATAAACACCATCTGTCAGATCAAAAGAACCTTTTGCCACTTGTGCCTGCTCTTCTGACTTTGTAGTCTCTTCTTTTACAAAATCCGTTTGCTCCTGCGCTGCATAAACCGGTGGCTGATATCCACCCAGGGAGCCTGCTACACAGGATGCCACAACTGCTACCGAAAGTACCGGTGCAAATGGTTTCAGCTTCTTTCCTGTCTCTTTTAAATCCATTTTTGTCCTCTCATCTCTGATTTTGTCTTATACTTTCTATCGGATAATCTCAACCGTTCTCTCCGTTGAAAAATCATTTTCCAATCCTTCTGTTACATATAGCGTCCCGTTATCACTCATAAGGATTGCATCAAAATCATCCTTATGTTTTCTCCAGAAATCTGCCGCTTTCTCTTCTCCCATAATAAAAAGTGAAGTAGACAGTCCATCTGCCAGTGTTCCATCCTTACTTACAATTGTTACAGAGACAAGTCCACTTTCTGCCGGGTATCCAGTCTTTGGGTCAATGATATGATGATACGTCACACCATCTTGTTCAAAATATCTTTCGTATCCCCCCGAAGTAATAACTGCCTTGTCCTGAACACTCAGAATCCCCAGATAGTCTTCTGTATCATCCGGGCTCTGCACTGCAATCTTCCATTTCGTTCCATCTGTCTTTGTTCCAAGTGCCTGCACATTTCCGCCAAGATTCACTAATCCGCTTGAGATTCCATTTTCTTTGTAAATGTCCATAATTCTGGATGATGTATATCCTTTTGCAATTCCTCCGAGATCAATTTTCATTCCTTCTGCGCCAAAAGAGATCTTTTTCGTTGCTTTGTCATAAGAAATGTTTCCCGCATCAGTAAGTGGAAGAAGTTGATCCAATGCCTCCTGTGAAGGAACCCGGAAATTCTGTGTCGGGAATCCCCATGCTTCCATCACCGGATAAATCGCAATGTCAAACGTACCATCTGTCTCCTGATAAAGTTCTAACGCACGTTCCACCAGATAGCCTGCATCTTCGGAAAGCTTTGCATTTCCATCTGCATTTAGTTTTGCAATCTCGCTGTCTGCATCTCCTGTCGATAAAAGTGCGTCCAGACGCTCAATCTCTACTTCCGCTGCATCAACGGCTACTTCTGCATTTTCTCCATATGCAGTCACTGTCATATAGGTATCCATAGCAAAAACATCCCTGGATGCTTCTTGTATATCATCCGACTGGTTCTGTGAACTTTCTGACGCTGTTTCGGATTTCTCTGCTGTCTTCTGTCCGCAGCCGACCAACAAAGCCGACACACAGAGACAGACTGCAAGTAAACAATTTATATATTTTAATTTCATGTAACCACTCCTAGTTATTTTCTACTAACTTGTGTTAGTTTAACTAACTTCGTAAGTATACAAGATGTCTTTTATCCAGTCAATTAGATTTTTATTATTTGAGAAGTTTTCTCATTTACAGTTTTTCTAAGCAAAAAAGAAAAAGAGAGACGAAAATCTCATCTCTCTTCTGCTTCCACTTTATATTGCTTTTATCTTTTTCCAGACTTTTGTCTGTAATCGCTGAAATATTTTATCCTGTGACCCATACAGTACTTCATATCCGTTTGGAATTACAGAACTCGCCAACAGCATTCCCGGTTTTCTTCTTTTTGCCATTTTTCGCCTTACTTTCTTGAGAAAATATGTTTCACAAAAACATAAATCATTATCACCACTGCCATCAGATATCCAAACGCACCAAGTGCAGGGATTCCCATAAACTTCGGTGTCATATCCGTTGTACAGATAATACTTGAACTAATCAGAAGTGCCATGACCCACAGACCCATAACAATATTTCTTACCAAGCGTCTCAAAAGAAATGCCAGATCCTTTGACACACGCAGATCAAGGTTCACCTTTGTCTGGCCTTTCATGAATTCATCCATTAAGTCCGTTGTCATGGATGGAATGTCAATCATCTTCCGCACAGATTTCAAAAGGCTTCTTCCTGTGCTCTTCAATTCCTTCTTAAAGTTAAAATTGTGAAGAAAATCCGCAGCTAGTCTTGCTTTGGCAATCTCCACCATATTGATATCCGGTGCGATATTGGCAAGTACACCTTCCATATGCGTAAGTCCTCTGGCAAGCATCGTCAGTCCATGTGGCATCATGATCTTATTTTCTTTCATAACTTCCATTAAGTCCGTCATGACCTCTGCCACATTAATCTTGCCCATATCGGTACTTCCGTATTTCAAAAGCAATCCTTCAATGTCTTCGTAAAGTTTTCTCTGCTCCGGTCGTTCTTTGAATTCGCCCAATCCGAGAACCGCCTTCAGGATCAGACCAACATCATTGAGTGCAACGCCTTCGATTGCAAGCGTGATCATCTCACGGTCATGCTCTGTCAGTCGTCCCATCATTCCCATGTCGATCCAGACAATCTTTCCATCACGGATCTTAACATTTCCGGAATGCGGATCAGCGTGGAAGAACCCGTCATCCATTACCTGCTTGATATAGTTATCTACAAGTTTGCTTCCGATTTCTTTCAGGTCATATCCATCTTCGAGCAGCTTATCCTTCTCATCAATCCCGCAACCATCAATATATTCCATCACCAGCACGTGAACGGTCGTATATTGCTGATACAGAACCGGTGTCTGAACGAAATTGACATCCTTGTTTCTTCTGGCAAATTCTTCGATGTTCGCTGCTTCTGTCAGGAAATTCATCTCATCTCTTGTCACTGACCAGAGTTCATCAAGCACAAGATCAAAATCAGCCATTCCTTTCAGACTGATCGGCGGCATCAGTTTGATCGCTTTACGGATAAACTCAATGTCCCGTGCCATCATTTCATAAATGCCTTTTCTCTGGATTTTAACGACGACCTCTTCTCCTGTCTTCAGAACTGCTCTATGTACTTGCGCAATTGATGCAGAACCAATTGGTGTCTCTTCAATCGAAGAAAATACTTTCTTCCAAGAACGTCCGTAAGACTCGTCGATTACTGCTACTGCCTCCTCGAAAGGCATCGGCCTTGCATCTGTACATAACTCCATCAATTCGTCACAATAGGCTTTCGGAAGAACATCGGAATGAAGTGCCATAATCTGTCCGATTTTTACAAATGTCGGACCGAGATCCTCCATGATCAAACGAAGTTTCTTCGGACTTAGTCCATGTGTGATATTGTGCTTGCGAAGCACCGAAACAATCTCTCTAAATCTTGAACCATTCGTTCCCTTTTCTTTCTCACTCATTCCTCAACAACTTCTACTTCTTCTGCTGTATCGTCTGCGTCCACTTCTTCTGCCTCCGAATCTACAGTTGACTCTTTCTCCTTGATCTGAGCCTTCAGTGCTTCTAACTGCTCCGGTGTCATCTTATCAAGAAGTTCACTCAATTCCTCCGGTGTAGTAACTTTTACCTTCACATTCACATTATTCTTTACAGTCTGTTTCAGATTGTGCTTGAGTTCTTCGTTCAGAACCTTTCCCTGCTCCACTGTAAGCTCACCCTTTTTTACCATATCATCAAGAACATCCTTTGACTTCTCAGCAGTTGTAGCAACTGCTCCGATTCCAGCCAGTATTACCTTCTTTAAGTTGTCTGTTAATTTCTCCATAATGCCTGTCTCCTTCCGTAAATGATCTGTTTCCAGATTCAAAACTATAATTAGATTTTACAACTTTCTCGTCATCTCGTCTAGTATTCGAATCCATTTTCTGTGCTTGTTTCACAATAATTTAATAAAGCCTTTATAATTTTCAAGACTTTTTCACAAAGAAATGCTTAAAATGTTACATTTTCAACCTTTTGTAACTTTTCTTTTTTATTTATGCTTGTTAAAATAAAGACATAGTACATCGGGAATACCTCTAAAGCTTCCCGAAAATCTGTTTTTAAAAAAGGAGATCGAAAATCATGGCAAACAGAATTATGTTAAATGAAACATCTTATCATGGAGCAGGCGCAATCAAAGAGATCGCTACAGAAGCAAAAGCAAGAGCATTTAAGAAAGCTTTTGTATGTTCTGACCCTGATCTGATCAAATTCGGAGTTACGAAGAAAGTAACAGATATTCTTGATGAAAATGGACTTGCTTATGAGATTTATTCTGATATCAAAGCAAACCCAACAATCGAAAATGTACAGCACGGAGTAGAAGCATTCAAGAAAGCTGAAGCAGATTACATCGTTGCAATCGGTGGTGGTTCTTCTATGGATACTTCCAAAGCAATCGGTATCATCATCGCAAACCCGGAATTTGAGGATGTAAGAAGCCTTGAAGGTGTTGCACCGACAACAAAACCTTGTGTACCGATCATCGCAGTTCCAACAACAGCCGGAACAGCTGCTGAGGTTACAATCAACTACGTTATCACAGATGTTGAGAGAAAGAGAAAATTCGTTTGTGTTGACCCACATGACATGCCGGTTATCGCAGTTGTTGACCCGGATATGATGTCCTCTATGCCAAAGGGACTTACAGCTTCCACAGGTATGGATGCCCTGACACATGCAATTGAAGGATATACAACAAAAGCTGCTTGGGAAATGACAGATATGTTCCATATCAAAGCAATCGAAATCATTGGAAAATCTTTAAGAAGTGCTGTTGCAAATGAAAAAGAAGGCCGTGAAGGAATGGCTCTTGGACAGTATATCGCAGGAATGGGATTCTCTAATGTAGGTCTTGGAATCGCTCATTCTATGGCTCATACCCTTGGTGCTGTATACGATACTCCACATGGTGTTGCATGTGCTATGATGCTTCCAATCGTTATGGAATACAATGCAGATTGTACAGGTGAGAAATACCGTGAAATCGCAAGAGCAATGGGCGTTAAAGGTGTTGACGACATGTCTGTTGAAGAATACAGAAGAGCTGCTGTTGACGCTGTTCAGAAACTTTCTGTTGACGTTGGAATCCCGACAAAACTGGAAGCTCTGAAAGAAGAAGACCTGCAGTTCCTCGCTGAGTCTGCTCACGCTGATGCTTGTGCACCGGGTAACCCGAAAGATGCAAGTGTAGAGGATCTGAAAGAGCTCTTTAGAAAGCTTATGTAAATTGATTTCTGATACACGGACGAAAATTCTGAAATGTGATAAGCTGTGATTCCTTCAAAGGATGACGCATCGAATCTGGCTCAGGGTTACGTGTACTGATAATTCTAGGAAAAACTTAAGATTACTAAGAACAAAGAAAGGTTTGGAAAACTCGCTGCCGCTCAGACAGCTTCCAAACCTTTCTTTAACGTAACCTTAAGTTTTTCAAGTATTATCAAGCACACTCCACATTCACCATCTTCGATGCGTCATCCTTCTTCGGAGATTCACTTTATCCCACATTTCCGAATTTTCTGTGTATAGAAATAGATTTACGGAATATACGAAGGGGTGAAATGATTCGCACATTTTTTTGTGTGTAGAAATAAATCTGCACCAAAAGGTCTGTCTACAACAATCCACGTTCTTTAAAGACATCTCTTAGTTCTGCGGGCATGGATTCGGAGAGGAATCTAGCCAGGGTTTCGGGGATGGCTTTGTGGTTGCCGAGAACCCATTGGACCGTCATGTAGATGGAGCCTTGGCAGTACATTTCTAACTGAAAGCGAATCTTGTCGGACATCTTTTTCCCGGTGTTTCCTTCGATACGATCGGTATAAAATTGTGTGATCAGTTCAAAGTCGTGATCACGCAAACAGTTCTGGTCGTCATTTTTAAATGCCGCACGAAAGAAAAGTGTTTCTTTCTGAATGTATTGAAATTTATTTACAAGACTTTCATAGACTGTTTGTCCCTCTCCCATATGTTCAAAGGATTCAATCAGTATCTTGTCAAAATACCAGTTGATCAAATCGTATTTATCCTGAAAATTCCGGTAAAAGGTCTGACGCGTCACTCCGCATTCTTCTGTGATCTCTTTCACAGTGATCTTCTCGACCGGAGCTTTTTTCATGCATTCTTTCATTGCCTCTGCCAACCGGTATTTTACTTTTTCTCCTGACTTGTATGTTTCTGCCATAACTTTTTCCTTTCCACTCCAAGCAGTTCAAGCAGTTCTTCATGCGGGTATTCTTCGTCTTCCTGGTAAATATCCACATAATTCATTGCAGCGCCTCCATCTACGAATGCAGGAAACAGGAAACCACATTCCGGTTCGCCCGGTTCATATTCTCCGCTTAGTGGACAGATCACGCATAAAATGTATTCATACATTCGTTCTGATTCTCCCTGACGTATATGATCCAGTCCCTTCGCCGGAATGTCATATCTGTCATGAAAAACATAGATTGCATAATCTTCATCTGCCTGATAATGTTCCCCGATAATCTCATAAAATGTCTCCATCAGAGCATCATTTTTTAAGCCACAGGCACGCATCCCCATCAGAAGCTTCCACATACTGTCCGGATTTCTTTGATCATCAGAAAACTTATATTCCTTCAGATTTTTATTTGTTTTCGCAAACGGCACTTTCTTCGCAAGCGCCAGATTCTTCTCCTGTTCTGACGGGCTTAATTTCAGGAAACTGGTGTTAAATGTTCCATCTATAAATCCATCTATATCCATATATCCCCCGGCGATCCGAGTGATCGATGTCCGTTTTACTGTCATTCGTCTGGTCAGCGCCAGCATATCTTCTCGATTGATCATAATCTTTTCCCTCCGGCTCTCTGTTTATCCCTACAAATCTCTGCATATCTCGACAGCTTTCTGTTCGTCTCAAACATCTTCCGCCTGTCTACATCAGAGATTCTTCTGTCTTATCCGCTCTGTCAATCCTCGAAGCATTAATGGTTCCACACCACTGCTTTTTTCTTCCTCTTTTTCCTCTGCCTGCATGATCACATCACGAACCTTCTGCATTCTCTCGTCAAGAGCTGAGCTGATCTGTGCACAGTCCATCATCTCTTCTGCCAGATACTTACTCTGATCTTCCGGAATACTCTTTTTATAGCGAAGCTTATGCTCCAGGCTCGCCCAGAAATCCATCGCGATCGTACGAAGCTGCACTTCAACTGTGATCATCTTTTTTCCTTCTTTCAGGAAAATCGGAGTCTTCACGATCAGGTGAAGACTTCTGTAACCACTCGGCTTTGGATTCTCAATATAGTCTTTTTTCTGAATCAGAATTACATCATCCTGGTCAAGAAAGCATTTTGCAAGCTTATAAATGTCGTCCTGAAAAGCGCAGATCACACGCACACCGGCAATATCCTGAATATTTTCTTCGATTGCATCAATCGTCAATGGAATATTTTTACGACGAATCTTCTTCAACAGACTCTCCATAGATTTTACACGCGTCTTAATACTCTCAATCGGGTTGCGGTCATACTCCAGCGAATACTGTTCGCTCAGCACCTTAAATTTCGTCTCAACTTCCATGATTGCACACTGATAATAAGCCATCATCGTATTGACCGGCTTTAAATTCTCCTGTACAAAGTCAATAAATTCATCTGAAAGAAGACTGTTTCTTACAAAGTCCTCTCTTCTTTTCTCGATTCGTTCTTCTAATTCTCGTCTACCCATTTGTTTCTTTCATCTCTCTTTTCTTGCTTTTTATAAGATTGACCTGATCAGATACTTCCATTCTGCCAGATATTCTCTAAGCATATTGTTTGGCAGATACAATGGATTCGAGCCCGCAGCAATTGCTTTCGCTGACTTTAATCCCTCACCTTTTGTAATCTGCATTGCCCGAAACATATGGAAATCATTTGTGATAATTCCCACACTTGCTCCGTCTTTCATATATTTTTTACTATATTTTATATTCTGCTCTGTTGTCTTCGATTCGTCTTCTAGAATCAAACGGTCTTTCTCAATTCCGGCCGCTTCCATATAATCAGCCATCGCCTGCGCTTCCGTACATGGCTCGTTATACCCCTGTCCACCTGACACAATACAGATTGTCTCCGGATTTTTCTCCAGATAATCGATTGCTGTGTTCAGACGATGCTTCAACACCTTACTCGGTCCATCTGCTCTCACCTGTGCACCAAGCACTATGATGTAGTCCAGATTTTCATCTGCCTTCGCATGCATCTGACTGATAATACATCCTTCGATAATCACAAAGGAAACTACAAATACAAGCAGTATTCCCCTTAATATCCACAACATCCACATCGGAAGTCTTGCCCATCCATCCAGAAATGTAATCGCTGCGCATCCTCCAAGCAATGCGGCCAATACAAACCAGATCAGGAAGAATCCCGTCCCAGATCCATTTCCGCTCATCCAGAATCCATAACAGGCAAATAACACTGCAAATAAAATACATATTATAACTGCTGTCATTTTTCGCTTTGTTCTCACTTTCCACTTTCTCCAAGAATCAGTCGAAGCAGTGTCTTATCAAGCATGATTGTCCGGTTCCAGGGATTCAGAATGATACCTTCAATCTCATTCTCCTGTACTGCAGACTGGAATAATGGTTCGATTGCTGTCAAAAATGTGGACATCACACTATCAGAACCTTTTAATTCTTCCTCAAAACTTGTAAATGCACTCCACCACTTCTTTCCATCAGCTGTCTTCACTGCCTGTATCTTCAATTGTTCTGCAACAGAAGGCTCTACCGCAAGAATCAATTGTCCTTCTTCTTTCATTCGTCTACGGATCACTGTCAACGTATGTGCTAAAAGTTCCTGAGACGGTTCCTGCTGGAGCGCAGAAATTGCTTCCTCAATCTTCTCGTTTCCTTTCAATCCTTCGTCTTTTGTATCGTTATTCTCCATCTTCATCCTCGCTGCTCCTTATAAATTCTTTATAGTTTAATAAGCATTAATATTCTAACATCAATATGCTCTAATCCCCCTTGTGACGGAGGCAGTAACACATCTCATGCTTTCATGTCTGATATCTTCTAAGTATATCATAAAAAAAGAGAATAATGTGATATTTTAAATTTGTTTCACACTATTCTCTCTTTTTTTACTTTTATTAATATGACTTTGGATTCTTCACATTTATCTAAGACACAAGCTCCTGCATCAGCTCATGCACACTCATCATCTGATTGATCCGTCCGACATTGCTTCCGCAGAACACAAGTCCATTTTCCACATCACCTTTTACGGCATCGATCAACGCTTTTGTGATACAATACGGAACTTTTACCGGATTACATTTTGCTAAGCAATTATAACATTTCTTTATAGGCTCTTTTTCTTTCTCAACACGCTCGATCAATGCGTTGCGGATGGCTCTTCCCGGCATTCCGACCGGACTTTGGATAATCTGAACATCCTCTTCTTTTGCATTGATATAGGCCTGCTTATACGCCTCTGACGCATCACATTCTTCTGTTGCCACGAACCTGCTCGCAATCTGGACTCCATCTGCTCCAAGTGCCAATGCGTGATCAATATCTGCTCTGTCGAAGATTCCACCCGCTACAATTACTGGAATCTTCTTCTCGTATCGCTTTTCATACTCTTCCTTACAGGCAATGATCTGACGGATCTCCTCATCATAATCCATCGTATCAATCTCATCTAACTGCTCTCTTGAGAATCCAAGATGACCTCCAGCTTTCGGTCCTTCTACAACAAGGAAATCTGCTGTTCTGTCATACTTATGTGCCCACATTTTCAAGATCAGCTGTGCTGCTCTCTTAGAAGAAACAATCGGTGCAATCTTCGTGCGACAAGTCTCACTGACCAACTCCGGCAGATTCATCGGAAGACCTGCACCGCTGATGATCACATCTGCGCCTGCTGCCACAGCCTCTTTCACATGCTCTGCATAATGTTTCAGCGCAACCATGATATTTACACCGACAAGACCATTTCCCTGCGCGATTTCTTTCGCTCTCTTGATATGCTTGTGGATTGCTCTATTGTTACATGCAGCCTGATCCTTCTCAAATCCTTCCTCATCATAACCGATCTGTGCTGTCGAAATAATTCCTACTCCGCCTTCTTTCGCTACTGCTCCTGCGAGAGAGCTTCTGCTGACTCCAACGCCCATACCACCCTGGATGATCGGGAGCTTCGCAGTCAGATCACCTATTTTCAATTGATTGTTTATACTCATTTTCAATTCTCCTGTATTTTATTTTGAATTTCAAACTATTTTAAGTATAAACTATTTTGTTGAAATGTCAAGGAATATTGATTCTACGGATTAATCCGCGGATTAAAAACCCCCGTTTTGATAGGCTCTTGCGATAACATATGATGGTTCATAAAATGCACTGCAATTATAATTATCTATCGTATCGCAGATTTCATTATTATATACGCGGATAATTCCATCTACATAATCTTCTTCCGGAACTAATGTATCAGAAATAAGACGCTGATATACTTTTCCCATTTCTAATGCTGTAGGTATTTTTTCTACCAATTCTTTATCAACTACTGTAATATCGAAATCACCTTCTACCAAACTATATTCCTCGATCCAATCATCCTCAACCTGCAAAGGATTCTCACAATGAAGCACATTTGCTACACTGATCAAATGCACTAGTGACTCCCTTCCAATTGCATTTACCACATATTTATTTCTCTGATGAATTCTTCGGGCAACACGTTCAATCATATAACAGATGAAATATAAATCATTTGTCTGTATTTCTTCATCTGGGAAGTACTTATTTGTCATAATGTTATGCTCCCTTCATAATGCAATGTTTGTAATGCTTCTTCCGTACAAAAAACTATCTGATGGGTAGGATATTTGAATTTAACCAAAGCCCAAAACGCTTCTTTCGAAATTTTATCTGCTGCATAATCCTCCACATAATCCCAAATCTGATCATCTGCCATAGGACCTTCTACAATATCATATGTGTGCATCTTTCCTCTTCGACAATTTACAACAAAATCAAGCCATTCTTCTGTCATTTCAGAAAAACAGAGAATCTTAAGTTCTGGATTTTTAAGATAACTATAATTATTTACGACAGATGCGCCTTTTTTTGTTAATGCCCAGCGTTTCGCTTGTTTTTCTATATTTGTACAATAAAAACCATATCCAAAATCCTTATAGTAACCATTGATAAGTATTTTGGGATTAGATACTTCTACATTACTCCCATGATAAATAATCGTGTTTTTCATTATGCTACCACCTCATTTTCTGCGGAATTATCGGCTCCGTTTTCGATTTCAAAATTCAATATATAAATTATAACAGAAATCTTACGCTAAAGGAATTTTTTCCAAAAAAACGCAAAAAGAGCAAGACATATCCGCTTTGATACACTTGCTCTTTTTGTTTTTCTTCCCCCAAATATCACTTTTCTAATATAAAGTCAAATTTCTGACCGTAGGTGCAAGTATTTTTAGTGATACTACTTACCCTTAAATAACACTTTTCCACGGTCAACTAAAAGATATTGAAAAACAACTTGATTACCGCTTCTATCGTTGCCATCGTTCATATATCATAAATAAAGATAATATTGCAGAAGTGGATTTTAACAAATTGATAATTTACATGAAAAATGGTGAAATCTGCCCTGTATCTGTCCGTCTAAAAAAAGGCTTAAAAAAACTAATTTCATAAATACTCTCGTAGAAAGCAAAAACATCGGTTGCTAAATCTGTATCGGAGTAACCGATGTTTTACTCTGTTTCCCATTCATTTCTTATATTTTTAATTAAGTCTAAAACAGCAACTCCCCCTGATTAAAACAGTTTCATTAATTCATTTTCAGCAAAATCCCCCTCTGGAATCGGTCCTTCCCTATCAAAGCCCTTCAATTCCATTCTCTCCCATACTCGTAACCTGGTTCCTTCCTGCAGTAATATTACCAATTTCTTTCTGGAATGGCATCTGAATTACAGGAATGCTCCATACTATATTCTTTATAATTGAACCATTCTGTTTGAGACCTGGACTCATAAATATAAAACTGTTTTTTCAGGATATGAAGCAAATGTCATCCAAAAACTTCTCATCTCTACATTTTCCCAGTCTTTTTTATGAAACCATATGGAACATATTTCATACGGATACATAACTACTTTCTCTTCTCCTGGTTCTAATTTTTCTACCATAGAACTGTAATGTTCTGAATTGCCCATCAAAAGTTCCTGAGAAATTGCTGTTCCAACGCCTGTTGTCTCTAACGACAGATAAGTGATTGGCACTTCTTTTTCTTCCTCTGTTGTGTTCTTCAGACATACACTCACTTCTATAATTTTTGTATCATAATTCACTTTACTCGTATCTATCCCACTATTCTCATAAATTGCTGCCTGTTCTTCTGTGGACAGCCATTTTACTACATTCGCTGAGATTTTAACTCCATCCAGAAATTCAAGAGATTCTCCCTTTTCTGCTGTCTCAACTTTTCTTGCCGGATATTTTTGATTTATATTTCGATACCCGGCTATAAATCCACCAAATAATACAATTGCCGTCATAATGATGATGATCTTTTTTCTCATACACTCACCTATACTGTCATATGCTCTTTTATTTGTCCCATATCCATTCTAAAAATTTCATCTGAAACTTTTTCTAAAGTCTCCGTTGTATGACAGGATATAAGAATTAATGCTCCTCGTTCCTTTTCTTCACCGACAATCTGCCATAATATTTCTTCGCTCTTTTCATCTAATGCATTCGAAGGTTCATCTAAGATAATCAGTTCTGGTTTTTCCATGATTGCAGCTGCAATCCCTAGTTTCTGTTTCATTCCAAGAGAATATTTCCGATATTTTTTGTACATTACATCCTGTAGCCCCACTCTCTTTATAACATCTTTCACCTCTGCCCCACTGATTTGTCCTTTAATTGACGCAAGCATCATTAGATTTTGAAATCCACTGTAAGAATCCAAAAAGCCTGGTTTTTCAATAAACACGCCCACACTTGGAGGAAATGAAAACTCTTTTCCAAGAATTTTTCCATCAATCTTTACTTCCCCCACAGTTGGAAGTACTAATCCACAGATTACTCGCATAAGCATAGATTTTCCACAACCGTTTTTCCCTTGCAGTCCATAAACCTTTCCTCTTTCCATAGAAAGTGTAATTCCACTGAGAACCTCATCTGCTCCAATTTTTTTACTGATATCTGTAAGTTCAAGATACATATTTCCCCTTCTTTCTTTAAAACAGATCTTTTCTTTTTAAAATTTGATATCCAATTACAGCCATAAAGAAAATAATTCCTACACTAACTGCTCCTTGTGTCAGAAATCCAACATCATCCATAGCAAACATCATCTGACGTATACACATAAAATAATTTCCTATTAAAAACGGATGGATCTGATATACACTGGAAATTAGAATAACAATAGAAACCAAAATTCCAGTTACTGCATTGATTGCTAATGATACAATATACTGAATATAAGTAAGTGCCAGCAATGCCACAAAAAATACAAGAACCATTGAAAAAATACGGAAATTATTTTTGTTGATTTCCAGTCCCAGATAATCCTTTAGTAACTCTAAATTTATCCCTTCTACAGCACTCTTCGTACAAAAAGAAAAAACAAGAAATGCTATTGCTGTCACTGCCAGATATCCCATACATTCCAGCCAAATTTTCAAATGAATTTCCATCCACCACTGTTTTCTGTTTTTCAGTCGTAAGAGCATTTGCTGTTCGTATTTTTTTGAGAGCTGTCCTGTCAGTTTTCCGATCAGTAAAACAAAATAAATCAAATACAAGGACCAGTACGGTGGAATATTAAAAGTCTCTTTTCCTTCCGATTGTGTATAAGGAACTGTCCCCTGAAAAAAGCAGATTACATAATCCCAAAAGTGAAGTTTCCACTCCTGTCCATTCACAGTATTATATTGTTGGATCAGATTACGAAAACCTACACACTGCACGAGAACCATCAAAAATACAAAGCCATACTTTTTCCAACTTTCTTTAAAAAATATTTTCAAGTTAACTTTCCACATGGCCTCATCTCCTATCTCCAGATATCTCTCCGCTCAATCATCTTTTCCCCTATTAGTTTCTCGATGAATAAAACGACAATTCCAATCAGAATAATTCCCAGCCACTTACCAGGCGTATTCCATGATGTCTGCCAGACTGCGAACAGGCTAAAATAGATCTTTCCATGGTGAAATGCCTCTATTCCGAGTGGAACCAAAAGAACAATCCAAATAAAAAACAGAGTCTTTGGATACCACAAAAAAATATCTACCATTACAAAAAGTAAGATCAGTTTTAAAACATACATCAACCAGATAACGACGGCCACGGATAAAAAATGGGACTTTACAACGTTTCCTGTCTGACCAAAATAAACACTTTCCATAGTATCCCAATTGATCAGATTTCTGCTAAAGATCCAGCCAGTAAATGTAGCCATTAGGATAATTATAAAAGAAATCCCCGCAGCATATACCAGACTCTCCTTCAGTTGTTGCTGAAACATTCTTTTTCTCGATTGATACCGTAAGATATATTGAATGTTCAGACTGTCCTGTTTGCATCTGATTACGAAAAAAAGTACAAACGGAAATATGGTCAATCCACTATAAAGTGCTCCCTGCTGTGCAATAACATAGTCTATCATACTGGCCGAAAGATTATAAAACTGATACATCTTCTCCTGCTCGGACACTGTCCAAAAAGAACAAACTATCATCCAGATCAGTTCAGCTGTCAGAAGCCATCTATGTTTTATCAAAGAATCTCTCACATGATAAAATGTCTGTTTTGATTTAGAATACATCTTCCTTCGCCCCTTTTTTCATAAATACAAAGAACGTTACTGGAATTCCAATCCCCATTGAAACCACTGGAATCCACCATGCGACGATTCCATGTCCCGGCTGAACCCAATATACACTGGAATAGTCAATATGATTTGTAATTGTACAGATAACATGCAGAATCAGCTGTACAAAAAACGGAAAGATCAATACAACAATTTTATAATCTGACAAAAAACTTACAGATAAACAAACACAAGCCCAAATTCCTGCCATCAGAAATTGAACTACCAGAAAAAACGTTGTATATATCATAGGATGCGTAAAGAAAATCTTATAAAACAGCATCAACGGTGTAAGTATATTCTCTCCCATTGTTGAAAGCGGTGCTAAGTTTGGCAGAAGAACCAGACTGCACATTAAATTGAAAATCAATGGAACAAGAACTGCAATTCCCCCACTCAGAAAAGCAGCAGCATATTTTGCTTTGAGATAATCTTCTCTCTTTGTTCTCATATAAATATTTTTTATTACTCCTTCTTTGCAGTCCTCAAAATAAGAAGTTCCAAATGGAAGGCTTGCAAGGATCGGAAGAATTAAGAAGAATATAAACCCTTCCAAATTCGACGGACTTCCAGCCATCCATGTTTCCACAGCACTATGTGGCGACAGAATTGGGAATTCGTTATAGAAATTCGTCAGATTAGCTCGATAGGCGGGGATTATTTCCCGGATTACATGTGCAATTCCAAGCACAGTTCCTATCAGCATGGATAATACCATCCCCTTTCCGCTCATTGCCCGTTTCATCTCTGTCTTAAAAATCTGTTTCATGCTTTTCCCTCTTTCTTAAATTATATTTTCAAAGGGAAGAGAAAGGGGATGCTATTTTGTTGGAAAGACCACCTTTACGTCATCAATTCAGTACAATATAGCGCCGGATATCGTAATCTGGATTATCAATGACAGCTCCGGTCGGATTAATTTCCAAATACATTGCTTCTGAGTCTAACAATGCATCATTTACAACAAAAATCATCGGCATTACTTTTTCTTCCTCTGGTGCAAAAGTTTCAGCATAATAATTATGATTCAATATTCGCGGTTTTTCCTCCCCCAAATAAGTTACTTCGCCTATATAGTCACTGTACTTTGATGGTGCCGAAAGAAACCTCAGGCGTATATATCCCCAGATAAGATCGTTTTCTATCGTTTTACTACTTTGATTTTTTACAGAAAGATTGACTACAATATAAGAAAAATCATTTGTAATATTTCCTTGTTCATCTAACACTGCTTCCGGATAATCTGCAAGATTTTTCCCTTCCGGAAGTGCATACCCCGGATACTCCTTTCCTTTTGTCCATGATAAAACTGTGAAACTATAATATGTGCTTTTTATCGCGTTTCCTGTTGAAACTATATTTTTTTCATCGACTCTGAGTTTGTTTGCAAATTCTTTAGATACTTCATCTGGCTCCTCTTCTTGGGCTACCACATCAAGACTTTTTTTAAATTCATTTTCTTTTTCTATATTCTCTTTACTTATGCTACCTGTTCCGCTTTGTAAGAAATTAACAGATAGTAACACGAATATAATGACAAAAGAAACACCCGCACAAGTTATTATTTTCTTCTTCACAACTATCTCCTTCCGTCATTCCTTCCCGACATAAACGACTCCCGTATGACACATTCTTTCACTTATTTCATAACAACCTCCTGTATCATTCAAATTTAAATACAAATTTTCAAGATCTTTTTCATTGACGATCCATGCCATATTGACTTGAACACTCTCACCAGGCTTTAACGATGGAATATAATTCTTTCCTTTACCATAGTCATCTTGTACACTGCAATAGGTCATTTCAGCTGTTTTTGCAACACCGTCGCTTATATAATAATCATAATCCGTACCAGCTTCTGTACCAGGCATGTAAATAGTATATGTTCCATCATCCTGCTTCGAAAGAGCGATCAGTGTGCCCATGTAGATCATATGATTAAGTTCTTCCTCCGATGTATTTGTGTATGTGACCGTCGTAAACAGTAATTTCTGATTCATGTTTTCTTCTCTCACAACTGAATCCAGATTGTTTACACCATCCCCCTTTTTCATATAGGATAAATGATTCTGTACTAATTTTCCATTTGCATCAACTGCCGTCTTCCAGGCATCCGGAATTTTATCATTGTCTAAAAGCTGTAAATCATCTGCGACCTTTATTTTATCTACACGAACTGTCACCTTATCTGTATTTATGTAATTTCCATTATTATCTTCAGCATGAGATTCTAAATTAAAAGTTTCTCCAATTTGATGAACCGGTAACTGGCCATTTACTAAAGATTTCTTATCTGCATAAACTGTCGGATCAATAATATCACTCCAGGCAGTCATGTCAGCAGTTTTGATCATTTCGTCCTCTTCCGTAATCACAATATTTTCCGCAAACTTATATGCTTCTTCTTTTGAAATCGTATTTCCAATATAGAGTGTCAAAACACGATATTCTTCCGGACACAGAAGATAAATTCTTTGATCAAATGAGTTTTCTCCATTTATTGTATTGTATTTGAGATAAATTCCATCATAGGATCCGAAAACATGGTTTTCACTTTCTATAACATTTCTATCCAACAATGATTTATCCAGACTCTCCTCATCCACCAAATCAGTACGAATGGCTATCCCTTCTGTATAAGGTGCATCTTTATAGACTAAACCTAACTGGTTTTCTTCGGCCGTCCATTCCATCCCCTTCGGAATATAGTTTGATGTAACAGAGATTTTGTGAATCTCTTCCGGAAGTTTTACATCTTCAGAATTTTCATCTGATTTTATACTTGTTAAAGTACCGTAGTTTCCTTGTTTTTCAAGATACATATGATAAAGCTTTGTTCCTGCATAAGCAACGGTTGATGTTGCAATAATGCACACAGCTACTGCAGCCGCTACCCTGCTTATGCTTCGATTAAACTTGTTTTTTCTCTGCATCGCTGTAACGTTTGATGACTTTACTTGTTTTTCTACTTCTTCCTGAATCATATCGTGAACAAAATCCGGAATATTTGGAAAGTCGTTTTTTAATTCGTCTAATCTCATATAAAAATCTCCTCCAATTGAATCTTCTTTTTCAGCGTTTTCCTCGCCCTTACAAGTCTCTTTTGTACAGCGCCTTCGGATATCTCAAGAATCTGAGCAATCTCTCTTATATTGAACTCCTCCATATAATAAAGGATCACCGGAATTCGCAGTTCTTCTTTCAGTTCGTTTACAGCTCTATACAATTCACTGTAATCTCGATTCTCCTTAGGTTGCTTCCTATTTTCTGCATATCCTTCATCCAAAGGTTCATTAACGTTGATGCGCCTTGCAATGTTATAACATTCATTGATTAATATCCGCATCAACCAGGTCTTTGCATAGCGATCTTTTTTTAGTGTATCTATTTTAGAAAATGCTTTCACAATCGATTCTTGTATTGCATCAGCACAATCCTGGTCATCTGACAAAATTGTTTTTGCTGTTGCATACAATTGTCGCTCTGATGAAAGAATCAATTCTCCAAGTGCCTCCTTCGTCAATTTGGTACCCCCTTTTTGCCAGCCAGCTTTTATTTACATAGATTAGACGGATTTAAAATGAAAATATCCCTTAATTTTCAAAAATAATTGTTTTTTTGTTTCAAGCGAGCTCTAACATTTTTGCAGTTTTCTTATATTATCTCATAGATTAACTCATTCATATAAAAGAAACATCAGCAAATCATTCATTGATCTACTGATTATTGGGACATTTCCTTTTGCTTATATCATTAATTCTACTTTAAACCTATCGAATTCGATAGGTTTAAAATTCAAAAAGCATTTTTCATAACATTTGATTTCTTTTATCAATTATGCTAAAATTTTTATATAATTATCATATTTATGAAGGGAGGCATTACTTTGGCTTCAACAATTCGAGATGTTGCTGCTCGTGCTGGGCTTTCTGTCGGTACAGTTTCTAAATACATTAATGGCAAAACTGTAAAAGAAAATACTCGTTTAGCTATAGAAGAAGCAATCAAAGAACTTGATTTTCATCCAAACAATATCGCAAAAGGACTACGCAATGCAAAATCTTTCTCTGTTGCTATTTTGTTGCCAATGTTAGATTCTACATTTTGTACTTCTATGATTTCATCAATCGAATCAACATTATTACCTTTAGGATATAGTGTTATTGTGTGCGAATGCCACAACAATGCAGAAATGGAATTGCGAAAAACCCAATATCTAATTGATCGTATGGTTGATGGAATCGTTCTGATTCCGTATGCCTCCGATGGTAAACAAATTGAAATGATTCAGAAAAGTAATATTCCATTGATTCTACTTGACCAGGAAATCCAAGATCATGCAACAGATTGCATCGTTCTTGATAATGAACTGGCAGGATATGAATCTACTCAACGTTTAATTGATTTGGGACATAAAGATATTGCTATTATCACCGGAAGTCCGAATCATTATACTAGTAATGGACGTCTAAATGGATATAAAAAAGCGATGACAAACGCTGGTTTAACAATTACAGATGATTATATTCAATGCGGAGATTACTGTATAGACGGTGGTTATGAAGCTATGATGCGTTTGTGCAAACTCCAAAAAAGACCAACAGCCATATTCATCAGTAACTATGATATGACTATTGGTGCTTATCTTGCAATTAACTATTTACGATTAAAAATACCAGATGATATCTCTGTTATTGGATTTGATAACTTTCCACTTGCAAATGTAGTAAATCCACCACTGTCTTTTGCTGAACAGCCTACTAATGTCATGGGCACAGAGGCTGGAAAACTTCTTTACAGACGTATTTGTGGTGACTACTCTGATTATCCAAAAACGATAATGCACAAACCAACCATGCATTATAAGGAAAGCATCCGTCAATTAACATGATTAAATCCATTCACAGGAGTGCAGATCTATGATTTGCTGCTCCTGTTTTTTTAATTCTATTTTTTCCGCTAACTTCTTATTTCCATAAAAAATATTTACAAACTGATCTACAGAAGAACAAAGTGAAATCGAAATTGGTTTTTTATTTTTCCATGCGATATCCACCTCAACTCCACCTACAGCCAGAAGACCTTGTACTTTTCCGCTTTCCCAACTCTCTGGTAATGCTGGAAGAATAGTAATTTTTCCATCTTCACTACTCAAAAGCATTTCAGCAACAGCACTTGCACTTCCAAAATTACCGTCGATCTGGAATACTTCCCGTTCTCCTTCCGTTTCACCTAATGGCGGATGAAGGTCAAAAAGGTTGTTATAAACTGATTGCCGTAACAACTCTTCATAGTAGTAATTAGCTTTCGTTCCATCACCTAATCTTGCCCACAAGTTAATGAGCCATGCACAACTCCATCCTATTTGCTGTTTATAGTTTGCAACCTTTTCTTCAATGAACTTCTGACATGCTTTTACTAATTCAGTATCTGTTTTCTTTATTGAGTGTCCCGGATGGAATCCAAATACCGGAGAGAAATGTCGATGTCCAACATCAAATTCTTCGAAATCTTTAATCCATTCCTGAATCTTTCCTGTTCTTCCAATCTGATAATTTGGTAATAACTTACTGCGCTCATTCACTTGTTCGATCAAATCCTCTTTGATTCCAAGAGCATTACATGCTTCCAAATAGTTAGCAAATAATTCTTTTATAATTGCTAAATCCATTGTTGTCATGTAACTCACGCCACAAGCATGTCCTTCCCCATCTTTAAATGTATTTTCTGGTGAGGTAGAAGGTGCTGTATAATAAAGTCCATCTTCTCTTTGTTGTAACCAATCAAGACAAAACAAAACAGATCCTCTCAATGATGGATATATTTTATTTTTCAAGTACTCCAAATCTCTTGAATATCTATAGTATTCATAACTTTGTGAGCACAACCATACACCGCCCATCGGCCAGTACGCATATTTAGGTTCGCCATCTACTGGACCAGTCTGTCTCCATATATCAACATTATGATTTGCTGTCCAACCTGAACAATGACACTGTTTCTTTGCTGTTTCTTCTCCGGCATGACTTAATTCTTCGACGAAATCTACAAATGCTGTAAAGCTTTCAATTAGATTACATGGCCCGTTAAGCCAATAGTTCATTTCGGTATTAATATTGATTGTCCAGTTACTGCTCCATACAGGTCTTATACTTTCGCTCCAAATACCTTGTAAATTTGCCGGTTGGGTTCCTTTTCGTGAACATGCTATCATCAGATAACGATTATAATGGAAAAACAGACATGATAACCCCAAATCCTGTTTTCCATTCTGAACACGTTTCAAACGTTCATCTGTTGGTAGATCATTTTCTATTTCTTCTAATTCAAGTGATACATTTTTATAAACAGATTGATAATCTGCTATATGTTCTTCCTCAAGTTCTTTATATGTTTTTGAATTCAACTTCTGAATCTGATCACCGCAGCTCTTTTCACACACTTCTGGATTCGTTTCAATCCTTTGATTGTACTTCTTATATCCATCCGCTGCTGTCAAGTAAAACACTACTTCTTCAGCTTCTTGAATTTTCAAACCATCTAAATCTGCACTAACCGTTCCACCTTTATGAGTAACCTGCAAATAACAACAAAATGCCATTCCTGGATTCTTCTCATCATATACAATCGGATTTTCGCAAGCAATATAATTAGGTTGTACATTAGACGGTGCATTTCCGCTTACATACAAACAGCAATCCTTTTCTGTCTTGATTGTATGCTGCACTTCGCTATCAAGCTTCACTTTCAAATCCAATTTGTCCATTCCGTTGGCTGTAATCTTAATTACAAGTGCTTTTGCCGGATTTGATATAAACATCTTAGAGATATATTCTGTTTCATTATTTTTGAATTTTGAAGTAAATATAGCATTTTCTAAGTCAAGGAATCGCACATATTCTTTTGGTTCATCGACCTTTTCAAACACATAACTGAGAATTCCTAAAGGCATATAAGATTCATTATAAAATCCGAGCATATTCTTCTTCATATACTCTTCTGCTTCCCAAAATTTTTCTTCAAAGATTAATTTTCTTGCCTGCTCAAGTATACTTGGATCAATCTCTTTTTCTTCTCTATGTCCTGTTCCTGACCAAAATGTATCATAATTTAAAGTGATTTTTTCCTCCGGAACGCCTCCATAAACCATTGCTCCCAGAGATCCATTTCCTAGTGGCAGTGCTTCTGTAAATGATTTTGCCGGTGAAATATATTTTAATGTTTTATTCATAGCATTAAACCTTTCATGTCTATTCTTTTACCGCACCTGAAGTAATTCCATTTACAATAAATTTCTGTGCAAAAGTAAATATCAAGATACTTGGAATAGATATCAATACAAGAGCTGCATTATATCGTCCCAAATTTTGCGGAGTCATTCCATAAGCTCCCTTAAATGCATTCACTGCAACCGTTGTTGTATATGCCTTGTCTTTCGTAAGGAACATCAATGGGAAAAGGAAATCCTGGAAAGACCACATAATCTGCAATACAGCAAGGTTAATGATCGCTGGTTTTGCCAATGGTAAATAAATACTGAAAAAGCAACGCTGGATAGACGCACCATCAACGTTTGCTGATTCCATCAACTCAGTCGGAAGTCCATCGAAGAAGTTTTTCATCATGAGTACTCCAAACGGAATTGTAATCAAACACTCCGAAAGAATAATTGCTAAATGTGTATTATACAAATGTGCAGTCTTATAAATATAGAAGAACGGTATAATCAAAATCGGTCCGGAAATTGCAAGACACATTAAAACCAGATTATAAATCACTTTTCTTCCCGCAAATTCAATTTTAGAAAATGCAAATCCTGAAAATGAACAGATCAGAACCAGTAATGCAGATGCAAATACTGCATTGATAATGGAGTTTACAAAGTACTGGTAAAACGGAACACCATTTACTTCATTTGTAAGAACATACCAGTAGTTCTCTATTCCATGTACCTTTAAAGAATCTTTCAACAAAGAATAAATAGGCACACACCACAAAGCTAACATTATAATAAGGAAAATGATCATTACTCTTCTGTTCGCTTTTGAAATCGCAAATAAATCTTGTTCGAGTTCATAGTCTTTTTCTTTTTTCTTTCTCATATCCAACACCTACCCATTCTTTGATGTCATCTTTAACTGAATAAATGAAATAATAAATGCAACAATTAATACAATGATCGCAGCTGCACAAACGAGCCCTATATTTGATCCCGCTGATCGTGTGGCACGATAAATATAGGTTCCGATAATCTCAGTGCTTCCGCCTGGACCTCCATCTGTCATCAAATAAACACGTTCCATTTCTCTAAATCCACCAAGAAGCATGGAAAGAATGATTGTTTTATGTGTATTTTTCAAAACAGGGAAAATAATCAATAATAACTGGTCTTTCATACCTGCACCATCTATTGTAGCTGCTTCCAAAATACTTCTGCTGATTGTTGTCAAATCAGCTGTATAAGACATAATCGGAATACCTATCATAAAGATAGATACAGAGCATACAGCTCCCATTGCAAGTTTTGGATCTGCAAGCCATCTCTGTGCAAGTGTGCCAAGTCCAACTCCTCTTAAAATCTGATTCAAAATACCATTCTTATACTCGAGCATTGATCCAAAAACTGTTGCCATCAAAGCAATCGGAAGCATTGAAGGAATGAAAAACAATGCATGGAAAAACCTTTTTCCTTTAATTTTAAAATTCAGTATGATTGATATAATAAATCCAAAAGTTAAACCACAAAAAATGTTAGCCGTTGATAAAATAAAAGTATTTAAAAGTGATTTCCAAAAACTTTTATCTTTGAATATTGTTTGATAATTCGCTAAGCCGACAAATTCGGATCTGCGAAATGTTATCGTTACATCTCTAAAACTATTTGAAATTAGAAAATAAAAACTATATCCTAATAATCCTATGAAAATAACAATCAACGGAAGTAGAAATAAAAATCCCGCCTTGTTATTTCTTTTCGTCATCTTCAATTTTGTTTTTTTACTTGTCATGTTTATATCCTCAATTCCTGTAGAAAAAGGGACCATCAACTGCTTTACTTGTTTTTCATACCAGTCATGCAGCTGAAAGTCCCCTTTTTATATTAGCATCAGATCCTCAATTGTCTCACTGATTAATATTTTCCACTTGTCCATTCTTTCTGAAGATCTTTCAATACACTCTCTGTAGTTGCAGATCCGTTAAGCACACTCTGTACTGCAGCACCTTCGATATCAGAATATCCTGAAACATTGTTTCTGTCAGCTGTAGCTGTATTAATCAGATCAACAACTGTATCCCATCCAGCCTTGGATTCATCTGTATCAAATAAAGAAGCATCTACTGTAAAATCCTTTTTAGCGGAAGTTCCTGTAAGCTGTTTTCCAAAGATGTCAGCTCCATCTCCTAATGTAAGATAAGCAACAAACTTAGCTGCAGCTTCTTTCTTCTCTGAATAATCAACTACACCGATTCCGGAGTCGATATAGGAACGTACTGTAAGCTGTCCATTATCCTCTGCTGTCGGAAGAGCCATTGCTCCAACATTTTCAAGTTCGATTCCATTTCCTTCTCTTAATGTCTTAGATAATAATGGTGCTTCCCAGGAACCCATATAGTAAACAAGAGCATCACCATTTGTAAATTCCTCTGTTGCACTTGCATAATCCAAATCAAGAACATCTGCTGAGAAAATTCCTTCATCAAAATATTTCTTTAATCCGTTGATTGCCTGTTTAAATTCTTCACTGTCTACAGGTGCACCTTCATATCTCCACTTATTATAATAATCGCCCTGCTGGCCAAGAACTGTCAGCATCATCTCATCTACAACCCAAGAGTCTTTTCCGGCAAATACACTTACATATTTGTCAGGATATTTAGCTTTAAATGCTTCTGCAACTGCTTTGTACTCTTCAAATGTCTTTGGTACTTCTGCTCCGATATCTTTTAATAAAGCTGCATTATAAAAACCTACCATTGAACCAGAATTTGTAAGCACAAGCATCTTTGTATCGCCACTTGTCAGCTGATTTCCCTGCTCAAGACATTTTTCTGAATAAGCATCTTTCCAATCTGCACCAGCAACATCTGGCATTAATTCATCCAGATTTGCCAGATAATCCTGAACTTCTTCTGCAAATGCTGATGGCTGAACTCCAATAACATCAATATCTTCCTCTGTACTTAATGCAAGTGGGACTTTCTCCTGGAAAGCTTTACTTTCCATTACTGTCATATTTATCTTAATATTCGGATTCTCTTTTTCAAACGCATCAACTGTTTCTTGAATCTGATCTTTACTTGGAAACCATGTCCAATAATTTAATGTGATCTGCTCACTATCCGAACCACTTTCTTTATTCTCTCCTGTAGATCCACATCCTGCAAGCATACCAACTGTCATTGCTGTAGCTAACGTCATAGCTAATACTTTTTTTGCTTTCATAAACATCCTCCTGTTATAAAATTGTTTCTGTTTTTCAAAAGTGAACCGGTTCATTTTTTTGTTAAATAACAACTGCTAAGTTAATAATATAGTTATATATTTGTTTTGTCAACCGTTTTTTGTTTATTTTGTTGTATTATACAATTTTTCTTTCTTTTTTTAGTGCAATTTGCACATTTTTAACCGTGAAGAATTCTTATAGTAATAACTTTACACTAATAAAAATCCTTCACAGTTTTTTTAATTCTTACTTTCCATATACCTGTACTTCTGCTAAGCTCAAATAGTTTTCCCCATCTAGCTGAATTTTTATATATCTCCCTTTTCCTGTCACTGGAATGCTTACATTAGGATTAGGCATATCTATCTGATGATTGCTCCAAACCTCATTTCCATCTTCATCAAGTAAATATATTGTATAATTACTCAATCGTTCAGAACACGCATCTGTTCTATTATAAATGTGAATGTTAGTAATATCATACATTGTACCTAAATCAACTTGCTTTTTTATTTTTCTCAATAAATATTTGTCTATTGAATTTATAGATGCTGAAATCAAAAAGGAATACAAAACTGAAATATTATGATACGGAAAATTCTTCCGCAATTATCGTTTTTTCCTTTTTATATTATTGGAAATATAGTATAACTAACATTCCAAAAGATATGAGAAGGCAGTCAAATATTTGCCACAATGTCAAGTGATGAGTTCAAAATAAAAAAGCCCATGAGAATTTTTCTCATAGGCTGAACAAAAGTAATGATAAATGATTTTTTACGAAAAAAGCGGCTATCCCAAAGGATAGCCGCTTCAACTATAGACAGAACTATTTCTATAACTTAATTTTTCCAAAACATAAACCTTAAAAAAAGCAGTATTATTAAAAAAGTAAAAACAAATTTTTCTGTTTTACAGTATGTTTG